>Ga0114977_10003468_pt1 | contig 10122 bp, 8 predicted proteins | sample S_130805_MF_Meta_FD_87026 | JGI IMG/M metagenome (GOLD analysis project Ga0114977, IMG submission 87026) | Freshwater microbial communities from Lake Simoncouche, Canada to study carbon cycling - S_130805_MF_MetaG | ecosystem: Environmental > Aquatic > Freshwater > Lake | place: Lake...
ATTATGAATTTATTAAAATTGCTGATAGAAACTATAAATAATGGATAAAAAACCTAAAGTGTGGAAAATGATGTTGATTAGTTGGCTATTTGTTTATCCAGTTATCAATCTCATGTTTTTCTTAATCTTTCCTTTGATTAAAGAACTTCCTCAATTATTAAAGACATTTATTTTTACGGCAATTTTAGTTCCTGTTATGGGAATGGCAATTCCTGCGCTTCATAAGAAATTCTGGAATTGGATAACGAAATAAGATTAAAAACTGTTTTGAATAAAACAACAAACATGGCATCAAAAACAATTAACATTACATTGAAAATCTGGAGACAAAAGAATTCTAAAGCAAAGGGTGAACTAAAATCTTATGCCTTGGAAAATGTATCAACAGATAGCTCTTTTTTAGAAATGCTGGATCAATTAAATGAAGAGCTTCTTACTAAAAAAGAAGATCCTGTTGCATTTGACCACGACTGTCGTGAAGGAATTTGTGGTTCTTGCTCTCTTTATATTAATGGGCGCGCTCACGGTCCAGAAACTGGTACCACGACTTGTCAATTACACATGCGAAAATTTAAAGATGGGGAAAATATTTACATCGAGCCATGGAGATCTGCGGCGTTTCCAATCATAAAAGATTTAATTGTAGATCGAAGCGCATTTGATAGAATTCAACAAGTTGGTGGATTTATTTCAGTGAATACCTCAGGAAAAACAATGGATGCAAATGCTATTCCAATTCCAAAATCTGATGCAGATAAAGCTTTTGAAGCAGCTGCTTGTATTGGCTGCGGTGCCTGTGTTGCCTCATGTAAAAATGGTTCAGCCATGTTATTTGTTGGAGCAAAAGTTTCTCAATACGCCTTACTTCCTCAAGGAAAGGTGGAAGCAAAACAACGTGTTCAAAACATGGTGCGACAAATGGATGAAGAAGGATTTGGAAATTGTAGCAATACTGGGGCCTGTGAAATAGAATGTCCAAAAGGAATTTCCTTAGAAAATATTGCCCGCATGAACCGCGAGTTTTTGTTCTCTGCTATCACATCGGATAAGTAATTAGCTTTCCTGAATTTATTATAGATAACATAAACTCTGTCTTAAATTTATATTTAATTACATTCATCATAAGAGCTCAAAATTTTATGAATTAGATAATTTTTTCAACATGAATTGAACTACATAATATTAGTATGATTAAAAAAATATTGAAAAATAAGATGGTTTTTAAGCTTAAAATAAAGAATAATGTTTTTTATAAATGTATTTACGAAAAAAATCGCATTTAACAATTGAATAACTCTGGATTATTTGTAATTAATTTATAATTTTACAATCTAAATTATACTACAAAAATAATAGAAGATGAACACTTTCGGTATTGTATTGTTTCTTTTAATTTTCGGAATGGCATTTTGGATGCTAATATTCCTAATGGGCTTTATTCTGCCTTATTGGATAACCTTAGGGTTATTCGAGCAATTACGTCCAAAAAGGATTTTTGAAGAAGAAAAAAAATCATAGATTTATTTACTACTAAATAGTAAAGGCTGGCTAAGAACCGGCCTTTTTTCGTTATCCAAAAAAGAAACAGACAACAAGAACGCTAATTTTCCTTAATTTAGGAAACTGTAAAACACATTGCATGGAAATAACACCTGAAATCCAACAAAAATTAAAACTACTTGAGCAAAAATACAGCGCACTTGGGCAAGATTTATCTTCTTATTTAGATGGCTTGCTACACGCTGATGTTACCACATATTGGGATTATATAGAATTAGACACCTTATTGAGCTTACAAAAACCGAAGACACAATTTCCAGATGAGCAGGTATTTATTATGTATCACCAAATCACGGAGTTATACTTTAAATTAGCGCTAAATGAATTTGAGCAATTAGGAGCACAAGTAAAAATAGACAAAGACTTTTTCCTTTCCCGTGTAGGTAGAATTAATCGTTATTTTGAAGCATTAATTCAAAGTTTTGAGATTATGGTAGATGGAATGGAGCGGGAGCAATTTTTAAAATTTAGAATGTCTTTATTGCCTGCAAGCGGATTTCAGTCGGTGCAATACCGAAAAATAGAAATATTCAGCAGTGATTTTATAAACCTTGTAGCGAAAGATAAGCGCACTAAATTTTCTGCTTCTTCTACAATAACTGAAATGTTCGAATGTGTTTATTGGAAAGAAGGTGCCACAGAAATGGATTCCGGAAAAAAGACCTTGACACTTACACAATTTGAAGAGCGGTATAAAAAAACGCTCCTTTCGCTTGGAGAGAAGTGTAAAACAAATAATCTTTGGCAGGTTTACCTAAGATTAAGCACGAAAGACCAAAAAGATCAAGTTATTATAGACGCTCTACGTCGAAATGATATAAACATCAATATTAATTGGCCTTTGGCGCATTATAAATCGGCAGTGCGCTATTTAGCTCGTTCAGAAGAAGATATTCCCGCTACAGGAAGCACAAATTGGCAGAAATATTTGCCCCCAAGACTTCAAAAGCGAATTTTTTACCCTCAATTATGGTCAAACGAAGAAATAGAAACCTGGGGCAAAGCTTGGGTTGATGAAGCTTTGAAATCTATTTAATCTATTTGAATTTCTTTCAAATAAATTTTCGAAAAATCAATTAATCCTAACTCATTAAATTCAAAATCTCTAACGCGCAGATTAATAACCACAAAAATATCCTCGCTAAAAACCGGAATAACTATTGGGGTTTTAATGATAAGCTTATCTATCTTCTGCTGTAGTTTATTTCTCTCTTCTTGACTCGTCGTAATTTGCGACGCTAAAAAAAGCCGATCATATTCTTTATTATAGAAACGAGTTTGGTTGTTTTCACTTTTATTTTGAGTGCAAAACAACTCAAGGAAGGAATCTGCATCTGCATAATCTGCTGCCCAACCAGTCCTCCAAATCTTAGCTTGTTTACTTGCAATAAAGTTATTTTTTTCTTTTAAGTTGCAATTTACAACGCGTAATTCAATATCTAAAATTGTGTTTAATTGTTTTACAAGAGCTCTACACCACTTATCAACTAAACTCCCCTTTGCGCTACTGACAAATAAGTCAAGTTTTGGAAAGGGATTGTTTGTCGTGAAGCCAGACTCATAAAAAAGTTTTTTTGCAAGTTCAGGATTGTATTCCACACGTTCACTTTTGTTGGGAGTATAAAAATTACACTCTGGCACAAAGCCTAATTCTGCTGGCCTCCCATCGCCATTTAACACTTCATCACAGATGAATTTTTTATCTATTGCAAAGCTAAATGCGCGTCTAACTTTTTCGTTGTTAAAAGGAAATGATTGGCAGTCAAAAGCCAAATAATTTATTTTAGAACCTTTTTTGTAAATTATTTTGTGGAGTAAATTTCCCCCGTTTTTTGCAGAAGAGAGCGAACCGAAAGCATCATCTAAATTTTCCAATGGCAGCTCAAAAAGGATATCAGCCTTCTTATGACCAAATGCAATATATTGCTCATGCTCATTTTTTGAGTAGACCACCTTTATTTCATCTAAAAACGGCAGTTGTTTACCAAATTCATCTTTTTTCCAATAATTGTTGTTTCTCAAAAGTGAAACACCATTTTCAGTCGCTTCACCTAAGAAGAAACAGCCAGTTCCAACAGCATGTTTTACGATTTCCACCCCATAATAGTCATATGCTCTTTTAGAGAAAACCGTTAAATTAGGATGCGTAAGGATATTTAAAAAGCTGGTATAAGAATTCGTTAATTTAATCTCAATCGTATTCTCATCTATTATGGTTATTCCTGAAACTCCGGATTTAGGGAAAGAGATTTTTGAAAGTTTATAAAAGGCTTCAGCCCCAACAATCTTGTCTTTTAGGAAATGACTTAGTTTATTTAAGGGGCTCGCAGAACAAGCAAATTCTAGAGAAAATTTTACATCTTCAACAGTCATTTTATTTGTACTTCCACCAAAACAAGGGTCAGCATGAAAATACACAGCCGATCTAATTTTAAGCTGTATTGTTTTGTAATCTTGGCTTACAGTAAAATTTTCAGCGAGATTACCAATTATTTTATTTTTAGCGTCGATTATCAATAAAGGCTCAAAGATCTGAGATAAAACCCTTTGTTCATTGATGGAATTTGAGCTTAAAGGAAAATAGCAATTTTGCTTTTCAGAAGAATAATAAGTGAAAACCCCGCCATAGACTTTATTGCCAAGAGCAACTTTTGATAAACCTCCAAAAAGATAAACCCCAAAAAAAATTAAGACGCCAAGTGCGCTAACAAAAACCCAAATCTTTTTCATGGATTGCTTACTCTTATTTTTATTTATCTAAGATTAAGTGTAAAAATCCGTGCCCTTCAACAATTTGATTGGAAATACTCGTGGCTTTATAAATATAAAAGTAAATTCCTTCCTTCGCCAAGTCGCCATCTATTTTCCCATCCCACGAAGGGTTATTATTTACTAAATCAGAACTGCTTTGAGAAAAAACAACTGATCCCCAACGATTTAAAATGTTTAACTCCAAAGAAACTATATTTTTTCCACTTAAAAAGAATGTTGGATTCTGAGCATCTGAATTTGGTGTAAAGACATTCGGTGCATATACCTCCGGAGTACATGAGCCATCGTCGATATTTGCTAATGGATTGAAATTTAATGCTAAAGGATTAGTGCAATCACAAACATCAAGATCAATTGTTGTATCAATAGTATCAGAACATAATATATCGTTATTAAACACAATTAATGTAACAGTTATGTTTCCATAGGGCTCATCTAAATAAATTTGCGTGGGGCTGCTTTCTATACTAGGAGGTTCCCCATTACCAAAATTCCAAATGTAATTAGTTGCATTACTATTATTTACAAAAGAATACGTTACAGGCTGGCAATTTGACAAAGGGGGTGTAAAATTAAAATTAGCAACTGGATCTGGATCAAGTAAAACCTCCACACTATCCGATTCCACACAGCCAGCTTGAGTTACCGTAACGGTATACCAACCGGCATCAAGTGAGCTCCAAGTTTGCGTATTAGACGACAACCCTCCCAGCCCTATCCAACTGTAAATAGCAGGTACTGATGGGTTAACAAGTAAAACAGATGCCGATCCAATAGGGTTACAATTAGTATTCGTAGATTCTAGTGTATCAATTATGGGAGGTGGTGAATCAAGTAAAACTTCTATACTATCAGTTGTCGAACACCCTGCTTGAGTTACCGTAACGGTATACCAACCGGGATCAAGTGAGGTCCAAGTTTGCATACTAGAAGATCCTCCCGGCCCTGTCCAATTATAAGTGGCAGGAAATATTGGGTCAACAATTGCAACAGAAACAGAACCATTAGCTATACACACAGCATTCGTAGATATTAGCGTATCAATAGTAGGTCCATCCCAGACATAAATTATACCATCTGAAGTAATGGTATCGCCACAAGGATTGATGATATTAACAGAAATAATAATAGACTCAATACCTTCTATTGAGCCATCTTGAATAGGAGTTAAATTTAAAATAACAGTATCTACTCCTGGTAAAAACACAATCGTATCGATTAAATTATTATAATCAACACCTTCCGTTGCAGTTCCTCCAATTGTATAAATTATAGAGAGTGTATCAAGCATGTTCCCCTCGGGTCTTGTAAAAACAATATCTGCAAAATTACAACCCTCAATAATTGTAGTATCTCCAGACACAGTTGCCACAGCAACTTCTACAACATTTGATGAAAAACTATTCGCTTCTAGAAATACTCCTGAATCATAAGCCTGATCTGAGACATTAGAAATCGCAAGTTTTATATGATAGGTTTGATTGCATTGAACAGATGCAGCTGCAGTTAGTAGAACGGTGGTTCCATCGTATTGGATTGCGTTTCCATAAGTAGAGCCGTTATCATTAAAAACGTAATACTGTGTATTAGAAGCATCTCCTACATTGTTTATTGTTACAGGAATTCCCCCAGGAATTGTAGCAATATTAGCGCCATTAGAATATCCTGCTAAGGCATAAGGCCCAGTAATTCCTGGTCCCCACAGAAACAAACCAAAAGCATCATTATATGTTGAAGGTGAAAATTCAGGGTATTCTTCCGAACCAAAGATGTACCTAAAATTTAAGGTGTCACCGGTGGGGATGAAATCAAACTCTAAAACAACACCATTTGTTACAGTTCCAGCCGCTAAAATATTTAAATGCGGATCGGTAGAAACACTTGCAGTGGCAGGCAGATTGTTAGCAAGGTTTGTAGAATTATTCGGCCCTTGTGCTGCAATGGCATTCCCTGTGGTTAATAATAAACCCGAACTAATTGGAAAAGCAGGATTTGTATTTGTAAAACTCGCCACATTTCCTTGCATAGCATTTGCGGTGACAGGGTTTCCATTAATAGTAATGTTCGATGCAGTCACCCCCATTCCCAACAAAACATTATTTACAAGTTGTGTTGGAGTTTGAGCGTTTGAAACTACTACACTTTGAGAAAATACCATTAGGTTTAATGACACAAAAACAAATGAACTGATAAATTTTATCATATGAATAGATCGTTAAAGTTTAAAAAACAAGACACTACATTTTTCTTATTAGTTGCATGACAAAAATAATGTTTTTAATTAAGTCTAAAAAACCAGCAATATTTCGCAATTTTGAAAGCCTAAAAATCCAGCAATGAAAAACACCCAAAATTTTATTTCTAAACAAGCAGATCGCTTTTTAAATGAATTAATAATCTTACTTAAAATCCCTTCTGTTTCCGCTGATCCAGCGTATAAATCACAGGTCAACGATTGCGCAAAGCACTTGGCAAATAGCTTTAAAGAAATTGGCTTGGATAAGATTGAAATTTGCCAAACGGCAGGTTATCCAATTGTTTATGGAGAAAAAATAATCGACCCTTCATTACCAACAGTTTTGGTATATGGTCATTATGATGTCCAACCTGCTGATCCAATTGATTTATGGACTTCTCCACCTTTTGATCCTATAATAAAAAAGACAGAGATTCATCCAGAAGGAGCAATTTTTGCTCGAGGGGCCTGCGACGATAAGGGACAAATGTTTATGCATCTAAAAGCTGTCGAGGCGATGTTAAGCGCTGCTGAATTACCCTGCAATGTAAAATTTATGATAGAAGGGGAAGAGGAAGTTGGAAGTGGAAATCTTGCAATTTTTGTAAAAGAAAACAAAGAAAAACTGAAAGCAGACATCATTCTTGTATCTGATACAGGAATGTTAGCCAATGATGTTCCCTCTGTAACTACCGGACTAAGAGGTTTAAGTTATGTTGAGGTGGAAGTTACCGGACCTAATCGTGATTTACATTCTGGTTTATACGGCGGCTGCGTTGCAAATCCAATTAATGTTCTTGCAGAAATGATTGCCTCGTTGCACGATGAAAATGGAAAAGTTAACATCCCCGGTTTTTATGATAAGGTTGTTGAATTAACAGACACCGAACGTCAAGAAATGGCAAAAGCACCGTTTTCTTACGAGGCATATTGTAAAGCTTTAGATTTAAAGGAAACAATGGGTGAAGCAAATTATTCTACAATGGAGCGAGGATCTATTCGTCCAACCTTAGATGTAAATGGTATTTGGGGTGGATACATTGGCGAAGGCGCAAAAACAGTAATCGCTTCTAAAGCATTTGCAAAGATATCAATGCGCCTTGTTCCAGACCAAAATCCCGAGGAAATCACAGCGTTATTTACAGATCATTTTAATAAAATTGCGCCCAATTCGGTTCGAGTTTTGGTGAAGCCACACCATGGCGGAGAAGCAGCCGTTACACCAATTGATTCTATTGGCTACAAAGCAGCAAGCATGGCCTACGAAAAATCTTTTGGAAAGAAACCAATTCCCGTTCGCAGTGGCGGTAGCATTCCGATTGTTGCGCTTTTTGAAAGGGAACTTGGTTTAAAAACAATTTTAATGGGATTTGGCTTAGATAGCGATGCAATTCATTCGCCAAATGAGCACTTTGGACTTTTTAATTTTTACAAAGGAATCGAAACAATTCCGTACTTTTATAAGTATTTCACAGAGTTAAATTCAAATCCATGAAAATACTAAGCTATTTTATTATTTTCATTTTTGTAACTTCCTGCGCACCGTTTGAGCTTCCAGAATTTATTGGTTATGAAGGATTTAAAATGGGAAAAATGGACGCTAAGCAGGTTTCTTTTTCCTTAAGCGTAAAACTTAAAAATCCAAATTCATATACCTTGAAAGTAAAAAAAACTTCATTAAACTTAAGTGTTGATGACGGAAAAATAGGAATACTTGCTTTAGAAAAGACAATTAAATTGCCTCGAAAAAAGGAAACGATAGTTGAAATTCCCATGAATTTATCACTTGAAAAGGGAGCTCTTATGAGAATGTTGACCTTCAGCATGCAAGATTCTATCAGGTTAAATTTAGAAGGCGATGTGCGTGGCGGCGTATTGTTTTTCTCAAAAAAATTCCCGCTGTCATTTTCAAAATCAATTTCTCCAAAAGTATTAAATACCTTTAACCAAAAAGATTAATGTTAAGCCCTGCCGCACCTAAAAAATTATTTCTGCTTGATGCTTTTGCATTGATTTACCGTGCCTATTTTGCTTTCGCGAAGAATCCAAGGGTTAATTCCAAAGGTCAAAATACATCTGCAGCCTTTGGCTTTACAAATGTGTTAATTGACGTTATTAAAAATGAAAAACCTACGCATCTTGCTGTTGTATTTGATCCGCCAGGAGGTTCGGCACACCGCCAAGAGCAATTTGAAGCATACAAAGCACAGCGCGAAGAAATGCCAGAAGATATTCGGTCTATGATACAACCAATAAAACGCATTGTCGAAGCTTTTAATGTTCCGATTTTAGAAGTTGCTGGTTTTGAAGCAGACGATGTGGTTGGAACAATTGCTAAAATTGCCGATCAGCGTGGATTTATTACCTATATGATGACACCAGACAAAGATTATTGTCAATTAGTTACAGAAACAGCGTTTATTTATAAGCCCGGACGAGGTGGAAATCCCCCAGAGATTTTAGGTGTTAAAGAAGTTTGTGAAAAATTTGAAGTGCAAAATCCTAGTCAAGTAATTGACATTTTAGGGCTTTGGGGTGATGCATCAGATAATATTCCAGGAATTCCAGGAATTGGCGAAAAAACATCAAAGCTGCTAATTGCACAATATGGATCCATTGAAAACCTCATCGCTAATGCCCATGAATTAAAAGGAAAGCAGCAAGAGAACGTGATAAATTTTGCAGATCAAGGGCTTACATCTAAAATGCTTGCAACGATTATTACGGATGTAAAAATTGATTTTGAGGAGGAAAAACTAATCATGTGTGATGTTGACAAAGACAAAATAAGAGAGATTTTTACAGAGTTAGAATTTCTAAACCTCAGCCGTAGAATTTTAGGTGAAGAAATTACTCTGACTCAAGCGCCAAGTCCACTTGCCCCAAATAAAGCACAAAGTTCCAATTCTTCTCAATTAGATTTATTTGGAACGCAAAGCATGGTTGAAGTCCATGAACCAGTAATTACAGCGGCGTATAAAACAATTGTTACAGAAAGACCAAGTTATCACTTAATTAGCACAGCAGCGGAAAGAAAAGAGCTTTTAGAAATTTTACTTACCCAAAAACAAGTTTGCTTTGACACAGAGACAACAAATATAGATGCAAGGCAGGCAGATTTAGTGGGAATTTCTTTTTCTTATAAAGCCCGCGAAGCATTTTATGTTGCGATACCGCAGGAATATGCCTCCGCCAAAAGCATTATCCATGAATTTATTTCCTTCTTTCAAAATACTGGAATAGAAAAAATCGCACACAATATTAAATACGACTTAAAGGTCTTGTCACGCTATGGTATTTCCCTTGCAGCTCCTACTTTTGACACCATGATTGCTCACTATTTAATAAATCCTGAAGCTCGTCAAAACATGGATTTTTTAGCTCAGCATTATTTGAATTATCAGGCAATTTCAATTGAAACGCTCATCGGAAAAAAAGGAAAATCGCAGGGGAATATGCGCGATTTAGAACCTTCCGAAATTTCAGACTAAGCCTGCGAAGAAGCAGATATTACACTTCAGCTAAAAAATATTTTTGAAATAGAAATAAAGAAA
>Ga0114977_10003470_pt1 | contig 10119 bp, 9 predicted proteins | sample S_130805_MF_Meta_FD_87026 | JGI IMG/M metagenome (GOLD analysis project Ga0114977, IMG submission 87026) | Freshwater microbial communities from Lake Simoncouche, Canada to study carbon cycling - S_130805_MF_MetaG | ecosystem: Environmental > Aquatic > Freshwater > Lake | place: Lake...
AATAAAAATAAACTACTAAAGAGTAATATTATTAATAACGCTTTTGGTATTAACGTAAGCGGTAATTGAGATTGTAAGAGTAAAATCAATGTTATAAATTATGATTATTTATATAGTTATAATTTATCATATTTATCATATTTATCATATTTATGAATGTAAGCATAGAGACGAATGATTCAAGATTTGCGAATTATATTATATTACATAAACGACTGGAGATAAACGATCGAACATAAATTACCATCATACGTTTTTTATCGTTGTGTTACATTTGTTGGATCTATATAGTTAAGATAAAAGTCGAGTTGCCCTGATAATATAAAATTGTCACAATATTTAATTACTTCATCGGAAGATTTGAATTTATTTTTGTTATTAATATCAAATAATTTTTCAATATACATTCTTGTTTGTTTTGAAATGTTATATTTAACCATGGGGAATTCTTCATGTTGCAGCTCTAAAGAATTAAAATATGATAAAAAAGTGCACATTACTTCACTATCGCTAGTTGATGTCAATGACGCAGTTACAAAATAATTTTCCACACACTGTATGATTCTAATAGCAATCATTCTTTTGATTACTTTGTTTTCATTGGTTTTTGAAACAGTATTGGTTTGTTTTGATTTTTCAAAATCGAACATCATAGATTCTATAAATTTTGGACAATCCTTATAATAAGTAACAAAAAGTTCGTGAATGTGCGTTAAATTGTCTGTTGTTACATCAAGCGTCATCTCCATAACAGTCTTGTCATACTGATTCCTAAATATTATCATAGTTACAAATATACCAATGACTGCTAAAAAAGCCGTCCCCATAGGTATATGTTTGGCTAAATACGCAATTTGTGGGTTTTTTGAATGTTTTGAAAATAAAAATATCACTGTTACTGTAGCTAATTGAGTAATTATTATATATGCTATTAGTTTAGTGTAAAACCTCATTTATGTTTATTTATATTTATGTATTATATATATATATATGTTATATTTTTATTATTTGCTTACGTGAATGGAATATTATTATTTTTTATTACCAACCACTTCACCTGCTTTTTTACGTCTTTCTAAAAATTCATTATATCTTTTTGCTTCCTCTTGTTTTTTCATAAAGTTAATAGATGCATTATCCATATACTCTCTAATAATGCCATATCTTTTTTGATGAAGTGATTTTGAATTTTTTTCTTTTTCACGTTCTTCGCTCTTATCTACAACACCTAAAAACTCTTTGACTACAAGAGTAATATCTCCTTTATGTTTTTCTAAACTAGCAATAGCTTCATCGCGTGTGTACGTAGTTTGGTTCATAGTAATTTCAATAAATCTTTCATATTTTTGTTTTTGTAAATGTATGTAATATTCTTTTACCAAATTTTCTTGTCTTTTTATTTCAATATCGCTTTCACTTAAAATTACATTTGATTCCGTCATGTTATTATTTTCGACAACATTTTGATGAACGGGTTCTTCTTTTTCTTTTTCTTTTTCTTTTTCTATATTTTCCATTAAATATATTTACTTATATACTTATTTATTAAATATTTTTTAAATCATATTAAACGAATACCAATATTTATATATATCCGTTTATCAATCGTATTTCCTAAACATTCAAATGTCTGAAATAAAACTAGAAAATACAAATACAAATACAAATACCAATTTTAAAAATAGGAAAATAGATATTTCACCGATATTAAAAGATGTTGAAGAGTGTATAAAGTCAGGTTTAGACGATAAGTTACAATCATTTTTTTATGATTTTGAAACATATGAAAAAACACATAATGAAGTTTTGAACTTAACCATTGTAAAAAATTTAGTAAACCATAATAACTTGTTAGTACGTGTAGTTAATAAAAGTGTTTGTAAAAGTGACATTAAATACGAAAAAGATAGTTTTTCTACAAATTCTGAGTTATATCTTCTTGAGCAAGAAATTTTGTACCTTAAAAGAGAGTTAAGTAAATATCAAAAAAAAGAGAATGAAAATGATTCATCCTCCATTAATCTTGAAATTAAGGAGAAAAAATGTAACTGTATATGTAGTTGTAACAAAGGCGAAGATATAAGTATCGTAAATAAAATGTTACTGGGACAAAATGTTAAGAATGTTATTTTACGAGAAAGTAAAAATGATGAGCAGGAAGAAGAGGAGGAAGAGGAGGAAGAGGAGGAAGAGGAGGAGGAGGAAGTTGAAGAGGAGGATGTTGAAGAGGAGGATGAGGAAACTGTAAAAGAAGATACAAAATTGGATATACAAGATGAAGAGGAGGAAGAAGTGGTTGAAGAGGAAGAAGAGGTTGAAGAGGACGAAGAAGTGGTTGAGGAGGAAGAAGTGGTTGAAGAGGACGAAGAAGTGGTTGAAGAGGAAGAAGAGGAGGAAGAGGAGGAAGAGGAAGAGGTTGAAGAGGAAGAAGAGGAGGCAGAGGAGGAAGAGGTTGAAGAGGAGGAGGAAGAAGAAGTGAAGTTACCAACTTTTCCTACAAAAAGTGAAATAGTTTCCAGTACTAAAACCGAAGATGATGTAGAGACGGAAACAGAAGAAGAGGATGAAGAGAACAAAGAAGAAGAAGAGGTAGAAAAAGTTGAGGAAGAAGAAGAGGTAGAAAAAGTTGAGGAAGAGGAAGAGGAAGAGGAAGAGGAACTATATGAGGTAGAAATTAACGGTGTAATGTATGTGTCCAATGACGACGAAGATGGTAACATTTACTCATACGTAAATGAAGAAGTAGGAGAAAAGGTTGGAAAATTCAAAGACAAGAATGCGACTATTTTCGAAGGAAAAAATAAAGGAACTTATGATAGAACAAAATGTAAATTTGACTTATAATTAAAAATATTTGTAATATAAAAGTTAATTATTTGTAAAACCAATATATTATGTTATATTTTTATAATATAATATAATATACAATAAATAAAATAAATAATGGTTTTAGAAAATGTATGCGCACCAGCACTTTTATATTTAGCATTTTCGATTATTCAAATAATTATTGATATGTACCGTGGCGAAACAATACAAGCATTCTTTAAATTTATTGTTATGATAATTTTCACAATAGTTCTTAATGCAATATGTAGTAGTGGTATGACCATAATTTCATGGTTTATTGTTTTTATTCCTTTTATTTTGATGACCTATGTTACTACCATTTTATTCTTTATTTTCGGAATTAATCCTTCAAGTATTCAATCATCGGGTAAAAAATGTTCAGAAACACAGTTTGGGTGTTGCAGTGATGGTGTAACTAAAAAGGAAGATATGCTTGGAAGAACTTGTCCTGGAATGCGGTTAGTAAATGTATTAAAAGTATCAGAACCTACAGCTGCAAATAATAGAGACTACCACTATTTATACCCTGAAGGTAGAAGGCGGCGCGACTATTCAATTGGCGGAGGAAGCGTAAAAACTAAAAAAGAGTATATTGCAGATAAAAAATGGAGAAATATGCTTGAAGATAAAGACGAATTATACTATTCAAAGGATTCAAAGGGTCGTGGATTGGGAAAAAAAAATACTTCCCCGAAATCCATGGGTAGTAGATATTCATATTGGAAGTCTAAATTAAATAAATCTGACTGGAATGATGTTGATAAGGATGATAAAGAAGTACGAGATAAAATATCAAAGGAATCTAAACCTGCCCCCGACTTACAAGATAAGTCAATAATTAGTTATCTTTTAACATTACTTACACAAAAGCAACCCGCCGCGACCACAATACCACCAGCATTACCAACATTACCAGCATTACCACCAGCAGTACCAGCATTACCACCAGCAGTACCGGCATTACCGCCTGCACCAGCATTACCGCCTGCACCAGCATTACGGCCAGCAGTACCGGCATTACCGCCCGCACCAGCATTACCGCCTGCACCAGCACCAGTACCTGCGACAAGCGGTTCATTTCCACCACCGTCGGTACCAGTGTAACTTAGACTATAATAAATATTTTATAAATATAAACGTTCATGGAAAATATAATATTTACGTAAAAGATTTAAACATATATAAATATTATAATATACAGTTACAAGTAGTGTTTGCCTAAAATGAAAAATAATACTTATACCCCACGCACAGAAGAGCGAATGAACATTTCATTTACTGCATATTTTAGCACCGTATCTTTAGGACTAATGTGTTACTCATTTTTTAATCCAGTATTTGTTTTTGATTTGTCGATATTTTTAGTATATGGAGTTGTGAAAACTATGGTTTCCAGTTATAGTATTTTTAACACATATATTTATAATCCATACAAAAAGCATATTAAGAACCCCCTAATGAATATTTTGAATATTGATAATGGTTTATACGAAATAGAGATTGTAAAAAACGGAAAAGTTATTTACCGGTTTAAAAAAATGTCTGATTTTATTAAATATAAAACCATTAAATTTGTCGAGTATGACAATGAGGACGCTTCTTCAGAGTCAGGGTCGGAATCTAATTATGATAAAAACCCACAAATTAATCCTGATTCAACTGTAGAGTCTGATGTCAAGGTTGAAACGCCCATAGATGCTGACCTTACACATGAAACTATTGATATTCACACCGTTGGATCATCCGCTCATGAGTTACGCGAAGGCGAAGGCGATGGAGAAGATCATGAAAGCGAAGAAGAAGTTGTTAAGGATGATACAAGTGATGATGACGATGATGACGATGATGACGATGATGACGACGATAACCTTATTCTGGACCCAAACGAGTACGACTTTGTTCTAAGAAATATTTATTTCGAAGATGAAGCTACGAATACACCATTTGGTTACTGTTTAAAGTACGAGACATTTCGCAAGTCTGATATGAAACCGAGTGAATACACATACACAGACATGAAAAATATGGTATCAAAACGACGATTCATTGGAATACACCTTAAGATGAATGAAAAGGACTATATTATTAACTTGTCTACTCCTGTAAACTACTACCTTGTAAATAATACGATTCTCGATTATTCATTTCTTAAAATGTACCTTTTTAATCGTTACAACGTTATTTTAGGAAATACTTATAAACTATCTTGTATTGATAACTTTGTTGAAATGTATACAATCGAACAAGGAAAGAAATTTTATGTCAAAATGAATTCTTTAAATATAGTAGATGATGAAACTTATAATGTCGATGAATCGTCATCAGCAGGATCAATACCACCGACACTATCGACATCATCTCATGCTGTATCTGGAGAAGAACCTTTGGTACAAGAAAATGGTGATGCTTTAACTGAAGCAGATATCGAAATTGTTGACTGCAATTATAATTATCAATAAAGTAAAATAAGTCAAAAACTAATTTTATACATTAAATATTTTTTTTAAATGTAAATAAATTTAATAATTAATAAAGTATATTATAAACCTATATAGAAATATATGTTTATAATATATCATAATGGTTGATAGTGATACTCATACTTCTCCTATTGTATTGAAAATGAAAAATGACGCGAATACATTAGACGAAAAATCCAGCGAATCCAATAATTTACATAAATTATCTGATACATGGATATTATGGGCACATCTTCCACACGATACCGACTGGAGCATTAAAAGCTACATTAAAATATGTTCTTTTAACACTGTTGAAGAGACCATTTCCATTATAAACGTACTCCCTGCAAAACTAGTTACGAACTGTATGTTATTTATTATGCGCGAAGGTATAACCCCAACATGGGAAGACCAGCGTAATCGCAATGGTGGATGTTTTTCATATAAAATTAGCAACAAAGATGTTTCGCAGGCATGGAAGGAACTTACTTATGTTCTGGTAGGTGAATCTTTGGCTGATAATAAATCAATACTTCCTCTTATTAACGGTATAACTATTTCTCCGAAAAAGAACTTCTGTATTGTTAAAGTGTGGTTAGCAAGTTGTGAGTTTCGGGATTCTAGTGTAATTAAAGAGCTACACGGAATCTCATCTCATGGTTGTTTGTTTAAAGAACATATGCCCGAGTACTAGTATACTCGTTACTTGTGACATATATAAAAATAATGTTTTATTATATCAATATTTAACAATTGATATAATAGTTAGCTATAACACAAATATACGTTTTATGAAGAAGGCAAAGGAGAAAGCGCAAGCTTAACCTCTCCCAAACTTGCAACATAATATTTAATAACTAGAGGCAAGTCATTCTCCAAGTACATTTCTATTTGGCTACACAAGTTCGTGCATTTGATAAAGTAGCTCAAGTTTTTAAGCGAAAACTCACCTTGAATAACTTTACTCGTTGACTGTTTATGAATAAACTTCATGCTTTCATCGGACTCCACGCGTCGCACTTCTGCTGTAGCAAATTGCCCTGAACATTTGAAAATAAGCTCATTACCCACCGACTTAATTTCCAGCTTTTCTGACAAGTACGACAAGTCTCGAATAATCTTTTGAAAATCAGCCGAAGGCAAATTGATTACTGACGAAAACACAACATTGGGTTCTTCCAACTCCTCCGAATCAGGCTCAATTAGTCGCAACTTCTGTGTCTTACATTGCTTAATATCTCCATTCTCAAACTTAAGCCCCAAATGAGAGACAATACCATCATTGTAATCTTTCTTCTCAATGTATATCGTCAGTGTATCGTCGTTGTCAATCGAGTTAATAAGCTTGAACAAATGAAACATGTTAACACCTATGATAATCTTCTCCTTGTCACACTCATATAGCTCGAAATTCTCCGCCGCCAAGTGAAGATGCGCCAACATAGTATGCGACTTATCCATGTTGATAATACGAATGCCGTCTTTTTTAAACGTAATATTTGTTTCTAATAAAATATCCTTTAGCGCCGTCATTAGTGTCCTAAATGGCGCAATCTGAACCGTCTTGATTGTAAGAACATTATCTGGATTACTCATATTTATTTTATATATATCTTATTTTAACATAAATCTTTAAATAGTTATGACTATTATTAAAAATATACGAATTAAAATATCATTTTAAACAATATTAGACCGACCTAAATAAAATAAGAAAATGATAAAATGATAAAATAAGAAAATAATTAACAAAATACTCTTTTCTCCGATGAACCCTCGTTAAAGTATTTTTCATAATTTTTAATAACTTCTTCAACGCTTTTATTTGTGGCTTTTCTATATAATTCTCTATAAGCATCAAAACTGGGACCACTGTCTAAAATTGCTATAACATTAGTATTATTCTCCGCTTTTTCTTGTTCTTCTTTAATATTTTTTCTAATTATTTTATAACTTTTATCATTGTAAATAAAAACACTATGTTTTGTATTAGCTAAATCTAACCAAAATTTATATAACTTTTTATTTTTATTTCTAATAATATCACCATTATCTACATCTTGTAGATTCTCCGTGCTACTTTTTATGGATTTATTACCGGATTTATTACCGGATTTATTTTTTAATGTAACGCTTGATATCTTTAACCAGCGCTTTGTACCTTTCTTAGTTTTAACTATTTTCCACATATTACCGTCGTTACCTTTCTTTTTCGTTCCTTCGCTATATTTAGTTGCACTACACGCTGGCCCCTTTCGTATTTTTAATGTTTTAGCCATTATATAAGTATGTAGTTATTAAATTATTTAACTATTTAATTATTGAAGTATCTATAAAATTATAATTCAAGTTTGTATCATTTTTAGGTCGATGTAATTAAGAATAATAATTTATATATATATATAAAGCACATACATATTTAAATGAATAAAGCAATATCAACACCACCACTACTAACACTACCAACACTACCAACACTACCATCATCACCAGCATCACCGACGGCATTACTATCTACTGATACATCTGCACTCGCACCAAATATATCACCAACTGCTCCTATGTTTCCTATGTCTCCCATGTCTCCGTCTACTATTACTACTTCTTCCGTCATACAGTCGCCTGTAGCATCAGCACTTATTTCTGCAGCATCCACCTCTACTCCATCATTTTCTTCACGTTCTTCTATTGATATACAAAATGGAAAAAGAATAGAAGAACATGGTTTTATATATATATCAGTAAAAGGAACCCCAACTGATAGGGGATATGCACAAGGATTTTTACTAGCAGATAGAATTGTAAAGTTTATAAGGACATATGCATTTTTTCTTTGGAGCGAGTATGGTAGAGATATTACATTTTTTACTAAAATGGTAAAAGATTTATTTGGTCCTATTGTTTTAGAAAAGTACAAAGAATACTATTTGGAAATGGACGGCATCGCAAAAGGAGTTACCGATAAAATGTCAGCGTTAAGCACACAAGATGAAAAAGACAACTATTTTACTAAAGGAGCAATTGAAGGTACCAAAATAGTTTTGCCTGCAGACTCACATCTTGAGTACGGTAACTTAGCTTATAATAACCCATCTGATGAAGATAAACAAAAATATTCGGCTAGTGGAAAAATACTAATAAATGTAGACTTTGATATAATTTTTCTTTTAAACTGTGTAGTATCTGTAGACTACGTATATTCAAAATTACAAGATATTTTTAATAATAATAAATCTCTAACTTCTTCATCCGTTTATAAAGAATATTCTAGAAGCATGCAACCCGTGTCTGCAACGTCGCCGTCAACGGGGGGAAAAACTAAATTTCTTGGTTTATTTGGCGGAAATGATGGTGCGCAAACGGGTGGAGCTTCTGACAGATGTAGCGCTTTTATGGTTGTAGGCAGTAAATACACTTCTAATGGGGGCATCACATGTGCGCATATTACTTTTGATAACTTTATAATGGGACAATTTGATAACGTTATTTTATTCATAGACACGTCAATATCTCACGAAACTCAAAAAACATCTTACAATATACTTATGCAAACTTTCCCCGGAGGGATATTCAGTTCAACAGATTTTTTCGTTACATCCGCAAAAATTATGGGAACAGAAACTACGATAGGTGGATTTAATGCATTTGAGTTGCATGCTCCTGCGTGTGTTCGTCATCGTAAAGCGATGCAGTATGCGGGAACACTAGACGAATATATTACATGTCTCAGAGAAAATAATTCTGGAGACTATGCTAATACGTGGTACATAGGACACACCGTAAGTAAAGATGATAAAGGTAAGCAGCGTCCGGAAATTATGAGAGTTGAGTTAGGGCTTAGATATGTACACGTTGAAAAAAAGACCGAAGGATACTTTATTGGTTTCAATGCGTGTTATGACCCACGTATTCGTAATCTTGAATGTAGAAACGACGGTTTTTTTGATATACGCCGGCATTCTGGTGCACGACGCGTTACGATAGATATGAAAATTAAAGAGTATACAGAAGGTGTTAAACGAATATCCTCTGATGATGCACGGGCAATCATTTCTAACCATTGGGATGTATACTTAGAAAAAGATAATCCATGTTCTCGTACTATATGTTCTCATTATGACCTTGATAAACGCGAATATATGTCCCAAGAAAGTAGACCAAAACCATACCAACCAAAGGGCTCCGTTGACGGTAAAATATGTACAAGTGAATTGTGTAATAATATGCAGTTTTTGGCGCGATGGGGTAATGCATGTGGAACTGACTTTAAAAAAGAGGAATTTTGCGACAAACGCCGACAATGGGAATACCAACGTGCTTACTTAGAAGATAGATTAGAGCAACCATGGGTAGTATGCACCCAAGTTAATATAAAAAACTCAGATGCTGTTATGAGCAAAGCAATAAAAGAATATGATTTTACTAGTGGTAATGCTAGCGAAAAGGGGAGTGTTGGTACAGGAAGTGTTGGAAATGTCAGCAGTATGCTTGCTACTATACCTGTTACTGCATCTCCGCTCTCCGTTGCACCATCTCCGCTCTCCGTTGCACCATCTCCGCTCTCCGTTGCACCATCTCCGCTATCCATGCCCGCGCTTACAGCACCCCCGCTTACTACTGCGTCATCTCCATTCTCTGTACCTGCACCTGACATCAACCCAAATCCCAATAAAGATCCCAATAAAGATCCCAATAAAGATCCCAATAATGATTTTGATGAATTAGCGGGAATAGGAGGTTCGTACAAACCGATACAAGAGTTTGATAATAAAAAAGAGTTAACAGACTTTATTAAAATGTTTAAAAA
>Ga0114977_10003472_pt1 | contig 10116 bp, 10 predicted proteins | sample S_130805_MF_Meta_FD_87026 | JGI IMG/M metagenome (GOLD analysis project Ga0114977, IMG submission 87026) | Freshwater microbial communities from Lake Simoncouche, Canada to study carbon cycling - S_130805_MF_MetaG | ecosystem: Environmental > Aquatic > Freshwater > Lake | place: Lake...
AAACCCTGAGTACTGGCAAGGCTCGATATTTTAATAAGGTCGTAATATCCATCAGTGTTAGTGACGAATACTATAACTTTATGTTCTTTATCTCTTGACTCAGCAGTTTTATTTTCTACATCGTCGCACACGGTTAGACGAAGGCCAAATCTTAAATTTAACTTAGCATCTTCGCAAGATTTATAAGCTTCTAGAAATCCAGAAATAGAATCATCTACTATATATAAATTATCTATATTTAAACTTTTCGCTATATCTATTATCGAGCTTGGTTCATCTGATTCGCTTGAACCAGCCTTAGAAAGGGTTAGGATAGATTTTCCAAGGCTGTAGTGCGACTTGAAGAGAGGAACAGCGGAATACTCCATGCGTCAGTATGCTCCAAAGACGCAGGAAGTCAATCAAAATGTGGGGTCATCTTTCTTCCAGTAAGGGCAGCCTTTATATTCTGTTTTTTTAATAAGAGCTACTTTTGAATCGTTAAGCAGATCTTCTCTTTTAAATGATGCTCTTATATGTTTATCATTTTCATCAGTTCCAATGTAAAAAATCGCTGGAAGTCTTGATGGACAAATCCATTTTCCTTGCACATCGCTACCACACATCCACTTTTTCTTTGGAGAACTAGCAGCAAGATTTTGTACGGCTTTCTTCTCGTCGAAAGAGTTAATATATCCAGCTACATAACTTAAATAAGACTTAAAGCCTTCTAGCTGTTCTGCCGTTGGTTTTGGAGCCCCTTGAATAGGCTGCTTCTTGAATTTAAGAAAAATAAAAGAAACATCTGGTATGTAGCCCTTGGTTTTAAATACTGCCAAAGAATACATCAAATTTTGCAAATTAAAATCAATTTCTTCTTTAGAGAACTTAGCTTTACTTGACTTATAGTCGTAAATTTTATATTCAGTGTCGTTAAATTTAGCTAATTTGTCTATGAAACCGTTGATGATATAATCATTTTCTTCGAGTTTAAATTCTGATTCTGCTTCCACTAGAACTGAGCCATTGCAAAAAAAATCGCTTTGCAGACCAGTTTGAATCATCATATAAATGAGATCCAAGTTTTCTTCGTCGTCTACTTTAAGTTTTTTAGCGTTTTTTAAAATTAATCTATGTATAGCAGGATTTTTAATTACCCCTGCTTTCCCAGAGCATAGATCGTCAAAATACTTTTTATGCCTGTCGGTCAAGAGAAGCTCAAAAATTAAATGACAAATAGTTCCTCTTGAAGCTCCAGAGTTAGAAATATCTGGAAGCTTAAGAATATACTTAGTATAGTAAAGCCAACTGCAACCTTCAATAGTCTTAATCTTGCTGGCACTAAGTTTTACCTTTTCGGTTTTTATTTGATTGAGTTGTTCCATTCTATGATTTTATTTTTATCTTTAAGATGTAGATCTCCAAAATCTTTGCCTCCAGTAGGAAGAGCAATTCTAACTTGGGAACTATCAAAGTAATTTATTAAAGTTTGTCTTGCTGTCTCTGCGGCTCTATTTCCTGCGCCAGTAAAAAGCCCGTCGTTATTAAAAGCTACAATTATTTTCTTAGGGTTTAAAGATATCAGAGAATATATTATGGCGCTACTTATATTTAGTCCAAAAGAAACCAATACATTCTTAATACCATTTTCTCTCAACGCAAGCATGTCTCCTATACTTTCGACTAATATGATGCCATTGCTAGACTTGAGTTCTTTAAGGTTGACTTTGGCTGGATAGACCCATTCTTTTTTGTCCCCAAGGAGCTTCCATTTCGGCCTGCCCTCCATCAAAGTTTTAGAAATGTCTCTGCCAGCAAAGCCTATTACTTCATCTTTATTGTTAAAGATTGGGAAAACGTACCTATTGAACATTTTTCCGCCAGTAGCCACTCCTCCTTGAAAGGGCTCCAAAATAGAATCAGATATACCTCTGTTAGTCCAATAAGAAGAGTCTCTTAATAATTTAATCAATAAAGACTTATCAAATGTAGAAGTTTGTTTTATTGTTGGCTTTGCCCTGTCTTCTTCTCGATAAGAAGTGTCTATTCCTTTTGCCGAAATCCAATTCTTGGCTTCATCAATTGATTTTAACTTTAAAGTAAGCCTAACTAGATCTTCTAAAGACCCGCTAATGTTTTCTTTAAAATCTACCCACTGGCCAGAATTTTTCCAAATTCTTAAAACATGATCATTATCAGAATCTCTATAAAGAGGTCTTGTTCTATACTCTTTGCCATGATCGAATAGAACATATCCTATGTCTTGAAGAATTACTCTGACAGATTCGCAGTCATTCATAAGAAATGTTAAAGCACTTCTCCATCCGAACCTGAGTCATCTAGCTCTGGGCGCAAAGCTCTTGCATCTACAATATCAGACAAGGTTCCACGCTCTTCTACGTTAAAGTTAGCTATATTAAAACTAATGAAATTAGGCTGATATTTAACTGATCGGCCTTGTTGAATTCTTACGAGATCGTGATGGCCTTGAGAGTCTCTGCCTTGAAACCGAGTGGCAAGTGGTATCATCTTGTGAGATCCAAAATCCTGCCCATCTTCAGCGATCTCTTCTACGGTTTTACGCCTGAAGATCGCGACGTATGAAGCGTACCATTGCAAACGATCAGATTGAGAGATCGCGCTGCTATCATCCACGCCATTCTCTGCGCTTCGATTCAATTGACAAGCAGTAAGAATTGGAACATTTAATTCAAGAGAAAGCTCTTTCAAAGAGTTGACTTTTTCGCCAATCAACTGGTACTCTTGCTTATTCTTATCTGATTCTCCGGTTAATTTGATGTAGTCATAAATAATAACGCATTGGTTTCCACGGCCAACCTTTGAAAAATACCAGCGCTTTACAATAGACACAATCTCTCCTATTGGTTTCCCAGCTACCTGAAGATGATCTACTTGATTGCTAACGCTTTTTATTGTGGCTTTACTATCTTGAAATTTAGCGTAAAGCTGAGCATTCTTTTTCCAATTGCCAGTTTCAAGATGCCATACTGGAATTCCTGTAAGAGATGAAGCTATTCTGAACTTCATGTCTATTGTTGCCATTTCAGTATCAAGGACAAGAGCTTTGCAGCCTTTGTTTATACTTGTTACTTTTATAGCAAGATCATTAAGAATAGTAGACTTACCATGCTTTGGTCGACTTACCCAAGCATAAAGATTGCCGGGGCGAATGCCGCCATATAAGCGATTGAAGTTTTCGTATGGGGTCTGTAGACCATTTTCAGAAATAGGATTATTTCCGCGCTCTTCAATGATTTCAATAATATTAGAAGTTACGTCTTCTGGCTTATTGCTTTCATTTGTGTAGACGCAGATTTTACTATTGTAAATTTTATCTGCTTCTGTTATGATTTCTTCTATAGGCTTGTCGGCGCAATTATGAGCAAAAGCTTTAATTTCTTGCCCAGTTGTTTCGATTTCTCTGCGGATTCTATATTTTACTAATTCCTTAGCAGCTTCGACTAGGCCCTGCTTAGTGGTTGGGATAAGGCATACACTATTAACATAATTAAAGATGTCAATAGATTGATCTTTGAAAGTAATGCCAAGATTTTGAGCTTTTTGAGCGATTAAAATCTTATCTATCTGCTCGCCCTTACTGAACGTTTCTCTAAAGACGCAAAAAATAGTATAATGGACTTCGTTGATAAAGTCTTTCTCGTTAATGAAAGATTCTATGTCTGAGAAAGACTCTGGATGTTTGATCAGTCCAGATATGGCGTATTTTTCGATTTGAAGCGAGTAAATTGACATTAAAGATTTATATTGAATTTGTCTTTGAAAAACTGCTCTGTCAGGTCTTTGACTTCATTCTCGTAAATTTCCACTAACTGAAATTTATTCAAAGAAAGCCAATTTTCTTTTGCTACATCTCTCTTGATAGACTTCAAATAGTTAAGTCTAGAGTCTCCATGGAAAAACTTATTAAAAGCTGAATGCTGCCTGCCATGAACCTCTACGGCTATTTTAAGCGTTGCATTAATTATGTCTACTTTTAATCTAGACCCAAAGACAGGAAACTCTTCGTAAACTATATGATTCTTCCAGTATTTTTTAAGAAACTGCTTGGTGTTGAATTGTACCTTAGAGCGAGAAGAAGCATCCCAATCAATTAAATATTGGGACACATTTTTACTTACCGCTTTTCCGTACACATTTAAAAGCTTCATTTCTTAAGAGCACTAATGAATTTATTAAAAAGATACTTAGTTATATCTTCATGCTCTTCGAGGAAGTTCTTTAGATTTGCTTCGCCTTGATGTTGCTTTGGCATTTCTAAAGAATTATCGGCAAGCTCTTTAATAAGCTCATCAGTAATTGTAATCCAAGCTCCCTTCGCATGGGCGAACTCCCAAGCCAAAAGCTGGTCTACGATCTCGTATTCCACCCAAACGCTTGACCCATTAGAGCGACCATACTTAATAGGGTATCGAACTTCTCTGCCAGACTTTTCGTTTGGAGTTTTCTTGAAAACGATCTTGCACCAATGACCAACTGGATTGCCTTCGCCCTTAGCGTTGGCATAAATGAAATCTTTATTCCAGCGCTGCTGGAACTCTAGAATCCAATCAGAATAGTGTAAAGCAGCGTTTCCGCCGCTTGCGTTGGTCACCTTCGGGTCTCCCTTCTCATATGGGTTGATCTTGATGGAAGATCTAACCTGAGAGATCAAGAAGCAGATATGCCCTCTAGAAGAGAAAGCTGTAGCCATTTTGCGCAAAAGATCAGAAGTAAGTAGAGCGGCACCAGCAGTTTTGTTGGCTTCTGTAGCAGACTTTGCCAAGTCGTTTCTGGGAACGAGAGCATCAAGACTGTCTATGATAAAGAAATAAATATTGCCTTCGTCATTATCTTTGATTAGCTCACGCATTGTATCTGTTACAAATTCATAATCATTGGTAGGGATAACTCGCCACTTTGCTGGATCAATATTAACTCCTGATCTAGACACCATGTTTTCGCTGAGTCGGCCTTCTGATTTGATGTAAATAATGCAGCCTTTTTCAGGATGCAGCAATTGAAAATTACGAGCAAATGCCAGAGCATTGCTGGTTTTGCCGCCTTCCGTAATTCCGGATGATCGGATAATACCCGGATGAATTCCACCGCCCATCTCAATATCCAAGGTCAGACTTCCGCTGCTAATGACATAATCAATATTATTGTCAAATGCATAATGATGATCCTTGTTTCTGTTGAGAATATTATCTAGGACTTTGAGCTTTCCTGATGCTGTTTGCTCTGCTTGCTCTTGAGCTTCTTTCTTTTGCCTTGCCATATTATTATTTGTTGAAAATATTTAGGAATTCTTTGAGTGATGTCGGCTTCTTGTTTATCTCTACAGTTGGGGCTATAGAGGTTTCTTCTAATTTAATTTCTTGCTTATCTGGGAATAGATTCTGATAAGCTTTCGCTTCTACAAGGAATCTTTTGCCTTTATCAGTCAAGAACCAGCACATAGAGGGGATCTTGATTCTTCCTTTTAAAGAAAATAAAAACTCAAACCCATGTTCTTTAATTATGGTATTTGATATTTTAACTTCTTTAGCCCACCGACATGTTTTGGGCTCAAAAAGAAAGGCGTGAACTAGTTGCTGACCTTCAGACAACTTTCTTTCGCCATTCTTTTTCGCAGTCATGGGCTCATTATGAGGCCCTTCTCAACGCTTGTCAAGAAGGCAAATGTCATGATTTACCATTTTATCTACCAGATTTAAGAAGTTGATCTTTGGATTCCAGCCCAACTCTTTTCTTGCTGGCGTAGAATCTCCAACAAGAATATCTACTTCTGCTGGTCTATAGAATTTAGAGTTAATAGAAATAAGCGTGGAAGACAGAGGTTCTCTCTTTAATGCGTATTCAGTGGTAATAGAATACTCTTCGTTCAAATTCGAGCCGTGCCAATTACCATCAATGTTAGCAATCTTAAATGCAACTTCAATAAATTCTCTTATAGAATGAGTTTCGTTGCTTGATAAAACATAATCTTTCGGCTTATCTTGGTTTAACATTCTCCAGACTCCATCGACAAAATCTTCAGAATCTGACCAGTCTCTTTTGGCGTCTAGATTGCCAAGCTCAATTGGAGCAAATGGCTGATTATCTAAAATAGCTTTATAAATTCTTGCTACTCCTTTTGTGATTTTTCTGGTTACAAACTCTTCTCCGCGCTTAGTGCCTTCGTGATTAAAAAGAATACCATGAACAGCATAGAGATTGTAAGATTCTCTATAAACCTTAACGGCATGCCTTGCTGCTGCCTTAGATGCGCCATATGGACTTCTTGGCCTAATTGGATGATAGATGTCTTGAGGACAGTAAGCTACGTCGCCAAACTCTTCGCTTGATCCAGCAGAGTAAAATTTACAATCCGGTTTAAATCTACGAATAGCCTCAAGGCATCGAACAACTCCAGTAGCATTGGTGTCAAAAGTTTGCAATGGAATTTCCCAGCTACATCCAACAAAACTTTGTGCTGCAAAATTAATAAAATAATCAGGTTGGATTTCTTTAACTGCATTATCTACGCTAACGCTGTCAGACAGGTCTCCATAAATGATCTTGAACCTAGCATCGCCTAAAAAAGCAGAGCAGTTTATAAAGTTAGGATTTGAGCTGCGCCTAATCATTCCAAATATTTGGTAATTAGTGTTCTTAAGTAGATATTCTACCATGTTTGCGCCATCTTGCCCTAGAATGCCTGTTACTAGTATTTTCTTATTCATATTAATATCCTATTTTAACTTCTTTTACTTCGTTATTAAAAAATTTATTTTGAAGAGCTACCTTCTTTTGGTATCTATTATAATTAGAATCATCTACTAATTTTGCCAAACCATTATCTTTCTTGACCTGATCTACTAAATCGAATGTATTTTCGTTAGCATCTCTAAGGTTTTGATATTCTTCGCTTGCTACAATTTGTTCATATAGATCAAAGCCGATTTGGCTTATGATCTCTTTTGACAAATTTTGATAGTTTGATACAAGCTTTTCTTTGTCTTGTTTGGAAGATTTAATTATTTTAACTTGAGTAATACTCAATATGTCGAAAGCAAAACCTTCGTCTAGTGAAATTTTAAGCATATTTATTTATGGTTGTTATTAAAGAGTCTATTTGATTTTTTGTTATCTTCGAATGCAAGCCAACATAAAAGCCGTTGTTGTGCAAAAATTCGCTATTTGGAAAGTTTTTATAATCTCCGAATTGCTTATAACAAGTTTGGCGCAGAAGATTGCCTGATATAATTGGTCTAGTTTCTATTAAATTTCTTTCGCATTCTTTAATAATAGCGGTCAAATCGATTGCATTTTTAAATACAATTGGAATGCAAAACGCTACATGGTCTCTATCTGGGAACTCTTCTGGCAACAAAAGCTTTTCATTTGGAAGACATTCCTTAAAGTAATTAAATAATTCAGTTCTTGAGGCTATGTATTCACTAGCTCTTTTAAGATCAATTCTTCCAATTAGAGCATGTATATCTGAGTTTCTATAATTATTTCCGAGCAAGAAAAAGTCGAACCTCTCGTTTACGTCTTTGTTCAAGAACTTAGACTTTTGATCGTTTGGCAAAGCTCTGACTAAACCGTGGTTTCTCGCTAATAGAAAATAATTATACTCATCATCATCATTGGTGAAAATAAATCCGCCTTCCACACTTTGGAGTTGATGGCCGAAGTATGTACTTGTGGTAGAGGTAAAGAAAGAGGAGATGTTCTTGCCAGCAAACGAGCCAAAAGTATTCTCGCAGTTATCCATCAAGACTCTAACTTTATATTTTTTAGATATTTTTTCAAGCCTTTCAACATCTGGAACAAAGCCCAAAAGAGAAGTTATAAAAATTGCTTCTATAGATTTATCTTTAGATACGACATCTTCTACAGCGTCGAGATCCATAGAAAAATCACTTAAATTAATATCCACAAAAACTGGCTCAAAGCCTTCTCTTGCAAAAGGAGAAACTGAAGTAGTCCAAGTTGTTGATGGGAAAATGATCTTTCTGATTTTATTAGTGGAGTTCTTGAGAGAGTCTTTCAAGTAACAGGCTAAAATAGTATTAGCTGTCGAGCCGCTGGATACAAAAACAGCATGCTTAGCCCCTACAAAATTGGCCATTTCTGATTCAAAATTCTTTACATGCTTATCCATTGTCCACCTATTGGACGGAAGCAAGAAAAAAAGAGCCAACTTTATTCTGTCTAACCAAGTAAACTGAGAGTCATTCAAGTTCCATTTTTGCATATGTTTCTATTTCTTCCTTTATTTTATTAATTGTATTGTCCCAAGTAAAATTTTTAAGCACGATTTCTTTGTGTTTTTTTGCTATATCTTTATATAGAGAATAATTAATAAAAGAATGATGCAAAGATTCTAAAATATTTTGCCTGATAACTCTTTCGCCATATATCTGACCAGAAAATAAATTGAGAAAATGTTCTGGAAAGACATTTATTCCTTTGCTTTGCCACTCTTTGATAGCATAAGAATCTACGACTTTCATTTCAGTTTTTATTTTTATTGGCTGACTCCATTCAGGTATAAATTCTTTTAGAGCAGAGCCAAACGTAACTATAGCTGGAGTTCCGCACAGAACAGAATCCATGGCATTCATGCCAAATGAAGTGGTGTGGTTTGTATATAAAAACAAATGACTTTTATTATAAAGAGTTCTTATAGAATCTTCTGTTAGACGGCTGTTTATATATTTAATTTTTTCACATTTTAGTGACTCTACATATTTGGCAAAAGCTTCATTTTTGCCGTCTTTTATTATTAGTTGCGCATCTATATTTTTACTAAACTCAATGAATGCTGGAATAAGCTCCTCTAGTCCGCTTCTTTCGTTGCTAGAATTAACAGTTAAATATGTAAATTTAGAAAACTTTTCTTCTCCAGTCTCAAACCATATATCTTTATCAGAGCCTAAATGAACGCTTGAAACTTTTTCGTATCCAGAGTTTATTATATTGTTTTTAGCAAAATCGCTAATAGCTAAGACTAGTGGATTGTATTTTTTAAGTTTTTGGATAACTATGTTAGGGGCTAATGAATATTCACAAGCAAGTAAAGGAATTTGTCTTGCCCATCTTTGCTCAGTATCGAATACTTCTGGATAAATAACAAAAGTTTTGGGGTCGTTGATATTGCCTAAAAGGTTATGCTTGGAAAAAAATTTGTTTAGCTGTCTGGCGACTATAGTAAATGATCCAAATTCATTTCCATTATAAAGCTTATCGTTATAGGCGAATAATTTCATCTGTTTTATAAAGTAGTTCTTGTATTTTATGATTAGAAGAGAATGAATCGGAAAGTATATTTTGAGTTAAATTTCCTTCTGGAGCAAGAGCGGTCTTATTAGAGTGATGATTCGGCAGCCAATTACTTAAAAGATTTATTTGTGGAACCATTGAGTAAGCTCCAGTAACCCACATAGAGCCAGAGTCTGTTCCTATTATTATCTTGCATCCAAGAGATTTAAAAATTTGATCGCAGAAATTTAAATTTGTCATCTTGTGATAGTTTGGGCTGTCAATTATTGTTGGCTCATTAGTAAAGCCGAAATGCAAAACCTTGTGATTTTTAGAAAGTACTTTTAGGACTCTAGCCCACCAGTCTAAAGAAGGACTTCTTCGTGAGTTAGAAGATCCATATCCAGCAAATGGCCAAATAGCTATTGCATTTTGATCTTTAATTTTTTCTGTTTGTGGGTATAGTTTTGGAATTTTATCATTAGCGTCTAAAGAAATATATTTATTATAAAGATCTTCTGACGCCATTAGCATAGTTTCCTCACAGCAGTTTCTGTAATTATACCAGTCTTGCTCTCGCGGGTGATGGGGAAAACAGTTAAATTTTAAATTAAAATTGTCCAAAGAAAGGCTTTTAGAGTCTTGGTCGTCAAAACTTTCTGTAGCATTTGTTATGTATACATTATCTATAAGAGGATGATTCCTGAATAGGTCTGCTGCTTGAGAGCATCTTCTAGCAATAGGAAATGTTATCTTGCAATTTGGGTGCGAGTTCTTTAATATTGTGAGACCCGGCAAAGACATTACAATATCACCAATTAATGAACCTCTAGAAAACAATATATTCATAGAATATAAGATGAA
>Ga0114977_10003473_pt1 | contig 10115 bp, 7 predicted proteins | sample S_130805_MF_Meta_FD_87026 | JGI IMG/M metagenome (GOLD analysis project Ga0114977, IMG submission 87026) | Freshwater microbial communities from Lake Simoncouche, Canada to study carbon cycling - S_130805_MF_MetaG | ecosystem: Environmental > Aquatic > Freshwater > Lake | place: Lake...
GTCAGGAAAAGGCCGTTATCGCCGAGGAAATCACCCTCACTTTTTTGATCGTGGACGCGGCGAATGCGCCCGTTTCGATCAATGGTTCGTTCGGGCAGGCGGGGAATCTCGGCGGTTCCGCAGCGGCACCTGCGACGGGGGTGACCCCGTTGCGCGTAGCGATGAACGCGACAGGTTGACGCCACGGTCGCGGCGCTCAACGCGCGCGAGTTTGGGCTTAGCACGCTTTACGGCGACCATGAGGGTCGCCGTTTTTGCGTCAGGGTGGCTGCTCCCGCGTTGACCGGCGCGCGCGAACTACTCTCACTTTGTTTTCCGGCCCGGTGCATCCCTCTTTGTCGGGATGTCCGCAGCCGCCACACTCCGCACGCATGCCCAGAGTCTTTATCACCGGCCTAGGATTGGTCACCAGTATCGGCAACGACGCTGCGACTGTGACGCGCAGTCTCCGTGAACTGCGCCACGGTTTTGAGGTTTTCCCGCCGTTCCAGAAGCCGGAGATTCCGGTCAAGGTGATCGGCACGATCAAGGATTTCGCCACGAATTCTCCTGATCCGGAGGACTGGGCGTTTCCGGCCGGCTATACGATTAAGCGCGAGCTTTTGCGCACGATGGCGCCGAACGGGCTCTTTGCCCAGTGCGCGATGCTGCAGGCGGTCGCGGACGCCAAGCTCACGGAGCCTGATATTTCCAATCGACACACGGGACTCTACGCCGCGTCAGCCGGCTCGCCTTATCTGCTGCATCACCACAACGACCGACTGAATAAAGTCGGGGTGATGCGGTGTTCGCCGCTGGGGATCGTGGCCTCGATTGCGGGCACGCTGAATTTCAATTTGATCGCGGCCTTCAAAATTCAAGGCTCGTCGTGCGGTTTCTCGTCGGCCTGTGCGTCCTCCGCGCACGCGCTCGGTTTTGCGTTGGATGACCTAAAGCTCGGTCGACAAAAACGCATGTTCGTCGTCGGGGCTGAAGATGGAAACCTCGATGCTATTTTGCCGTTTGCCGGCATGCGCACGCTGTCGCTGCAGACCGACCCGAATCTCGCATCGCGCCCGTTCGACGCCGCGCGGGACGGGTTCGTCGGCACCGGAGGCGGTGTGGCGCTGGTGCTGGAAACCGAGGAAGAGGTCGTGCGTCGCGGCGTGACGCCCTACGCGGAAGTGTTGGGTTGGGGCCAAGCGTCAGACGGTTGGAACGTCGCGATCTCGCATCCCGAAGGCAGTGGCTCGGCTGCTGCGATGACGCTCGCGCTCCGCGCCAGCGGGGTCTCCCCCGAGCAGGTGGACTATGTCAACGCCCACGCCACCTCGACGCTCATTGGTGATATTTCGGAAGCGCGCGCCCTGCGGTCCGTGTTTCAGGATGCGGCGCTGCGTCCTGCGGTGAGCAGTACGAAGGCGCTGACCGGGCACGGGCTTTCCCTCGCCGGGGTGATGGAGAGCGCGTTCTGTGCACTGGCGATCCGGGAGGGATTTATGCCGGGCAACGCGCACCTCACGAAGCTAGATCCCGAATGCGCAGGTATCAATATTCTGCGCACGACGGAGAACACGCCGCCCAAGATTGTCATTAAGAACAGCAGTGGATTCGGCGGTGCCAACGTCGCCTTGGTCTTCAAGCGGGTTGCCTAACACCGTGGCCGCCGCACGCATTTCCGATCTGCACCGCACGGCGTTCATTACGGGTGCGAGCACGGGCCTCGGCCGGGCCTTTGCGGAAATGCTGCTCGCCGAGGGGGTCCGCGTCTGGGGCACGGCGCGCGACGGCGCCCGTCTCGACGCGCTTGTTACTCAGCATGGGGAGCGGTTCACGCCGGTTATTCTGGATCTGCGGGACGGTCCGCAGGCCGAAGCGAGGTTTCGTGCGGCCGACCGGAGTGCGGGCGGCTTCGACCTCGTGATCAACAATGCCGGCTACGGAGTGTTCGCAGAATTTGCGGCGACCGACTTTACGGTGTGGGCGGAGCAGCTGCAGGTGATGCTCATCAACACGGCGCGACTCGCGCACGCCGCGCTGGGGGGAATGTTGGAGCGGAACCGGGGCGCGCTGGTCAACATCTCGTCGCTGGCGGCGGAGTTTCCGCTGCCCTTTCAGTCCGCCTACAATATCACGAAAGCGGGGCTCTCCGCGCTCAACGAAAGTCTCATGATGGAGGTTTCCGGCGCGAAGGTCGTCATACTCGATGTGCGTCCCGGCGACTATCGAACGGATTTCGAAGGCTCGGTCCGCAGACCGCAGTCGGCGTCGGCGCAGAGTCCGCGGTTGGCGCGGGCGTGGACGGCGTTTGTGGCGATGATGGAGTCGGGGCCGGCGCCCGCGCAGGCTGCGGGGGAGCTACGGCGCGCGCTGTTGCGGAATCGCAGCGGCACGGTGCGCATCGGACGGTTTTTCCAAGCGGTGATCGCGCCCCTGATTGCTCGCTTTGGTTCGCTGGCGCTCAAGCGCCGGATTCAAGCGACTTATTTCAAGATTTCCTGACCGCATGTCCAAGCTCCGTATTCTTGTTCTCACAGCCAGCACCGGTGGTGGTCACGACGCGCGGGCGGAGGCGTTTGCCGAGTGGTGTTTTCAACTTTACCGGCACGACGTCGACGTGCGCATCGAGCAGATGCTGGAGAAATCGTCTGTGGTGAACCGGGCGGGCGTGGGTCTTTACAATCGCATCCAGCGGTTGGCCCCTTGGATGCACCGTGGGTTTTACGCCTTCGTCGAGCTGCTGAGTTGGCTCAATCGGAGCGACGTCACGTTTGGTTCCAGCTATTATTTGAAGGTCTTGCAGGACTACCAACCTCACCTCGTGTTCAGCGTGCACGACTGTCTCAACCGCGGCTATTTTCAACTCGCGCGGGCTACGCTCGGCGCCAACCGCGTGCGCTGCGCGACCTACTGCGGGGAATTTTCCGGTGGCTGGGGCTATTCGCGCAACTGGATCGAGCCGACGGTTGACCGGTATTTTTCGCGCACGCCGACGGCGGCGGACTACGCGGTCAAGCAAGGGATCGCGCCGGAAAAATCGCGCGTGCGCGGTTATCTGATGTTACCGCGCTCGCACCTGGAGGTGTTGAGCCCGGCGGACCGGCGGGTGTTTCAGGCTAAAAAACTCGGACTCAATCCCGACAAGTTCACGGTCTTTCTCGCGACCGGGAGCAATGGGGCAAACAATCACTTTGATCTCTTGCAAGGGCTGGTGAAGCACGCCGAACGCGTGCAGGCGATCGTGATTTGCGGCAAGAACAAGGAGACTTACAACGACCTCGTGCACTGGCGCGCTACGCACCCCGAGTTCGGCTGCCACATCGAGGGTTACTCGGAGATCGTCCACCTATTCATGCAAGCGAGCGATGTGATCGTGACGCGCGGTGGTACGACGACCTGCGCGAAGGCCCTGCATTTTCAGTGTCCGATTATCTTCAATGCGTTTGGTGGGATCATGCCGCAGGAGGAGCTGACGTGGAAATTTTTCCGCAATGGTGCCGCTTCGGAGAAAGTAGAGGATGCGGTGGATTTTGCCCGGCTGATTGATCGGTGGATGGCGACGCCGGCGGCCTACGCGGCGGTGCGGGAGAATTTTCTGAAACTGCGTTACGTGGAGGATCCGACGCTGCTGATCGAGGAGCTCGTGGGGATGGCCAACGAAGTCGTCGGAGCGCAGCTGAAACGCTGGGCCTTTCCGCCGTCGAGCGGTAGTCGTGCGCCCTCCGCGCCGAGTGGAGAGGATTAGGGCTGCGGTTCCGATGAGGAACGTAATGCGCTTGGCCACGGCGCGAGTGGCGTTCTAGTTTCAGACCACTTTGTCGACCGAAGCGCCTGTCATCGCCTATTTCTTTACGACGTTCCCGAAACCCACGGAGACTTTCCTCCAGCGAGAAATCATCGCGATGCGTGCGCATGGGGTGAATCTGCGGCTCTATTCGCTCTGGGGTGGTGGGGGTACGTTTCGTGGGCTGCCGGTTGCGACCTTCAACAAGTGGCGACTGTTGACCCTTTTTTGGATGATTCCCTATGAGTCGTGGCGCCGGCCAGAGGTCTTGCGGCAAGTCTTGACCGGACTCTCCGCGCGCCGGGCGCCGTCGTGGATTAACTTTTGGGAGAATATGCTCGGGGCTGGTTTCGCCTGTATTTTTGCCCGGCATTTCAGGGCTAACCGACCGGCGCTCATCCACGCTGCGTGGGGTGGTGCGCCCGCGACGGCGGCTTGGCTGCTGTGGCGGCTCGATCAGCATCGCTTCAGTGCGGCGGCCCACGCCTACGACATTTATGAGCACGGCGGCGATTGGTGGCTGAATGATAAGTTGCAGCACGCCGCCTTCGTTCACACGTCAACGGAGATGGGGCGCAAGGCGCTGGTGGCGCGAGGGCTGGCGGCGGAAAGAATTTTTTGCATCAGGCGCGGTCTTGACCGACTGCCGGTGTTAAAGCGGCTACGGGCTTCGCGTGTGCCGTTGCAGCTGGTGTGCGTGGCGCGGTTGGTGGAGAAGAAAGGTCTCGATCATCAACTGCGCGTCTATGCCGCGCTGCGCGCTGCGGGGGTGGCCTTTGAAGCGCGGATCGTGGGTGGGGGACCCTTGCTGCCGGAGCTGGAAAAACTCGCGGGCCATCTCGGGATCGCGGCGAGTCTGACGTTTACCGGACATTTGCCGCATCATGAAGTGTGGAGCCAGCTCGCATGGGCGGATGTCCTGTTGCACACGGGTGTGATTGCGCCCAGCGGGGACCGCGATGGTCTGCCGAATGTGATTCCCGAGGCGATGTCGGTCGGTGTGCTCGTCATCACCTCGCCGGTGGCCGCGACGACTGAGGCGGTGACGCAAGGGGTGACGGGACTTGTCGTGCCGGTGGAGTCGACGGAGGTGTGGGTGAGTGCGTTGCGTCGGTTGTCGACGGACGATGTGTTTGCCGAGAAACTGCGGCGAGCGGCGCGGATTTGGGTGGAGGAAAACTTCAACGCGCACGGCAATGCCGAGCGCGTGCTCGCTTTGTTCAAGCGGTCGATTGGGCCATGATCCATTTCGATGTCACGAAGGCCGGAGGGGCGGGCCATCGCTCAGGATTGATGCGGGTGAGTGCACGCTTGGCCGATGGTCTGCGGGGCGAGGCGATGGAGGTGCGTTGGCCGACCTGGGATCGCGCGACGTTGCGGGCGGACGATTGGTTTTTAACTGGAGAGTTGTTTTCAGAGGAAGAACGGCCGGGGTTTACGGCCTTTTTGGAGAAACGCGCAGGACGGACGGCGGCGATTTTTCACGATGCGATTCCGTTGACGCACCCGCACATTACTTGGCCGCAGAGTGTGGCGCGCCATCCGGGCTACCTGAAACTGCTCGCGCAGTTCGACCGCGTCTGGGCGGTGTCGGCGGCGAGCCGCGAGGAGTTGCTGGGCTTCTGGCGCTGGCAGGGGCTGGCCAAGACTCCGCCGGTCGAGGTGCTCGCGCTCGGGGCCGATTTTAATTCGGCGCCGCGGGTAACGTTACGCGCGGCGCGGGCGAGACCGAGTCTGTTGAGCGTGGGGATTCTCGAGCCGCGCAAGAACCAGATGTTTTTGCTGGATGTTAGTGAGGAGTTGTGGGGCGAAGGACTGGAGTTTGAACTCCATCTCGTGGGGCGCGTGAATCCGCATTTTGGAGCGCCGATTTTGCGTCGGATCAAAGCGCTCAGTCGAAAAAACGGTGGGCTCCATTATCACGAAGCGGCGAGTGATGCGGCGGTCACGGCTCTTTACGCGACGGCGCGAGCCAGTGTGGTGCCGACGCTCGCGGAGGGCTGTGGACTGCCAGTGCTGGAATCGCTGTGGATGGGGGTGCCCTGTGTGTGCAGCGACTTGCCCGTGTTGCGGGAAAATACGGCAGGTGGCGGCTGCCTGCCCGTGGCGCTGAATGATCGGGCCCAATGGAAGGCGGCGCTGCGGCGGGTGCTGACAGAAAATACGCTGCACGCGATGCTGGCCGCAGAGGCCACGTCGCGGGCTTTGCCTACGTGGGCTGAGGCGGCGGAGACGCTGCGCGGTGCGTTGAAAACTTGAAGCGCCTAGCCGTCTCCGAGCGGCAGTTGAGAGCCGAGTTTTGAGATCTGAGAGTCCGAGATACTCAGCGAAACTGCGCGCCGTCACGCCGGTCAACGAGCGTAACGGTCTGGTTTTGCTCTCCGCGCTCGGCACGGGGCTTTCGATTGAACGGCTACGGCCTACAGTTTTTTCACCGCATACGCCATGGCATCGGCGATTTTTTCGAGCTGCTCGTCAGTGTGCAGCGCCGAGATGGCGGTGCGGATGAGGTCTTTGCCGGCGGGGACGGCGGGTGCGATCGACATGACGGTGAAGACGCCTTTTTCGAGCAGCGCCTTCCAAAACGGGTAAACGCGCTCCTTGGAGCCGAGCACGATGGGCACGGCGGGGGTTTCACTTTCCCAGGTGTCCAGGCCCAAGGACTTGAGGATCGCGCGGTATTTTTTCGTATTGGACCAGAGCTTTTCGAGGTGGTGGGGCTCGGTCTGCATCAGATCGAGTGAGGCTTGCGCACAGGCGACCTGGCTGGGGCTAATGGCGGCGGAGAAGACGGTCTGTTTCGAATTGGTGCGGAGATATTCGATCACCTCGCGCGAGGCGGCGACGAAGCCGCCGGTGCTGGCGAGGGACTTCGACATACTGCCGCAGATGACGTCCACTTTGTCATTGAGGCCGAAATGATCGACGGTGCCACGGCCGTGGCGGCCGAGGACACCGAAGCCATGCGCATCGTCGAGGACCGTGAAGCAGCCGTGTTCTTCGGCGATTTCAGAAATCTCGGGCAGGCGGGCGATGTGGCCCTCCATGGAATAAACGCCCTCGATGACCAACATTTTGGTCGCGTCGCGGTTAGTGGCGGCGAGCGCGCTGCGGAGGTCTTCGGGACTGTTGTGGGAGAAGCGCTCGACGGTCGCCATGGAGAGACGGATGCCGTCCCAGAGACACGAGTGAATGTTTTTATCGGCGAGGATGACGTCGCCCTTTTGGGCGAAGGAGGCGATGCTTGAGAGGCAGGAGATGTAGCCGGCGGCACTGACATGACAGGCCTCGCGACCGAGGAAATCCGCGAGTTTTTCCTCCAGCTCTAGGTGGAAGGTGCGGGAACCGTTGGAGATGCGGGCACCGGTCGTACTCGTGCCCCATTTGAGGAGGGCCGCACGGCCGGCTTCGATGACTTTGGGGTTAAACGACAACCCGAGATAATCATTGCTCGAAAGCATAATCATCTCGCGGCCATCAAGTTTTACGGTGGTGCCCTTCTGGGCCTCCATGGCGTGGTAGTAGGGGGCGTATTTCAACCGCATCTTGGTCGCGTAATCATCGCGACAGCGGGCCAGCATTGCCTTTTTATTTTTGGTGAAGAAAGAGAGCGCCATGTGGTCGGGAACGTGGGTTTGCGTTTGCGCGTTGGCAAACGGAAAGGCGGGTTTTGCCGGCGCGACGAGAGCGAGCGGCCCGCGGATTTCTGCTTTAGTTGCGTCGTTTCAGCGCGTGCATCCACGTGGTGAGGGTCGCGGCGTAGTCGGACCACGAGCGGAATTTCCGGGCACGGGCGGCGTGGGCGAGCGCGGCAAGTTCAGTCGGGGTGTCGAGCAGTCGGCGGACGGCGGCAGCCAAGTGCGCGGCGTCGATGGAGGCCAGCGCGACGCAGCCCCCTTCGCGGGCAGATTCGCCGAGGGCGCCCCGGGCGGAGCAGATGCAGGGTTTGCCGTGTGCGAGGCTTTCGATGACGGGCAGGCCGAAGCCTTCGATCAGTGACGGGTAAATCGTAAAGGCACAGGACGCGTAGGCGGAATGGAGCGCGGCCTCGGTGGCGGGGCCGTCGTAGCGGAGCGGGCGTCCGGCGGCCTGGAGGGCTCGCAGGAGGGCGAGGGCGGCGCGACCGGTCTGCGGATGGGCGAGGCCGATGAGGCGGAGTTCGAAACGCGCGCCGGTGGACCAGAGTTGTTCGCAGGCGTCGAGGAGGGCGAGGTGGTTCTTGCGGCCCTCGAGGGAGCCGACGCTGAGGATAGTCGGGATGGGCTGAGCGCTGATCGGTGAGCGTTGAGTGTCGGCAACGGCAACGAAAGGGGAACCGCTGGCGGCGGGCGCGGGAGGTTTGTCACGTAATACGTGACAAACCGAATCGGTGCCGAGGGGGATGGCTTGGACGGGGGGCGGATGGGCGATGCCGAGCCAGCGCCAGTAGTCGCGCAGGGAGTCGCGGGAATCTTCGGAGACGGCAGCGATGCCGTCGAAGGCGAGGAGTTCGCGGAGATAGGCGGGAAAGCGGGCGACGGTTTTTGTCGGAGTGAGCTCGGGAAATTTTAGGGCGATGGCGTCGTGGAAAATGGCGACGCGCGGGCCGGCGACGGTGTGGAGCAGCGAGGGAAGGACGGCGGCGGTGTCGGCAGAGAAGACCTCGGGGACGAGGAGCCCGAACGAGGCGTGGAGCGTGGAGCGTGGAGCGTGGAGAGACGGCGAGCCCGAGGAGCCGAGGAGGCGGTGGGCGAGGCCACGAAGTTGGGCGGAGAGAGGCCACGTCGTGCCGCGTTTTTCGGAGGGGGCGGCGGTGAGACTCTCCGTTTCCCACAGCTCGAGGGCGCGCCAGGTGCGGGCGTGGGGGTCGTAAGTGATGGCGCGGGCGTCGGAGCCGAGGGCGGTGTGGAGGGAGCGCGCGACGCGTTGGATGCCGGTGCGCGCACGCGTGTGGCTTGTGTGCGTGAGGTCGATGAGGATCGGTGCGGGCATGGCGGCGCTCAAGGTTTTGGCAGCGTCAGCCGCAGATCATAAAGCGCAAACGACAGATCGCGGGCGTTGGCATGCGGGCCTTCGCGCTGGGGTGGGGTGTCGCTGGAAAACGCGAGGGTGGCGCGCCCGTGTTCACTGCGCACGGCGACGGTATGGTGCGAGCGTGTCGGGCCAACGGCGGCGCGCCAGATTTCACGGCCGTCATGGTGTAAAACGACGGTGCGCGCAGTGACGGCGCGGAGGGAGAAATCGAGCTGCACGGTGGCGCTGTGGCGGGGCCACGTCTCAAGGGTGACGGTGCCCTGTCCGCTGCACCAAGACCAGCGGTGGCGCCCGTGTTCCTCGCGGCCGGACCAGCCCTCGCCATTGCGCGCGATACCCGCCGTCCCGGAGTAGCTGAAGGCGGCGAGTTCGCGGGGATCGGCCGGCACATCACGGAGACCCACAAGGCCGGCGAACACGGTGAGGTTGCCGATGAGCAACCAAGCGAGCGGCGCGCGGGTGCGGTGGACGAGGACGTTAAAGGCGAGCGTGAGGGGCAAGAGCACACGCAGCGCGGCACCGGGAAAATCCTCCCAGACGGCGGTGCCGAGAAAGAGGAGGAGGATCGTGTAAGCAATGCCGAGACGCCACCAGCGGTCGTCGAGACGCCAGCGGGTGGCGAAGAAGACCGCCTGCGTGGTGAGGCCGAGGGTCGCGAGCCACGTGGTGAAGGCGAGGCTGTGGTCAGGGACGGTGAACAGGGCGGACGTGGCGGCGGCCCATTTTTCGACGAGACCGGAGCCGGGGAAAGTGAAGTTGGCCCAGCCGGCATCGGCGGGGCCAATGCGCCAGCGGAGGTAAACGAGCCAGGCGGCGAGCGGAAGAGTCACGAGGAAGGCACGCACGACATTGCGGAGTGACCAGAACGGGTGTTGGGCGAGGCCGGCGAAGGCGAGGAGTGCGGTCTCGCGGGCGAGGGCGGCAGCAGCGAGAAGGGCGGTGGCGGAGCGGTGCCGCGACCGTTCGGCGGCGCGGATGGCGGCCGCGAGAATCGTGAGGGCGATGAGGTCGGTGAGGGCGAGGCGCACGCTGGCGAGGGCCCCGGCGGAAAAGAGCACCCCGGTCCACGCGAGGAGGCCGCGGGGGTCGGAGACGGCGAGGATTTTCCAGAGGAGGATGGCGAGGGTGAACCACGCGATGAGGTTGAGGAGTGGATACGTGTGGATGATCCAGCCGGGCTGGCCGGCGCCGAGGAGCCACGCGAAGGCGGGCGGGAGGATGCGGCGCGCACGGTAGCCGAGGTTGTTCATCGCACGCGGGAGTTCGGGGTCGCGCAGCGTCGGGTCGTGGGCGATTTGCGCGTAGTAGAGTCCGTCGTAGCCGCCGTTGTCGCGGTGCA
>Ga0114977_10003476_pt1 | contig 10111 bp, 7 predicted proteins | sample S_130805_MF_Meta_FD_87026 | JGI IMG/M metagenome (GOLD analysis project Ga0114977, IMG submission 87026) | Freshwater microbial communities from Lake Simoncouche, Canada to study carbon cycling - S_130805_MF_MetaG | ecosystem: Environmental > Aquatic > Freshwater > Lake | place: Lake...
AAATTCTATCAGCATATCAACGTTCCCTTGCAGGTATTCCATCAATGCATCAACATAAAAATCACCATGCAGGTACGCTTCCTCCGAAGCGATATTACCGAAAATATTTCCCCCTCCAATATGCAAATGATCAAGCTGTGCATTGAATTTTCTGCGGAGGCTGTCATTTTCAATTATAACCGAAGAGGTTGATAGCCCCGACAGGTTAAATGTTTTGCTTGGTGCAACAGTGGTAATGGTAATCATGCTTATTTCGTGCGAAAGACTAGCAAAGGGAATGTGCTTGTATGGACTAAATATAAGGTCGCAATGTATTTCATCCGAAATGATCAGGATGTTATATTTCATGCAGATTTCTGCCATGCGACTAAGCTCCTCTCTCGTCCAGACGCTACCACCCGGATTATGCGGGTTTGAGATAATCAGCATTTTAGCACCTTCTTTCGCAAGTGCTTCGAGATTATCGAAGTCCATGCAAAGGCGTCCATCGCGCATGATAAGGTTATTGTACAGCAGGCTTCGGTTATGATCGGTTACGGCAGTGAAAAAAGGAAAATATACAGGAGGCTGTACAATGATTTTGTCACCGGGCTGCGTATAAGCAAGCACTGCCAGGTTCACAGCTGGCACCACTCCAGGGCAGAATGAAATCCAATCGCGTTCAACGCTCCATTGATGCCGGCGTTCGAGCCAATTTATAAGTGATGTGAAATAACTTTCTTCGCGAAGCGGATATCCGAAAACCCCGTGTTGGGCACGTTCGATAATAGCTTCGGTTATATATTGAGGTGTCAGAAAATCCATATCAGCAACCCACATAGGCAACGCATCACCTGCTCCGAGGAATTTCTCCATCCCGTCGTATTTGATGCACGAACTGCCTGTCCGTTCAATAAGTTGATCAAAATCAAAATTCATATTCAGTGGTTCAGTTTTTATGCGCCAAAGGTATTATTTTTTCAGAAGAGGAGGGAAGAAGATAAGCCGAAGCCTGCTCAAACATGCAAATAAATTGGTATTTCGTGGATCAGCTGCAGAAACCACCGATGTCGTCCGAAACCTTTTCCGCACGTTTACATTTGTCTGAACACCGATAAATAGCTATTTTTGTTTTTCTTTAGACTCGCCCATGAATGATTCCCCGGTTAACCAGGTTTTACGTAAATATTATTTCGACGATACCCCATTTATAAAGCTGATGCGTAAGCGAATACACAAGGTGTTGCTTATTGCAAGTAATTACGATGCATTTATTCTTGAAAGCGATGGACGCATCGATGAACATATTTTCAATGAATATACTTCGCTTAACCTGAGCAACCCTCCTGAGTTAATACAGGTGCCCTCCGAAGAACAGGCACTCGATGTGCTCGAAACAGATAAAATCGACCTTGTCATTTGCATGCTTACGCTCGAAGATATCGACTCTTTCGATCTGGCTAAGCATGTTAAGCATAATTATCCCACAATCCCTATTGTAGTGCTTACGCCGTTTTCGCGTGAAGTTACATTAAAGCTATCAAACGAAGACCTGAGTATTATCGACTATGTTTTCAGCTGGCTTGGAAATCCTGATCTGCTTGTTGCCATCATTAAACTGCTTGAAGACAAAATGAATGTGGAGTACGACGCACTCGAAGTAGGGGTGCAGGTTGTACTGCTGGTTGAAGACTCTATTCGTTTCTATTCGAGTTACCTTCCTAATATTTATAAGATTATTTTTCAGCAGACCAATTCGTTTATGACCGAAGGCCTCAACGAGCATCAGCGCATGATGCGAAAACGTGGCAGGCCTAAACTTGTAATGGCAACTACCTATGAGGAAGCGGTCAGGTTATTCGATAAATACGAGAAAAACCTGCTAGGGATCATATCGGATATCAGTTACAAACGTGGCGGACAGGAAGACCCTGAAGCCGGTTTTAAACTGCTTACCCATGTGCGGTCAAAAACAGATTTTCTACCTTTTGTTCTGCAGTCATCTGATCTGAAATATCAGAAAGTAGCCAGCAGCCTGGGAGTTGGTTTTATCGACAAATACTCCAAAACCATGGCCCTCGAACTGCGTGACTTTATGATGGAGTATTTTGCCTTTGGTGATTTTGTATTTGTTGATCCGGAGACACATCGCGAAATTATGCGCGCTCCCGATCTGAAAGCGCTGCAGAAAAGGATTTTTCAGGTTCCGGATGCATCACTCGAATATCATATTTTCCGGAATCATTTAACACGTTGGCTTTTTGCCAGGGCATTGTTTCCGTTGGCCGAATTTTTCAGGGATGTAAGACCTGGTGATTTTACTGACCTTGACGACATCCGCCGTTTTATTTTCGAATCCATAGCCGGTTACAGGCTCAATAAAGCCAGGGGTATTATTGCTCAGTTCGACCGCGAAACATTCGATGAATATATCAGTTTTACACGCATAGGCGAGGGTTCAATCGGTGGCAAAGCCAGAGGATTGGCTTTCCTTGATGCCATTGTAAAAAGGAACAGGCTGTTCGATATGTTCAATGATGTTGTGATTAATATACCTCAAACCGTAGTTCTCTGTACTGATATCTTCGACGAGTTCATGGAAGACAACGATCTTTACAAAGTTGGCCTTTCCGACCTGAGTGATTCCGAAATACTGATCAACTTTGTGAATGCACGGCTTCCGCTTCGACTGCACGATGACCTGCTCAAGTTTATCCACCTGGGGAAAAGGCCTATTGCGGTTCGCTCATCCAGTCTGCTCGAAGATTCACATTATCAGCCTTTCGCCGGAGTATATTCAACCTATATGGTTCCTGTTATGGCCGAAGACGATCGCTTTACACTTGAGCTGGTTAGCAACGCTATTAAAAGTGTTTATGCTTCGGTATTCTTCCATGGAAGTAAAGCTTATATGGCTGCCACCAGCAATGTGATCGATCAGGAGAAAATGGCTGTTGTGCTGCAGCATGTTGCAGGGACACAGTATGGTGAGCGTTTCTATCCTTCTTTTTCCGGTGTGGCACGTTCTATCAACTTTTATCCTATTGCACCGGAGAAGGCAGAAGATGGCATTGCAAGTATTGCATTGGGGCTGGGTAAATACATTGTCGATGGCGGAGTCTCTATCCGTTTTTCACCCAAATATCCGCGTAAAATCATGCAGCTTTCGTCAACTGAAATGGCCTTGCGTGAAACACAGAAATATTTTTATGCCCTGGATATGGATCCCTATTGTTTCAGGCCATCGGTTGATGACAGCGTTAATATGAAAAAGCTGAAAATTGATGTTGCTGCCGAAGATTCATCGTTCAGAGATATGGTTTCGACTTTCGATTTTGAAAATCACACCATTCGTGAAGGAATACTTAACGACGGGAAGAGGATTGCCACATTTGCCAATATTCTGAGTCATGATAAGTTCCCGCTGGCTAAAATTCTGTCACTCTGTCTCGAAATGGGAGCAAAGGAAATTGGAAAACCTGTCGAAATCGAATTTGCTGTTGAATTAAACAAAGGGAAAGGTCAGCCTGCTGTTTTCAACCTTTTACAGATACGGCCCATTGTGGAAAGCAAGGAAAGGATTGATGTGAAAATTGAAGAGATAAAATATGAGGAAACAATACTGTATTCACATGCTGCATTGGGTAACGGGACTGCCAATGACTTATATGATATTGTTTATGTCAGAACATCTACCTTCGACCCATCGCGTAATCCCGAGACTGTTTTGAAAATTGCAGAATTAAATGACAAGTTCCTGGCTGCCCACAAGCATTATGTACTTGTTGGCCCGGGGCGCTGGGGTTCAAGCGATCCCTGGCTTGGAATTCCTGTTAAATGGCCACAGATTGCCGCTGCAAGACTTATTGTTGAGTCAGGACTCGAAAATTACCGTATTGATCCCAGCCAGGGCACACATTTCTTTCAGAATCTGACATCTTTCAGGGTAGGGTATTTTACAATCCATCCGTATATTAAAGACGGGTTTTTCGATGTGGAATACCTCGATAGCCTGCCGGCAGTGTATGAAGATGATCTTGTCCGTCATGTTCGTTTTGATGATCCGTTGACAATGATTATTAACGGTCGCACCAACTCTGGCGTTCTGATGAGACCTCAGGCAAAGCGCCCGCCAACGAAAAAGAAAACTGAAAATACGTAAGCCATATTTTATTCCGGCCAGGTATGTATCGTTTCTATCAGCGAACCGTCTGGCCCGGTATATTTTCTCATCAGGTTTGATGTTAAGCACGAATGTATAGGCAGCACCGCAACCAGCATGCCAGGTTTAAGATTGTATCCTGCCTGGGTCAAGGTCAGGATGCCATGTTCCTGTGAAAGTCCGCTTACCTTTCCGAGCAGGGTAGCTGTATCCCAGTTTTCTCCATCCCAGCCTACTGCCAGCCCATAAACAGGCTTTGGATCAGGTGTCAGTAAGATATTTTCTTTCGAAAGGTGAACAGCACCTCCGTAAATAACAGCTTCATTCCGGTTAGGATGTACTGCCACAACAGGGCAAATCAAAGCAACAGCAATATCTGTCAGACTGCATGATCCCAGTGTAAACTGCATGACATCGAAAAATACGAAATTCCCTGGGCGTATTTCGTCAATCCCTGTAACAACAGGCAACTGGCTGCATGTTGGGGTATCGCCAACGGAAACGATCAAATCAGGATATCGGTTCAGGTAATGCTTTTTTAAGCGAAGGAGGTTTTCGGCGGTAATCTGCTGGATCTGAAAAATTTCATTCCTGTCGGCGGCTTGATAAGTGTTCCCGCTATGTGTCAGAAATCCCTTGAAATTGAGTTTTAATGGATCAGCAGCATGTAAGATACTGTCAATCTGCTGAATGGATGATGGTTTTACCCCGGTACGATGATAGCCTGTATCTATTTTGATAAAGAAACCACAGGCGCTGCTCAGCTTTTCCGACAGAAATCCCGCGACTTGTTCTGATTCGATCAGCACTTGCAGGTTTATTTCTGAAGCCAGCTTGTTTATTTCTTCGATTTCAGGCATGTTTACCGGGAACGCAATGGTGATATTATCCCATCCGTGCTTTGCAAAATACTGAGCCATACTTACGGATGAAACTGTTATAGCCGAAACTCCTTCTTCCCGGAACCATTCGCCAATGGTTGCCGACTGGTGTGTCTTAAAATGTGGCCTGAAAATCACTTTCTGCTCGCGGGCTCCGGCAGCCATATTATGGATATTCTGTTTGCAGATGTCTATGTTTATCAGTAGGGTCGGCTTTTTAATACTAAGCATGGGAATATGGCGTTATAGCTGCAAATTTGATACTTTTGCACAAACAAACAGCAAATTATGAATAAAATCAGTTCTGTATTTTTCATATTTTCGATTATGATGTTTGCCCTTTCGTGCCGGAATGGAGAAAGTGCTGACAAAAACCTGGTGACAAAGCGTATTCAGTACGATGTTCCAATCCATAATGCCGAAGCGGATATGGATTGGTGGGTGCAGAACATTGAAGGCAGTAACCGCGAAAAACTTCTTACTGACATTATTCAACAAGTTACCGGTGGTAAGGTTAAAGCCTACGATTTTCTGACCTGCAAACCTTATTCAGCCGACGAAATTAAAAACATGATGAAGCGCATCGATACCATAAGTTTTGAACGTACAACTCCGCCTTACGACCTGGTGGATACTGTTATGGTTACCGAAATACGGTTAAGTGACATTACGAGATTGCGTTTCCTTGAAGAGTGGAGTATGAATGAGAAGACTCTCGCCTTTACAAAAAAAGTGGCAGGAATATGTCCTATGGTTGAACGTCTTTCCGATTCAGGCGAACTGCGTGGTTACAAACCCCTTTTCTGGGTGTTTTTCGACGATAAATATCCCACCGAACTTGAAATGAAATAATTCTTCTTCAGCAAGCTCTTCGTTTTTTTTTTATTTCGCAAATTATTGAATGTGGCTTAGCATTATATCTTACTTTTCGCCCACCCCAACCCATCTCTTATGTCCTACCAATACTACGAGTTAAAAAATGGTATCCGTCTTGTACACCGGCAGCAACGTGGAGGTGTGGCTCACCTGGGTGTAATAGTTCAGGCCGGTTCCCGCGACGAAAGTTCAGGACAACAGGGATTGGCACATTTTATTGAACACCTTATTTTCAAGGGAACTCAAAAGCGCAGTAATTACCAGGTGCTGAGCCGCCTCGAAAATGTGGGTGCCGACCTGAATGCCTTTACCACCAAAGAAGACACCAGCGTATATGCTTCTATACAGGGTAGGTATTATCCGCGTGCTGCCGAACTCCTGGCCGATATTGTTTTCCATTCTGTCTTTCCTGAAAAAGAGATCGAAAAGGAAAAAGCTGTGGTGATGGATGAAATTAATTCATACAAGGATAATCCTGCCGAATGGATACATGATGAATTTGATGAAGTGGTTTTTGGCGATCATCCGCTGGGCAGAAATATTCTGGGGACTAAGGAAAAGCTGAAACACTATTCCCGCGAAGATGTGTTGCGATTTCGTAACGCGAACTACATCCCTTCCCGGGTGGTAATCAGTTCGGTGGCTAATATTTCACTTTCGAAGGCAATTGCTGTTGCCGAACGCTATTTTACAGCGGAGGCCGCCAGTCCCACATCTGATGTGCGCCTGCCTTTTTCAGGATATATGCCGCAAACGATTACACGAAAATATTCGCGCCACCAGGCACATGTTGTTATAGGAAATACTGCCTGCAACGCCCACGACGACCGAAGGTTCACAATGGCGCTGCTCAATAACATAATAGGAGGTCCGGCCATGAATTCAAGGCTTAACATTGCACTGCGCGAAAGAAACGGAATTGCTTATAACCTCGAATCCAATTACCAGGCATTTTCGGATACAGGTTTGCTGAGTATTTATTGCGGTACCGACGATGTTTTAATGCCCAAAGCCATCGGGTTGATACATAAAGAATTGCGGAAACTACGTGATGTGAGCCTTACACCCATTGGCCTGCATACGGCCCAGCGCCAGCTTAAGGGGCAACTTGCAATATCCCTCGAATCGCACCAGAATGAAATGCTCAGCATGGGTAAAAATATATTGGTTTATGGTAAAGTTGATCCGGTTGAAGAAATTTGCCGGAAGATCGACAGCATTACATCATCGGATCTGGCCGCAATGGCCAACGAGGTATTTAATCCGGCCGACCTGAGCTCATTGATTTTTAACAATCAGAAACCTGTCAGCCGATGAATGATTTTGACGAGGGCTTATTGAAGCCAGGTATCGAAAAATATGCACTCGATCATACAACTGCCGAAATGCCGGTGCTGGCTAAGCTTTCGCGCGCAACGCACCTGCGAACACATCAGCCTCAGATGCTTTCGGGACACCTGCAGGGCGTTTTTCTGCAGATGTTAAGCCACATGATCAAGCCGGAAGCAATTCTCGAAATAGGGACATTCACCGGGTATTCGGCTATTTGCCTGGCACAGGGCCTGAAACCTGGCGGGATGCTTCATACCATTGATTGTAATCCGGAAATGGAGGATTTTACTAAACCCTATTTTGAAGAAGCCGGCTTAACAGGTAAAATTAGCATGTATACAGGCAATGCTATCGAAATTATAACACAATTGGAAGGTCCTTTCGATCTTGTTTTTATTGACGCGGATAAAGAAAACTATTGCCATTATTTCGAAATGGTCCTGCCCAAAGTGTCGGCAGGGGGATACATCCTGGCTGATAATACGCTATGGTATGGAAGAGTTGTGCTGCCAGGAGCTGAATCCGACCGGGAATCATCGGGTATTATCCGTTTCAATAACTTTGTAAAGGAACATCCGGATGTTGATACGGTGCTGCTTCCTGTTAGGGATGGTATTACGATAATGCGAAAAAAACAAGATAACTTATAAGACAGCCGGGGAATTGGCTGAATTTCTATTGTGCAGCATTAGAGGAGTTACACCTTAAAATCGTATTTGATTTTACTCAGCTCTTCATTGGCTTGAATAATCTTCTTTTTAAGCTCCTCCTTAAACGAAACCAGCCTGCCGAAAAGTTCTGCATCACCGAGCGAAATCATCTGTGCTGCCAGTATGCCTGCATTTCGTGCGCCATTTACTGCAACCGTTGCAACCGGAATTCCGGGAGGCATTTGCACAATAGCAAGCAATGAGTCCATTCCGTCGAACGAAGATTTTACAGGCACTCCGATAACTGGAAGGGATGTAAATGCTGCAATTACACCCGGCAGGTGAGCTGCCATTCCGGCTCCGGCTATAATCACTTTAATGCCACGGCTGTGTGCGCTGCTGGCGAATTTTTCAACTTCTTCAGGTGTCCTGTGAGCCGATAAGGCATTCATTTCAAAAGGAATGCGCAGTTCATTCAGTACTTTTGCAGCATCTTCCATAACCGGCAGATCGCTTGTGCTTCCCATGATAATGCTTACTAAAGGAGTCATATGATTGTTTTTTGCGAAATTAAGGTAAAATCTTAAATCCGGAAGCTGAATATTTATTCCAAAGCATGGAAATGGAATAGTTTTATAAAATTAGGAGCCGTTTTCATCTTTTTAATTGATATATCGGGCTTTAACTGTAAATTTGCCGGCAATAGTTAAAACAAAAATTTTCCTTATGCCGGATACCTGGAAATTGAAGGATAAAAACTTCAATAAATATTTACTTGACAAAGATATACAAACTAAGGTCAGCGAACTTGCAACCCGCATTAATGCCGATCTCGATGGGCAAACGCCTCTGTTTATCGTGGTTCTTAATGGTGCATTTATATTTGCTTCCGACTTACTGAAAAAGGTAACCATCGATTGCGAAATAGCTTTTGTAAAACTTTCGTCCTATCAGGGAACCCAGAGTTCAGGCGTTGTTCAGCAGATTATCGGGCTCGATCTCGATATTAAAGGACGAACCATCGTTGTTATCGAAGATATAGTTGATACCGGGCTCACCCTCGATCGTTTCCTCGAAACCTTACGCGTAATGGAGCCTGCCAAAGTAATGGTGGCAGCCTGCCTGCTGAAGCCTGATGCTTTCAGTTCGAAATTTCCAATCGATTACCTCTGTTTCAGTATACCTAACGAATTTGTTGTTGGTTATGGTCTCGATTATGACGGTCTGGGTCGTAACTCAGGTGATATTTATAAAATTGTTGAAGAATAGTCTCGCAGAAAACTAAAATATTCAGGAAATAATAATATAAACTGACGATGTGGAATCTGAAACAACAGGCATCCGCATGAAAAACACATAACGATGCTCAATATAGCTCTATTTGGACCTCCGGGAGCCGGCAAAGGTACACAGTCGCAAATGTTGATTGAAAAATACAACCTTGCGTATATTTCAACCGGCGATCTGCTGCGTCAGGAGATTGCTGAAGGCACACAACTGGGGATGCAGGTAAAAGACCTGATAGGCCTTGGCGGACTTGTATCCGACGAAATCATGGTCGAACTTATCGAAAAGAAAATTATTACCAGCTCCGATAAGAAAGGTATACTCTTCGATGGTTTTCCTCGCACACTCGTTCAGGCTTATATTCTTGATGGGCTGCTTCTCAAGTTGAACACATCTATTTCGTGTATGCTCAGCCTCGAAGTTCCCGACGAAGAGCTCACACGCAGGCTTATCGAACGCGGTAAAGTATCAGGACGTCCCGACGATACTGAAGAAATTATTAAATTCAGGCTCAGTGAATATAAAAATAAAACCTCTCCGGTAATAGGCTATTATCAGGAACGTAACTTGTACGTGCCTATTCAGGGTGTGGGACCCATCCCCTCAATTTTCGAAAAATTAAGCACGGCCATTGAACTTACCCTTCAAAAGGAATGGTTTAATCTGGTGCTCTCAGGACCTCCGGGTGCCGGAAAAGGTACACAGGGTAATCTGCTGGCAAAGAAATTTAATTTCTATTACATTTCAACAGGTTCGCTGCTGCGGAAAGAAATTAAGGCAGAAACAGAACTCGGTTTAAAGGTTAAAGAAACTTTGGAGAAAGGAGACCTTGTTTCAGACGAAATTGTAATCAGGCTCATCGAACGGGAAATGAAAGTGCATAACCATGTTAATGGTTTCATTTTTAAAGGATTCCCCCGTACCATACTGCAGTCATACATTCT
>Ga0114977_10003477_pt1 | contig 10109 bp, 17 predicted proteins | sample S_130805_MF_Meta_FD_87026 | JGI IMG/M metagenome (GOLD analysis project Ga0114977, IMG submission 87026) | Freshwater microbial communities from Lake Simoncouche, Canada to study carbon cycling - S_130805_MF_MetaG | ecosystem: Environmental > Aquatic > Freshwater > Lake | place: Lake...
GCGCAACTTATGATGCAACCTATGGGTGCGGCTGAAGGAATGAAAAGCGAACCTGAAATGCCAAGCGAGGAAGAGGTTGAAGAGCTTATGGGTGACATTGAAAACTTTAATCTTGAAAGAGCAAAAAGAAGATTTATTAATTCACTAATTCAAGGTGCGGCATTCAAAGGTGGACATATGTATAATCTTGTTAGAGATGAGATTAACGATATAAACCCACAACTTATGAACCTATATGCTGTTACACAAGCTTTGATGGAACACGCTTATTGGATATTCCCTAACATGGAAGGAATGGCCGGAGGTGGTGGTGGTCAAATGGGTCAATCTGAATATGATGATGAAACGGACCCACCAACAGTAAAGGCAAGAGCGGTTACATTCCCATTACTTGTACACGAATTAGTTAAAGGAGTTTACGAAGTGTTTGGAACACACGGACTACCTGATGACCCAAAACAAGCTGAAATGGTCTTAAATGCTGAAGATTCACTTCCTGCTGAGATTTGGGATTCTCGTTTAGGTCCTATATTCTGGGAAAAATTTGTTAACACATACCCAATGGAATTGTTTGATGAAGATAAGAAACACATACAACACTACTTGTTCATGAGATTCTCTTCATTAAGTGCTGAAGAGTTCATGAGAGTTGCAAAAATGATTCTTAGTGGTGACTCTAAAGGACAACAATTTATACAGAGAATGGTTGACGACATTATTAAAGAATTGAAAGATCAAGAATACCGTGATGCAATGGGAGATGATGAGGATGATGACGATTTGAGTGGAATTGATTTTAGCGATTTAGGTATTTAATTTTTGATATCAAATCATAAAAGGTTTATATTTGTAATATGAAAAATATAGATTGTGAAATATACATAAGTCAGATGATTACGTTTTTTGAAAACAATCCTGGTGACTTTATGGATTTGGTTGGTGACGTTCAGAAAGAAGACTTTTATGAAAAGATAAGAGAACAAAGTTTAAAGAACTTAGAAGAGGGTAATGACTATGTTTTAACCAAACAACAAATTATAGATATTGTTTTGGAACTTAAAGCACCTGAACTAAGTGATAAGTTAGATTATGTTGAAAAAATTGAAAAACACATCTTCAAGACAAAGTTTGGAGATATAATTTTAAACTAGAATGGAGACCACGAATAAAATCGTGGTTTTTTTTTATAAAATATTTTGTAGAATAGAAAAATACACTATCTTTGTAAGAGTTAGACAAAAGGAAAGATATGAGATATGAAAACAATAGAGGTTACATTACAAGAAATATGGCAAGCAACTAGACCCATTGTGCAAAAAAGTAAGAAATCCTACACTCGTAAAACCAAACACAAAAACAAACAAAATAATAAACTATGATATACACACCAGAATTAATCAAATCAATTGCACCGGCAGTTTTCGCAACATCACCATCTTCTAAAATGACGAACAAGTATGAGTTCGTACCAACCAACGAAGTAATGGAGATCTTTGACCGTGAAGGTTGGAAACTATCGTCAGTAAAACAAACAGGTAGAGGAATTCATTCAATGCACGAATTGAAATACCGAAACAGCGAACTACCAAAAGTTGGGGACACAGTTGTTGAGGCGATCGTTAGAAACTCTCACGATGGAACGGCAACATTCTCTATGGGAGCAGGACTATTCCGATTGGTGTGTTCAAATGGACTTACAGTTCCTACATCAGTTGCAGAGAAATTCTCAATTCGACACAATCATTTCTCATTCGACGATGTTAGAGGTTTGGCGGAAGACTTCTCTAAGAAACTCCCAAGAATCGAAGAATCTGTTACTCGAATGATGGAAAAGGAGTTAACTGAAAAAGAAAAACTTCGTTTAATCAAAGAAGCGGTTAAGATCCGTTGGGCGGTTGGAAATGGACCTGAGTCAGTCGACATTACAGACCTTCTAACACCATTTCGACCTGAAGATGAGGGAAGTGATCTTTGGACTGTATTTAATGTGATCCAAGAGAAAATGACTCGAGGTGGATTCACTTACAAAAGCCCAAGAGGACGACAAACAACACTTCGTGGGATCAAGAGCATCCAAGCCACGAATCGTTTAAACACTAAACTTTGGGAGGCAGCAGAATTGATGTTGATTTAAAAAAATGGGGGTGAAATACCCCCTTTTGTATTATGGAAAAATTTAAACAAGAAGAAAAATTTTTAGAAAATCTTAAAGAAACTACAAATGTTTTTTTCTCTATTACTTCATTAAGTGAAGGACATGGACTAACCCCAAACGAATTATTCAGTAAACCTAAATTCACTGAGTATTTCTTAGATGGAATTGAATATTCAACAGGAACGATTTATTTAGATGGTATTTTTGTGTTTGATGACAACATTTACATATATTTATCTAAAAGTGATGTTAGCGTCTCTTCTTTTTCATGTAAGATTTATTATCCTATAGAAAAGAAGAAAGATGTTGAATTCTTTATATTAAACTTAAAAAAAATGAAAAAAAATGGAAATTAATTCTAGTGAATTACAAAAAAAAATTAGTAGTGGCGAAAAAGTGATTGTTGAAATGTATGCAACATGGTGTGGTCCTTGTAAAATGTTAAAGCCTTTGTTTGAAAAAGTCGCAAGAGAAAATACAACTGAAGTCCAAATGTTTATTATGGATATTGATGCGAACATGGATTTCGCAACTAAATACGGAGTTAGAAGTGTCCCAACAATTAAGACCTTCAATTTGGGAGAAGTGGCAACAACAAAAGTTGGTGTTATTAATGAAGGTCAAATAAAAGATTTAGTAAATGAATTGACAAATGGATAAGATTGCAGTTGTTTTTACTATGAAAGGGTGTCCCCATTGCATAGTTCTTAAAGAAATGTTGGAAGAGGCTAATATTGACTATGTTGATAGAGATATCTATGAATTTGAGGATGAGTATAACCTTTTTGTTGAAGCAACGGGAAGTGATTTTGTGCCGGCATTTATGTTGATAGAAAATCTTGATGATGAAAAACCTAAGTCCGATCTATTTGCTCCTGACAGAGATTTCCAAGATGTGGAAGAAGGTCTTAAAATAATTAAAGAGTTTTACGAAAGATAATTAAAAACCCCACTCAAGGTGGGGTTTCTTTTTATAATAATATTACGTCATTTAATCTATCTTGAATCAAATATGGTTTTGTTGAATTTGGATCTACAATATCATCAAAGAATTGATACTTAGAAAGTTTTTCTTTAAAGTCTGTAAGGTCCATATCAAACACATCTAATACCAAATTCTCAATAACGTTATTAGGTAATTTAGAATCTGAAATAACTTTAATTTTATAATCTTCATTTTCATTTAACTCACTTGAATACTTAAAATATAATTTATTTACTCCTAATAAACTATACATGTGATTAAAAATATAGTGAGAATAATAATACATACCTCTACCACATCCTAAACTATGCCCATATGGGAATTCTGAGTTAATTGTAAGTTCAGAGATGGGTTCATATTCCTTAACGTAAAGAGATTTATTTACAGAAACCCAACCATTTTTGAAATCTGAGATTTCTTGATCGTATTTAATAATATCTAATATGTTTATGTCTTTCATACCTAATTCACTTAAAACATCATCAAACCACCCTGAAAACTCTATTTTTATTTCGTTAAGATCTAAAACTTTTTTACTTGTTGTTTGCCCATTCACAATAACAAAATTTTCGCAATCCGTTATTTGAATGATGGTATTTTCTGATTTGTCAAATTTAGATAAGATGTAGTCTGCAAATAGATTTACAAAATACCGTCTTGTGTTTTTTTCTAATTTTCTCATATTTTTGATTTTTATAATGTATATGAGAAATAAACGAAACTATAAATAGTTAGAGGTAATCGTGGAACATTTCGTTAATGTTTTTTCTTGTTCTACCCCAGTCAGGATAATCAGGTATTCTAAAATCAATACATTCAATTTCATCATTATAAATCATGCCCTTGATTAACTCCTCAAAACCACCATAGTATTCTAAATGTGAGTCACTATAAGTTTCTCCTTTGTTATTATCTAAAAATATTTTAACAATTCTAATAAAGTTTTTTAATTTAATGTGGTGAAAGTATTTGGTTATTTTACTCCCATCAGTTCTTGTAATTTCTTTCGTGTCGGTATCCACCCTCCCCTCAAAAAATTCTTCTAAACCACCATATACCATCTCATAAACCTCATCTTCGTATGCTGTATTTTCAGAGTTCCAATAAAGACTCATCAAATTAGAACCCAATTCTTCTAAATCATTTTTAAAAAGTTCGTTAATTGCATCATCGTCATTAATAAAACCATTTAAGTCTTCAGGTCTAATTCTAAAATAACCCTCAGTTCCCTGTTCTTCAGATAGACCTTCAAAAAAATCAGATTGATAATCTTCTAATGATAACTCAACATCGCCAATTTCTTTAAATATAATATCTTTTAATGCGATTATCTTAGTTTCGTCTAACTCATCAACAACTTGACTTGGTTTTACATGATTATCATAATACCATTCATGACCTAATCCATCTTCACTGAATATTTTCTTTGAGATATCTTTTGGTCCCCAATCTCCTCTCGATCCAGAACAAAAAAAGTTTGAAAGGTCTTCAGGGTCTGATAAGTGTAAGTAAAAACCATCAGGTCTAATATCAACATCGGATAATAGATCGTTTGTGATATAAATAATTGTGTCCTCGTAGTTATTTTCTAAACCATAAATTAAGTAGTTGTTTTTAAACTCTTCAGGAACAGTATCGTAATGTAAATTAGATATATCACCATTCTCAACCAAATACTCAAACAATTCATCATCAAATTCACTGGAAGGTATTTGACCTAAATCAATTTCGTCTAATACATTATATTTTTTAACAAATCTGAAAAAAGTCATCAAGTCGTTAAAATACGGCTCAATATCGTCTCTATAATCGCCATCGTTAAATGATTGTATTAAATTTCTTGCTCTTTCTAAACTCATATCAAATAAATATCAGACAAAAAAAAAGGTGCCCAATTAGAACACCTATAATTTTTTTAACAACAAATATTATCTTCTATAATATTTTTGAATTACTTTTTTAACGTTCTCTTGAATATTTGCTTGATTTTGAGCGGCGTTGTTTCCGCCCTGTTGAGGAGTTTCGTTAACTTGTTGTTGTGGTTGTTGTGCTTGTTGATTTGCTTTATTTTTACATCCGCAGCCCATAAGATAGTTTTTTAGTGGTTTATTTATTTATAAATACTTTGTAAAATCAACTTTAATGTATAAATAAAAAAAATCAATTATTTTTCTCGTTATATTTATTGAATATGTCAATTAAAAAGTTTTTTAAAAATTATATTTTAGAACAAGATGATAACCTTGTTTCAATTTCTCCTGAGGATTATTTGGAAATATTGGAAAATGTTGGTGGAATTGCCGAAAGAATATCGAACCTAAAACCGTATAGAGGTAAGGGAATTGTTATTACTGGGCCACTAAGTGTTACTGGTTATAAAAATGTTGGACCACTTACAGGAGTTGTAAGAGTAATGGGTAGGTTAGACATTTCTCATACCAATATTTCAAACCTTAATGGTATTACAATAGATGGTTATGTTAGTGATTATGGATCTTCTATGTGGAAGATAAAAATGCAAAAAGAGTTAAATGAAAAACTTTCAGACTTGGATGAAAAAAGAAGACAAGGTGAATGGAATGTTGAAAACCAAGATGAAGAATCAGAAAGAACAGAAGCTTTATATGATTATTTAGAACAACATGGTGAGGTGGATATGGTTGAGGATGAAGAGGAAAATGAAGTTCCTGAAGATAAATATTATATCAATCCTAATGGTCGAGCAACCTACGGTTTTGGAAAACAATATGAATGGTTAGGTGGTGGTAATGGATTCAATCCTAACACCTACGATGTTTATACTGAAGATGAGGCGGATGATGCCGCAAAAGTGGCAATTGAAAGTATGTTAGATGATATGGGATATGAAGCGTTTTCAAGTTGGGTGTTTGAAGACGCTTTAGATCAAGGTAGTTGGACAAGTTGGTTACAAGACTTTTATGATGATTATGTAAGACAAGATCCTGAGTCTTTTGATATTCCATTAGAACTCTCACAACAACAAAATAGACAAGTTCAACAACTTCAAGCGACCTTAGACTCTTTGAATAACAGATTAGAAACTGAAGATTTACCTGATGATCAATACGAAGCTATTGAGTTAAAAATTGAAGGTTTAGAAGACACCATTCAAGAAATCAAAGACGACCCCCAAGGTGAATATGATGAAAGTTTAATTGAAAACGAAATAAATGATAGAGTTAGTGAATGGGATGATGACATCCAAGGGTTTATCAAACACTACGGTTACGATAAAGGCTTTATTATGGATTTTGTTGATACGGATAAAATTGTAGAAACAGTGCTTCAGCATGATGGTATTGGATCAACACTAAACTCATATGATGGCGATTACGACACTTTTAACATAAATGGAACCGAGTATTATGTAATGAGGGTCTCTTAGGTCTTTATTTGTTTTATGTTTTGCATTATTTTTATTATGAATGGCACGAAGAAAAAAGATAGAATTTTTAATGGACACCGATTGGATGTTCGAAAAACCTATTGATAGAGAATACAAAGAATACAAATTACTTTCATATTTTCAAAAAATGGGAGAAAAACTTGACAAGTTAGAGTTATACCCAGGATTTATTGAATTATCATTACATTTAATGAATGTCCAAGCTCTTATGAGAGACCATAAGATTGTTTACACAGATAAAAAACTCACAAACATCGATGATGAAATAATGGTTAAAGATCTCAAAGTCAAAGAGATGCCAAATATGTCCGATGAAGAATCAAAAGAGTTTAGAAAAATTCTTATTTATTCGGCACCAAGAATTATGGAATACTTCAACATCGCCAAATCAGTTTGGACAATAGTTTTTGATTCTTTGGATATGAAACTCAAAAGAAATAAGAAAAATGTTTTATACCCAAAAGGTTTCTTTTATTTTATAGACCCAGAAAAAAACTATTATGTTTGGGAATATGTAATAAAAAAAGAAACAATAAATAACCCAAAACAAATGACAAAAGTTAAATTAATTTATAAAGATCAATTAAATGAGTTGACGATATCAAAAATTATAAATACCTTTTCTACGTTTGAACCAAATGATAAAAAGATCGGACCAATTTTTTTAATGTCATCAAAGGGGGTTTTCCCAATAGATGAAACTTTACTCCCTATGTTTAAAAGAAGGATTTCAGGGTTTTTATCACAAACAAAAAAATTTGAAGAAAACCAATCAGATTACGAATAAAAAAGAAAACGATAAACTTTCCAATAATGGGATTCAATAAGAGATTCTTAAAAAAAGAAAATATACTTAAACACCTTGATAACCTTATGAATTATTTGGACGCCGATGCAGTCATTTGCACCGACGATTTTTCACGCAAAGTTTATCGGTTATTTAATGAAGGGTTTAGTGAAGAAGAAATAATAAATCTAATAAACAAAATGAAATGAAAATTAAATTGGAATATGTTTGGTTGGACGGATATAAGCCAGAACCTAACCTTAGAAGTAAAGTTAAGATTGTTGAATACAATACAGTTAATAATGCATTTTTAGATGGGAATTTTCCTATGTGGAACTTTGACGGTTCATCAACAAATCAAGCGAACACCGGTAACTCAGATCGTCTATTAAAGCCAATAAGACATTATATGTCCGATATATTATCAACAGTATATATTTTATGTGAGGTTTTAAATCCTGACGGAACACCACATGAATCAAATAAGAGATCCCAAATTACGGAAGGATATGAAGATCTTTGGTTTGGTTTTGAACAAGAGTATTTTATTCGTGAGGAAATTAACGGAAACATTTTAGGACACAAAAGAAACATACTTAAAGGACAAGGAGAATACTATTGTGGTGTTGGACATAATGTGGTTGGTCGTCAGTTTGTTGACGAACATTTGAATATGTGTTTAAATTATGGAATTGATATTACAGGAATTAATGCTGAGGTTGCTTTAGGTCAATGGGAATATCAGGTATTATCGCAAGGAAAACATAAAGGTGGTGATGATCTATGGATGACTCGTTATTTCTTATATAAAGTTGCCGAAAAACACAATTACCATATTGAACTTCACCCAAAACCATTAACTCATGGTGAGTGGAATGGATCGGGACTACACACAAACTTTTCAACAGACACAATGAGGTTTGATGGTGATGAAAAGTATTTCATGGCATTATTTAACGCATTTGAATCAAGACATGAGGATCACATTAAAGCATACGGATCAAATAATAATTTGAGACTTACTGGTGAATATGAAACTCAATCAATTGATAAGTTTAGTTGGGGTATATCTGATCGTGGAGCATCAATTAGAGTCCCACAAGATACCGCAAAAGAATGGAAAGGATATGTTGAAGATCGTAGACCGGGATCAAATGCGGATCCATACAAGATCATTCGTGAAATAGTTAAGTCTTTAGACGCAACAAAAGAAATATACGAAATGAAGGGTATGATGACTTCTTTTGTTGATATGGACGGTCTTAGTGGTAAATACGGAACCATGTCAAATGAGGAGTTATTGAAAGAATATCGAGAGGAGGAAAGTTAATGACAAATATTACTGCACTTGTGATTGGAATTTTTTTTGGTTTTTTAGCTCAGACCGGAACATTCTTCCAACTACAAGGACCTTTAAAATATGAATGGTTCAAAAATCATTACTGGTTAACCGTTCTAATGGGAATACCAATTTCAATGTTGTTCATGTATTCGGTAAAGAATATGATAATTGCATTTGACGGTCAAATGTGGCCCTCAAGGTTAATTGGGTTTAGTGTTGGGGCGGTTGTCTTCACATGGTTAAGTTGGTTAATATTCAAAGAACCACTAACATTAAAAACAATAGTTTGTTTGATTTTAGCCTTAGGAATTTTAGTAATACAATTAATTTGGAAATAAGTTATGGAAAATAATAAAGAACATGTAAATCACCCATTACATTATGGTGGAGTAAACAATCCTTACGAAGCCATCAAGGTTATTGATGCTTGGGATCTAGGTTTTAGTTTAGGGAATACGGTGAAGTATATTTCACGTGCCGGTAAAAAAGGAAAAGATAAAGAACTTGAAGATCTGAAGAAAGCTCTATGGTATTTACAACATCATATTGATAATTTAGAAAAAAATAGTTAATATGAACAAAGAGTTGGATCCAAACGATTTCCAAGGGAAATCAAGACGACAAGTCGAAACAAGTTATAGAATACTTGCTTTTTGTATTGTTGCAATTTGTTTAGTTTTTACTTGGGGGTTGGTATATAAAATAATAAAAATGATTTTTTAATAAAAAATGAAATTAACAGAAGAACAAAAAAATCAAATCCTTAATCAATATGAGGGTTTAAAAAACGAGGAACAAACACTTGGTGAATTACACGAAACGATTGTGGATTTTTGTGTTGACGAATACATTGTTGACTTATCGGACGATGAGGACGGAGACATGTACGAGGAGTTTTCAAATGAAGTATGGGATTTTTTAGAGAGTATAAAATAAGAAGATGATAGAAACAGGAAAAATTATTAACGGAGATTGTATTGAGGTAATGAAAACATTACCGGAGGGGTGTATTGACTTAGTCGTAACTAGTTGTCCCTATGGTGTCGGGATTGCTTACGATGTTCACGAGGATGATGTTGAATTTGAAGATTATAAGGTATTTTCAAAACAATGGTTAAATGAAGTATACCGTGTTTTAAAGGATGATGGTCGTATTGCGTTGAATATCCCCTATGAGATTAACAGACAGAAAAAAGGTGGTCGTATTTTCTTCGTATCGGAGATGTGGCAGATTATGAAAGAAATCGGTTTTGGTTTCTTTGGTATTGTGGATTTGGAAGAACAATCACCACACAGAAGTAAGACAACAGCTTGGGGTTCTTGGATGAGCCCATCAAGTCCTTATATTTATAATCCTAAGGAGTGTGTTATTTTGGCATACAAAAACAAACACATTAAGAAAGTTAAAGGTCA
>Ga0114977_10003480_pt1 | contig 10105 bp, 7 predicted proteins | sample S_130805_MF_Meta_FD_87026 | JGI IMG/M metagenome (GOLD analysis project Ga0114977, IMG submission 87026) | Freshwater microbial communities from Lake Simoncouche, Canada to study carbon cycling - S_130805_MF_MetaG | ecosystem: Environmental > Aquatic > Freshwater > Lake | place: Lake...
AATAACAGTGAGTACACCCCTCTGGCCGTCATGGCTGACAATCCGTTGGACACCTTGGCCGGCCTCAACTCGAGCGGCGTCACCTTGGAATTAGGGGGGCTTTGGGATCCGAACGTGCAGGAGGCCGTCCCTAGACCGACTGGAACCCTGTGTTCACTGCACATCAGTTCGGGGACGATGGTGACGCTCAAAGCCAATCGAAGTCGAGGGGGTGTGGTTCTCGCAGAGCCCGGCATAATTCTCGATCCGGTGTTCACCGGAGCGTTTGTTCAACCGCCCGAGATCACAGAACTGTCGCTAACGAACGGGCTTTTGAGCATTAAGTTCGCAGGGGGACAGCTCGAAGCGGCACCCACTGTTGCTGGCCCTTGGACTGCGACCGGGAATTCCGACAGTCGATTCATCGAATCGGTAGGAGACACTGCACAGAAGTTTTATCGTGTTCGCGGTAACTAGCTCGTGACCGGCGTTATGAACAGAGGAATGAGACTCGTTATTGTGATAGCGGCGTTGCTGGTTGGCGTGGACTTGGCCCGGGCGCAGAGCACCGCCAGAATGGCCGGTTACTTATATTTATCACCGGAGCCCGCGGCACCCTATGTCTCCGCACAGACACGTTATGTGTTGGTGCGGCTTGCGAATGTCGCGCCCATAGAAGTAACGAATCTCACGACAAGTTTTATCACGGTGGTCGGAGCCATCAGCGGGCCTCACTCCGGGGTGACCCACGTGGCCGGTGACGGAAGGACGGTGGTTTTCACAATGCCGGCAGATTTCATCCAGAACGAACTGGTTACGGTGACTTTGAATCCACAGCTTGCCGGCGGAGCCCGCGGGAGGCTCACCTTGTATGAGTATCAGTTCATGATAACGGCCCCGATGCCGGCATCCCTGTCTGCTGCAGTGTTCTCTTCCACGATGCCGGTTCCGATCGGAGACACTTCTGGTGACGGAGTACTTTCGGAGAGTTCAAGCCAGGGACCTTCGACAACTAGGAGCTCTTTGGTGAAAATTAATACAATAACGACTCCCGACGACAGTAAGAAACTGTCGCTAACTGGGAGCCCTGTGATGGCGGCGGCGGCGATCATGCCCAACGGCGTTTCCGTGCCCAGCGACTTCCCTAAGGTTACGATTACGATTAACAGTAATTCGTCCCCAGGATATCTGTTCCTTGATACGGGGAACGGCAGTAAGCCGTATACGATGATTCTGGATAATAACGGCTTACCGATCTGGTATCGCCGCGGTCGAATGGAAAACTTTAAGACTGAGCAAAATCATCTTATTACTGGGTATCTTGATTCACATCTTGGAGGTTTCTACGCATTTGATCAAAACTTTAACTATGTCCAAAATTTTCAAACAACGAACGGGTATTCGACGGATCGCCATGAACTCAAGGTTCTGACGGATGGCTCATATTTAATGCTTGGAGTCCGGCTCAATACAGTTGACATGAGTAAATATGTTGCTGGAGGAAAGACCAGTGCAGTGGTCACTGAGGGGGTTGTCCAGGAATTTACGGCAGCGGGCGAACTGATCTTCCAGTGGCGAGCTTGGGATCATTACGATATTAGGAATGGCACTGCAGATTTTCCTAATTTCGAAGCCATCGATATTGATGAAGACGGTCATATTCTTGTTACAGACCACCATCTCAGCGAGACCACCAAATGGAAACAAAGCTCAGGCGAGATCATTTGGCGACTGAGTGGCAGGAAGAGCAGCTTCACGTTTTTGAACGATCCGCTGAACGGTACCAGCTATCAGCACAGCATCAGCGCTCTGGGCAACGGGCGCTACATGGTTTTCGACAATGGCAATAACCACAACCCTCAGGTATCCCGTGCGGTGGAATACCAACTGAATTTCACAAACAGGACTGCGACAATGGTCTGGCAGTTCCGCGACACTCCAGAGAAGTTCAGTGGTTTCATGGGAAATGCCCAACGCTTGCCCAACGGCAACACACTGATTAACTGGGTGTATGATAAAATCGTCGAAGTGGACTCGAACGGTGCGAAGAATTTTGAAATGAACTTGGTTGGCTTCAACACCCTCTACCGGGTGTATCGCTTTCCTTGGGAAGGAGTGGTCAAAGTGCCCTATTTGATCATCGATCCGTATCTAGACAACACCACGCTTCTCTTCAACAAGTTCGGCGACACCAACGTGGCGTACTATCGCATTTATGGAGGTACTACACCCCAGCCGACGAACCTGCTGGCTACTTCCTCGACGACTCTGAAGCGCCTTACGAACCTGGAGAATGGCAGGCTCTATTACTTCCGCGTGACCGCTGTGGATAAGGGGGGCGTGGAAAGCGGTTATTCTAACGAGGAAAATGTCACGGTCAATATCCTCAAGCCCGGCCAGAACATGGTGGCGAATGGCGATTTCGCGCTGGGCACGGATTCGTGGACGTTGCCCCTCGGAGGCACAGCAACCGCGGCCTTGAAACTCACTAACGGCGCTGCGTACGTTAGTATTATAAATTCGGGCACGGCTTTGGCCAACATTCAGTTAAAACAGGCGGGGTTGCGGTTGATTCAGTGGAAACAATACGTTTTGGAGTTCGACGCTTGGGCGGATGCCCCCCGCTACCTCGAGGCTCGACTCCTAATGAACCAATCTCCCTCGTCGACATACAAGGTGGTCACTCCGTCACTGACGCCGACCAAGCAGCACTTTAGCTATCCGTTCACCATGTCTTTAGCGACTGATTTAAACACCCTGCTGGCCTTCAATCTGGGAGCCTCCGCGATGGATGTCTATTTAGACAATATTAGCGTGTACAGCGTGGCGCCGGGCGATTTCAACCGCGACAAGACGGTCAACTTCAATGACCTTTCAGTCTTTGCCAGCCAATGGCTTAAGCAAGGTACAGGTTCCACAGCGGATTTGAATACAGATGGAAAAGTAGATTTTCAGGACTTTCAAAAGGTGGGTGAGAACTGGTCCAACCGTCACTAACCGGCCGCAGGTAGCAAACCGTTGAGTAACATAAATGGAAACACCGATATGAATATTAAAGCCGTTGTTTTGTATTTTCTAACCATCGCAGCCGCTCTCTGGGCCGGCGGCATCGTTAATGCGCAACTCCCGGCGGATTTTCCCGCCATCACGACCCGTACCTTCGATACGAATGCAGTTGGGGCGGGATACGTTTTCATTGCGTCCATGCCGCTTAGCAAAGGTAATAAAGGTCTGCCGCATTACATGCTGATATTAAAGAACGACGGCTCGCCCTACGCCTACAAAAAGGTCTGGTATAAGACGCCGGGGGATTTTTACGCGAATGATTTCAAGGTTTTGCCTAATGGCCTGTTGCATTACTCGCAGTTCTTTGGTTTTTACTCCTATACTGGCGGCGGCACGGTTGAACATGTCATCTTGGATGAAACTCTGAACGAGATTCCGCCGCGCATCCAGATGGGCAACGGATATGTGTCCGACAGTCATGATTTCGAGATGATGCCCAACGGGCATACCGTTTTGGTGGGTTATTACACGACGCTCACAGACCTAAGCCAGGTTGTGCCCGGGGGGTATCCGCGCGCCGAAATCTCTGGAGGCATCGTGCAGGAACTGGACGCCAATCAAAACGTCATCTGGCAGTGGCGCTCATGGGATCATTTCACGCTCCAAGAATATCCGTATTGGGATGCCGGTTCGACGGCGGCGGCGAGTGCCGGTTGGCACGTCAACGTGGTGCGTCAGGATCCCAAGGATGGCCACATGCTCCTGACCACGAACGAGGAAGTGATGAAAATTAATCGCCAAACTGGCGAGGTCCTGTGGCGTTTGGGCGGCGGGGCCAACCAGTTCAAGTTCGTCGGCGTGGACACGGCCGAGGGAAATCTTCAATTGGGCGGCCACGATTTTAACCGACTTTCTAACGGCAACGTCATCATCTACAACGGCGGCACCGTCGATGCGACCCGCACTTCGCAGGTGCATGAGTATCAACTCGATGAACAGAACAAGATAGCCACGCGTGTTTGGACTTACATCGCCCCGGAGATGACCCCGAATTGGGCCCGCGGCAGTGCCCAGCGCTTGCCGAACGGAAACACCTTCATTGGTTGGGGGACGTGTACAGACACGAATCGCAATCCGCCGGACTGCACGGAAGTCGCCCCCAACGGCAGCAAAGTTTGGGAGATGTCGTTCAATGCAGTGTTACTGAACAGTTACCGCGCTTCCCGCAACCCGTATCCTCCCAGTTCGCAGCGCGTCCAACATCAGCACACTGAAGTCGCCTCCGGCAACACCTACTCCTTCACGAACACCGGCGTTACCCTTGATGTGGTTGACCGCACCGGCGATGGCTATAACGAGGCCAGAGTCGCCCGAGAGCCCTACGCGCCGCTGTTTCCGCTCTTTGCCGGGAAAGCGCCGCGGCTGCTGCCCGTCCGCGTGACCGTAAGCCAGAGCGCCATTGATAAGATCACGGGGGAAATTCTGTTTGATACCAGCAGTTTTGGGATCACCGATCCCACCAACACCACGGTCTATTACCGCGAAACGCCGGGCCAGGGATTATTCGTGCCGCTGGCCACGCAGTACAACCAGGTAACGCATCAAGTGATCGCCCCTCTGGATGCTTTTGGCGAATTTACCCTCGGCTTTCCGGACGTGGCCGACGCCGTGTTTCCGCCGCTCTTGATCGAACCGGAAAGCCTGCAATCCAACGGGTTCGTGACCCGCGTACCGCCGGTGGTCCAATCCAGAAAATCCTACTCCGTCAATCAGCAGCTCCCAATCGCCTTGACCTGGACGCCGAAAGGATTTGCGACCAGCTATGCGCTGCAGGTTTCCACCAATCCCGAGTTTACCGCGTCGGTTGTAGATCGTCCATTCCAACAGGAAGCGCGCTATACGTTCACCAACGCTAGGCCCAACACCACTTACTTCTGGCGTGTGAGGTCGGCAAATTCAGCCGGCGTCAGCGATTGGGCCACCAACACCTTCGCGACCGTGCCGCCGCAGGTGCATGTCACCGCAGCAAACGGCGGCGAAGCCTGGCAGCGCGGGTTGAAATACTTCATCCAATGGGACGACAACCTGCTCGAAAACGTCGCCATCGAATTATACAAAGGCGGATCGTTCGTGAAGAATATCACCACGAATGCTCCCAGCACGGTTAGCTACAAGTGGACCATCGACCTGGAGTTGCCGCCGGGGAGCGACTATTCCATCAAAATCCGGAGTGCGACCAACGCCGCAGTGTTTGATACGAGCGACGCGACTTTCAGCATCGTTGATGCGCCCACGATCAACGCCAGATCCGTGACCCACCTTTCGGATGGCCGCGTGCAATTCAACCTAACCGCGCCCGGCGCCGCGCAAGCCACTGTCTTCGGTTCGACGAATCTCACAGTCTGGAAGGCCTTGCAGACCATAATAGTGACCAACGACAGCGCGGTTTTTACGGACATGCCAGTTGCGAACTTTGGCAGCCGTTGGTACCGCCTCCGTGTGCCGTAAAAAATCTCCGACTTTTCAAGAAGTAAGTGCGCGCCCGCTTGGGAGGGATGGTTTTCGATGCCGCTGACGCTTTGATCGGTAGACCCGTCTGATTCAAACCCAGCCATGAGCCTCAACGAATCTCTCATCGAAGAGGCTCGAGTGGACCGTATCGGAATTGTCTTTATCAATTTGTTGGCTTCGCTCCAGAGCTACCCGGGTTCGGTGGATTTTCCCTAGAATCGCGGCTCCGTCAGACCGCCACAGGTACCGCTGCGGCTTGAGATTCGGCTCGGCAAGGTATCGGCTGCCTTCTAGGACGAATTGGTGGGGTGCGGCGATGGTGGGTTATGCCAAGGGGCAATCGAATTACTTCCGCTGCCATGCGCTTAAGGGCAAGCGCAAGGATGCGGGGATCAGTTGGTCGTGGAAGTTCGACAGCCATCTGGTGGGCTATGGTTATAATGCATTCTTTCTAGGGGTGCACCCCTACGACTCCCACGAGGCGGCTGGTCTCTCGACGACGAAGTGGTTCAAACGGTCGTCGATTGTGAATCCTTCCCAGAATCTGGTGGTGGGCGACGCCATGCCCAAGCCCGACCTGACTTGGAGTAGCAGTCTATGGTGGCCCAGTTCCGGGATGACTCCGGGTCGGGGCAACACGTACGAGGGCATTGACGACAACCGCCATGGGCGCCGCGGTAATGTGGTGTTCAATGATGGGCACGCCGAGACGCGTCGCAGCGCCAATATCAATCCGCCAGACGATCCCATCAAAGGTGGGGTCAATCAGTTCCGCAATGCCCTCTACTGGGATCCGTTGCAGCGCAAGGGGCGAGCATGCGGTCCAAATAGGGACCCAATCTTCCATTGGTTTTTAAGGTCCATCCACCAACTCCGAATCGATCCGTTACGGTAGATCCGTCGCCACTTTGTAAAACCGGTTGTTTCACCACTCCTCCATCTGAAAGAGTCACCAACTTTCCTGCGAGTCTCTCCGGATCGCCCAAGGTTCCGAAAGTCTGGGTGGATAGGTTGATGCTAAGAGGTGTAAAGTTCGGACCGCTAGACGTAGCGGTGACCACCGATCGCTCATCCGCGGTCAGGTAGAGAGCGGCTCCGCTCTGCATGTTCGTCACGGTCTTGGTCCACAGCACCGTACCTGGTCGAGGGGTGGGGATGATAGTCTGGCCCCACGTTTGCGGGGCGATCAAGGCGGTCATCGCCCAGATAAACGGAAGAAAACGAGGGTTCATCTCACCTCAAGTTCGGGCGTCCGCCCCGTTACGTGCAAGGATGTTTAGAAAATAAAGAAAGTGAGAGTCAGGGTATCGCTGCGAGCGGTTTCGGAGTTCCTGAAATCACTGACCACGAAAGTGACAATGATCGGGTTACCCGGAAACCCTCGGAAGGAGAGAGAAGGTTCTTGAAAACCCAATGAAATCAGGCATTTTCATGGCGCTTAGATCAGTCGGCCAGGCCGATTCCGACCCTCGCCTTGAGTCCGACCTTCATCCACCGACGAACTGATCAATCTATTTGGAGACTCAGGGGACGGCGGGGTCACGCTGTACATATTGCTGTCGTCGCCACGCCGGCCTCGCGGCAGAGCGCAGCCAATCACGCACTCCTTGTTGAAGACGTTCAGGTGCCGCCACTACATCGGTTCAACATGGTCGTGACAGGTAACCGGGGTGTCATAGCGGATGCTTTCCTCAGGCCACAACCGTCAAGCCCCTCTGCCCACTGGGAATAGCGAGGAACCAAAATCAAAGACATAAATCCGGCGTGCAAAAAACCAACAACAAGGGAAAGTTATACCTTACTTCGTAGCGTAATAAACCACCTTCTGAGGTCTTTGATTCAAAAACGCGCCGGACTTGCTCTACCTGAGCTACAAGGCCGACAGCGACGGCGGAGATCAGCGCGATGCCCACTACCGGGAATTTGGCAGCTGGCTTAAATATCGCTGTGCCGAGTCTGGGAGAACGAACACCTTCTTCCGATGACCCGTGCGGAAGAATCCTTGATGGGTACCCCGGCAACCCAACCATCCACAACACGGTGGACACAGGTGCTCATGGCCGCGGTGCTCATGGTGGCGACCTTTCCCGGAAGGACCCAGGCCCTCGGTCTCATCACAGAGCCACTCCTGCGCGATCTCCACTTGGACCGAGTCAACTACGCGCAAATTAACCTCTGGGCCAGTCTCTTGGGCGCGCTGTTCTGTTTTCCGGCGGGTTGGGCGATGGACCGCATCGGACTTCGAATCAGCACTTCCGTCTGCCTCGCCGGCCTCGTTGCCGCCGTGGTCGCATTCGCCAATGCCGGTGAACACCTCGGAGCTTTCTTTGTGATTTTGCTCGCGACGCGAGGACTCGGCCAATCTGCCTTGTCGGTCTTCAGCATCAGCACGGTCTCCCGCTGGTTTCCCATCCGGTCCGGTCCGGCGATGGCCGTTTACTCCATCCTCCTCAGCCTGTTTTTTGCCGTGAGCTTTGGTGCGGTGGGCGCCCGAATCCAGACAGCTGGTTGGCGCGAGGCTTGGAGCAATGTCGCGCTCGTCTTAGCCGCCGGCGTCGTACCGCTCGTGGTGCTGGTGCTCCGGGATCCGGTGCGCTCCATTTCATTGAAGGATCCTACCCATGATGGGCTGCCGACAGACCTCGACACCCGGGCGATGGTTCATGATGAGGAGGGAGGAGCCACGCTGAAACAGGCATTGCGCACGAAGGCATTCTGGTTGTTCGCGGGAGCGGCCGCCTCCTTCAATCTCATCGCGTCAGGACTAGGATTGTTCAATGAGGCTATCCTGGTGGAACGGGGGTTCGCGCCGTCGATGCTGCCGGCCTTTCTGGCGGGCACCGCGTTGTTGTCGCTCGGAGGACAGGCGGTGACCGGATGGATGATCCAGCGTTTTCGCCTGCAACTCGTGAGTGCGCTCAGCCTCGGGTTGTATGCCCTAGGATTGGCAGGTCTCGCTATGGCGAGTCAGGTCTGGCAGTTGGTAATCGTTGCCATCCCGCTCGGCCTCGCCGCCGGCATGACGATGGTTCTGTTCTTCTCAGTGTGGGGTGAGCTCTATGGTCAGCGTCACTTGGGGCGGATCCAGGGGAGTGCACAAATGGTGACCGTGTTGTCCTCCGCAATGGGACCTGTAGTCTTTGCCTGGGCTCAGGTTCATTGGAACGCGTTTGGTCCCTTGCTTTACGTGGCAGCCGCCACGGTGCTGTTGATCGGCCTCGCCGCACGGTTTTTGCCGCTGCCGGAACGTCGCAGCACGCCGAGGACATCGGAATATTTAGAAAATCTATGACCCCGACCCGTGACTCCACGTCCATCGCCCCTGCGCGTCCTATGCCAAGGCGCTTGGCATTTCTTGCCCGTGGCGTTGTTGGCTTCACAATCTTGAGTCTTGCAGGATTCGCTCCCTGGGCCGCTTTTGGCAGCTGGCTCTCTGCTCGCGTCGGGGAGGTGGGGCTCTATTTGATCTGCGCTGCGGTTTTCCTGGGACTCAGCGGGCCCCTATTGAGCGGATTAATCGTCGGCCCGCAGCCCAAAAGGCGAGTCTACCTCGTTTTCGCACCCGCATTTGCCGCCTATGCCGTCCTCTGGATTGCCGGGTGGTTCGCATTGAAGGGAGTCTGGCATGGTCATGCAGGAAGCCTTGGTGGTCTGCTAGCGGGCACGCTCGCGATGGGATGGATTCTGGCGACCTCCTTCAGCGTCCGGAATCTCGGATGGCAAATCGTCTTGATCCTTTTCGCACTGAACACAGCGGGCTATTTCATCGGCGGCTGGCTCGAGATGGCTACCTTCACGTACGCGAAAACCCACGGCATTTCGGCGGGCCTTTCGCGACACGCTTGGGGCGTGATCGCGAAGTCGCTATGGGGACTGTGTTATGGACTGGGATTTGGCACCGGAATCGGATGGGCATTCTACGTCTGCCAGTCGGTTCCCGCGAGTAACCGAGCCCCTTCACCAAAGTCTACATCATGAGCACCTCGACGATTTCTGAAAACCCGACGCTCTTTCATGTGTCCGGCTGGCCCAACTTGAGAAGCGGTTCTGGCCCAAAAACCCATCACGTAGAACGGGGCCGCGCAACTTTTCTTCTGTAACAGTGTCAAAGGCTAAATTTGGAGGTGGGGGTTGGTTGTTTAGGATTGGGATGGGTCGGAGAAGTAGGCGCGTCCGGTTTTCCACTCATCGGAGGTTTTCATGAGGATGGCGGTGAGGAAGCGGAGGTCGGAAGATTCGTTGGGGAATAGACCTGCTGGATCTTTCCCCTTCGGGATCTTGCCCGCGACCTCCTGCTAGGAGTGGCTCTCGCCTGACCGGAGGCGCGTCGATCAGCAAAGGCCACGTCCCACCCAACACCCGGCGTGGACCACGCATTCATGCCCTATTTGTAACCGCTCGCAACACCGCCGAGCTTGTCGTGCCACTGGCGACGGGTAGGGTCTTGCTCATGGCAAGGGTGTATTCGGTGCTGGCGGCGTCATGGCTGCTGGGGGCGGTGGCGATCGATGCAGGGGCGGCAGCGCTGCCTCGCAAGTTGGCGTCGTCCGTCGAGCGTCTCAAGGCCGTCGGCCCAGAGGGGCAGGGCAATGCGGCCGCTCAAGCCGCT
>Ga0114977_10003481_pt1 | contig 10102 bp, 10 predicted proteins | sample S_130805_MF_Meta_FD_87026 | JGI IMG/M metagenome (GOLD analysis project Ga0114977, IMG submission 87026) | Freshwater microbial communities from Lake Simoncouche, Canada to study carbon cycling - S_130805_MF_MetaG | ecosystem: Environmental > Aquatic > Freshwater > Lake | place: Lake...
GGACATAAGATCTAAAGAAATGATGAAAGAATTATTACAAAAAAACGACGAGCTTCTGGAAACCGTTCATGATTTGAACGATACTGCTGACCAACAAACTCTACAGCTTCAAACCGTTCAACATAAACTTGGAGTCGCCGTCAAAGATCGAGCTCCGCTTCCTAGACAGAAAAATAAACAAGAAAGATTTGTCTTAATCAAACGAGCTCAAAAAAGAAACGGACTAACACCAGAACATATATACTATACAATCAGAGCACAGGATCTTAGAGCAAAACAATCTTTACGAACGCAAGAAACCATGTATATTGTAGAGATATTATTAGATCTCACATGTCACCCAAATTCGAAAACTCTATATAACAGAATAAAAGACGAGCTGATCCAAAAGAGAGTCCAGTTTAGTTACAACAACATATCGATTGATAAATCAGAAATTGATGAATCTGAATTGATTGATCATACGAAAAAAATAGATGATCATAAACAAGATGTATAAAATATATTATGTATTTTTAAAATAATATTTCAATTATATTTCCAAAACGACGGTTTTGGAAATTAGATGATGAATCGAGTCCGCCTCAATATGTCCAGAAATCAACAAGTGATCCATTTTTTTCACCTCTGGTCTTATTATTTTTGAATTTTATTTACAATTTTTTACAAATAAAGCACTTGTAAAAAAAATTTGAAAACATTGTTGAGGTGCTTGAATTATAATAAAAAATAGTTAAATAATAAAAATAATTAACACTTTGTAATAATAATTCCCATTTTTCTAATTCATTATTTGTGGGTCCAGATTGACTTGGTGTTGTTGAAATTTCAATTAAAGCAGTAGGGGTACTTGCCAAAATCTGTCGTTCAATGATAGTTAAAGGAATAATAGAAGATTTTTGAAGGTATCCAAATCCTCTAATTTTCAGGTTTATTTTTGGAAAAATTTTAATTTTCGTTGTGGCGCCGGCATAAGGTTCAGTGGCAAGCGAAAATTCTAAATTTTCAAAACCTATACCGGCTTCAACACATCCAAAAACATCTGATAAATTAATAATATCTTGGGTGCCTGTGTTAAAAGTTCTAAGTTGTGTTGTACCATCTATAAGATATGCGGTCATATTAGAAACAGGTTGTATATTTATTAATGGATTTTGAGCATCTCCTTTTAATGATCCACCAAGTCTTATAATTCCTTTTGTATTTGCAGTCGCATCGTTAGTTTGGCCTGAAACACCAGTTGGTCCTGTTGGACCTGTGAAACCGGCTGCACCTGTTGGACCTGTGAAACCGGCACCTGTTGGACCTGTGAAACCGGCTGCACCTGTTGGACCTGTGAAACCGGCTGCACCTGTTGGACCTGTGAAACCGGCTGCACCTGTTGGACCTGTAAAACCGGATGCACCACCTCCACCAGAACCATATACCCATTGATTGACATTAGAATCATATATTAACGACTGCCCAAGCTCAGGAATACCAGATTGAATAGGAATATTATTTAAACTCAAACATGTATTATTTTCTGCTTGTGTTAAATTAAAAGACATTTTATATTAATAAAATTTTATTTAATTTTATAAAAATGTTATATATAAAACATTTATACAACTGTTATGGTAATTGTATTGAAAGATGTAGACTCAATAATATCTGGCGCTTGTTTCATTAATTGATTACAAATTAATACAGGATTCAACCTATTGGAAAATATTGTTTGCATATCAAGAAAAAATGTTATATCGTTGTCCGATTTAATTACAAAATGTGTGTATATGTTTTGAAAATAAACCGCAACAAGCGAAGATTTTATAGATTGTCGCAGTTCTTCACCAGATTTATATCGATGTCTAAAATGTATGACACAAGATTTTATTTTTAATTTTTTATTCATGTTCAAAATTTCTTCTAGGTGATTCACACTATTGAACACAAGTTTTCCTGTTGTATGAAAAGTATCTAATGTTGTTTGAGTCTGGCGCCACCGAAGGTGGTACCGGCTTCACCGGCGCCGACTTCGTCGGTAATGCATCTAATTTAACTTGACACAGAATAATGTGTTTGTCGTGAAAAACAATCTGCATATGTCCAAGATATAATTATTCAAAACGGTCGTTTTGAAAAAAAAGATAAATACTTTTTTTGTTATTAAAAATGACATCTGTTTTAATAGATTCAAACATCACACAATCAACAAAAACAAACAACAGTTTATTTATTAATGAAATTCCTTTACAATCTGGAAAACCAACCGCTGATGATGTTCTTCAATATAATCAAAACAAAAATCAATGGGTTTTTACGCAAAGTCCTGCAATAATATCAGGTCCAACAGGTCCAACAGGTTCTACTGGTGTGCCTGGAAATGTTGGTCCAACAGGTCCAACAGGTCTGGTTGGTCCAACAGGTGTGATTGGTCCAACAGGTGTGATTGGTCCAACAGGTGTGGTTGGTCCAACAGGTGTGGTTGGTCCAACAGGTGTGATTGGTCCAACAGGTGTGGTTGGTGCTACAGGTCCAACGGGAGAAGTCTCCAAAATTTATACATTTAGTTTAATTACTCAAACTGGCGGGTATGTCGAAAGAGAGTTTCCAAGTGTAGATATTTTACGTTTGGGAGAAACCTTTACAAATCCTCCTCCTGTTTCTGATTTTATGTCGTCTGTTTTATCTGATGCAGGTTTATTACTTAACAATAAATTTTTACAAAGATGTGTTCTTGTTTTTTCATCTTCGTGGGGGGGATACAAATCAGGAGCGGGTACTGATTATGCTACTTCTGGTATTATACCTATAACCGTAAGATATCCATCAGGATCAGCAGTGCCTATATATATAGATACTTATTCTTATTCAGCAAGAATAAACGAAGATATAACCTCTATTCTGTCACAAATTTATTCAGCGTCATTACAAAATACAATTGACCTGTCTTATTCACGAGTATATATGAAATTTAAAGTTACAGTAGAGAAATTATAAAACTATATCTATTGTAAATACTAATATGCCTAAAAACTTCCTCAGATAAGCTTGGGACTTTGTTGTCTTAATACAATATTAAGAGATCAAAAACCCACAATATTTTGTTCACGAACTGAAGGTTGTACATTTCTGCACATGTGTGCTCTTTATGATCTCATATTATCTTGTTTATTCTTTGTTCTAGATGGTGGTAATCGGTAGTTTCTGTGATAAAAACAAAATACATTTTATCACCATCAGATCTTCCTGTGTTGTAGGTACATAATCTGGGTTTAAGAAGAGATCTGGATTTAACTCCTCCAATCTTGAATCTGTTCTGTTTAGCATAGGCTTTGGTTGTGGCGATATATATAATTTCGTCTTTTTGTCTGGATTTCATGACGGTGATCATGTCTTTTAGTTTATTTGTATATCGACTTTGAAATTCGGCTTCTGCTCTTACCTGAACAAGAGCTTGTTCTGCCTCTTGTCGTTGTTTATCTTTCAACAACAATTGATGTTCTACCTCTTGTCGTTGTTTTGTTTCTTCTTGGTGTTGTTTATCTTTCAACATTAACTTCTCTTCGAATTCAAGAGCTAATTGTTGTGAATGGATATATTGTCCATATTTTCTTATTGAAGGAAGTACAACACCACATATAAAATCTTGAAATTGGTTAGCTAAAGGAGCCTTACTTCTTAAGATTAAAGCATATAACCCTGGTTCGTTGATGTAGACATTTTTACCATCGTGATATTCTATTGAAAGGTTATGTAAACCTAAGACTGAGTTGGGGGGCGTTTCGCCCCCCCAACTCTTCGCTTAACTCCTTTAATGTTTTTTTACTTTTCTGTTGAACATGTGTATGTAAGGCTTTTTTTATATCTTTATATTCTAGAATTTCACACACATCTCTCCCACAGAACCAAGGTTCTTCAAACGTCCCGACTACTTTGACATCTGTCTTCTTTGCACCCTCTACGTTAAAATGTACAACATTTGTTGATTCTGAGATTTGAAACATTTTAGGACTAAATAGTTCTTGATTAAAAAATCAATTTTTTTACCTTTGCAAACCTAAGATAGAGGTGGATGTACCGGTGTAAATCCACCTCTTCGCTTAATTCCTTTAATGTTTTTCTTCTTATTCATAATTGATAAATTATGAATAAAAAATCTATAGTTTAATATTTTACTTTCTTACATGTATTAGGACAGGGAATAATATGTTTTAAATAAGATCAAGATATCCCCAATCATGCATTTTGAGACCATTTGTGTTTACATGCAGTACAAACAGACACTGTCGTCATTGGTTCGTCTGCGGCTCTTGTTTGTCTGGAAACGCTATAAACTTTCATGCTTTTGCACTTGACACATTGAACAACACCTTCTTCTGCTTCAAAAGGGTTTTTAACATAATCCTCTTGTTCTTTTTCTTTTTGTATAAATTGACTAAAAGATGAATGATTAAATCCTAATAATTCTTTTTGAATTATGTTCTTGATGTATTCTTCGATATCATATACACAGGATATACTGCCTTCGGAGATTGTAGTCAGATCGTCTTGCACCTGACTTAATAACCATTCTAATGGTTCATCTATTTTAATAGCTATTGGGGTTAACAATTTTATAATTGTGTCTTTGTGTTGTTTAAAAAGTTGTGACATTTTTAAATTTATGTGTTTTAAACATAAAAATTTCAACTTTTGATTATGAACAGAAAGGTGCAAATTGTTTATCAGTTTTATAACCTTGAGATTTTAACCAGTCGATTGCCTGTTGTGCTGCAGATTTATCTCTGGTGGCCTGCGAAGTCCCGAGTCCTATAAAATATACATCTTTATTATTTTGAAAATATAACAACGTATATATGGAATCAACAACTCCAGGGGCACTGTACTCTATTTTATGATCATAAATAGGTTTACCAAAAGTTTTGTAAAATATCTCTGATCTGTTATCAAAAAGTTCTTTAAGTCTTGTTTTAGCATCATAAAGTTCCTCAAGATCAAAAGATATTTGCTGTTGGTTAAAAATATGTGATATAAAATCGTATATTATCTGATTGCACACACCGTGTAATCCAAAATGTTTCATTAATATGTCATAAATTGCACCGATAAATGCTTCAAAAACGTCTTCTAATAGATGTTGAGTTTTTTCTGAATCTTCTAGTTCTTCTCTTGTTGCTTTTATATAAGGTAGGAATCCACACTGTGTTGCAAATTTTGCAAAACTCTCTGAACTTGTGTGTTTAATTTTAAGCCTGCTCAGAGTAGCAACCCCAGCACCAGAAAGACATCTTAGTTGTGGATATGAGTTATAAAAATAAGCAACAACAGCGTGGTTGGATGCAGAATCTCCTAAAAATTCCAGAACTTCATAGTTTTGTTGTGGAAAAACCGTTTTTGAAATAAAGGCCGTCTGGAAAATCGAAAGTGCGTAATCTGTTACTAACACCTGTTTGTAATTGTCTTTTATATTTACTTCTTTGAAGATATTTAAAATAAATTCTCTGTCTATATTCATGTTTAACTCTTCTTTATTTAATAAAAATAAAACTTCAAATAATTTATATTCAAATATTCAAATAATTATTACACAAACAGATGTTTATACAACCATTGATAAAACAGATTTTTATTTTTAAGAAACTCAATTGTTGGAGTTTCTGTACCTTCGTGTTTACATACATATTCTATAATGTCTTCGTCTATGTTTTCGTTAGCATTCGCTCTGATCTTAAAACATACACTACATGTTTTATTAGAGATTTTTTCGTTTTGTCCTTTATTATGTAAAATTGTTGCTTCCTTTATTCCCCCTTGTTTAGTTCTGTATCTGTGCCCACAATCATGTGAAGCAATAATGTTACCCAGTCTGTATTTTTCATGAATTTGTTTATCATAGCTGATTAACTCGTCTAAACAATATAGTCGATTTAAAAACATATTTATTAAAAACCCCTCTATACTCATAAAGTATTATTTATTGAGTTAAAATTATCAAAATGATACAAAAAAAATAATAAAGTCTAACCGTAATAATTATAACAATGCAAGAATTTGAAAACTTTGTTCGTATGCAACGGCTCAACGAGAATTATTTGTTGTGTATATCTTTAGGACACAAATTTTTAGAATTTATACCAGATAGCAATATAATCAGAGAAGAAATGGCAATTGCGTATTATTGGCTTAAGAAATATGATCATTGTCCTGCCAACATGTCGCTTTCAGATATCGAAACATCAAGACTAAAACATATAGATTCTTTGAAAACATCTATCGGATTGATAAACCAGATCTTAGAAAATAAACCACTAGATAAAGATTTGATGGTTCGATCACTTTTCAATCATCAATACTTTATTGAAAAGTTAGAATCTTTAATAAAAGATTCTGATTTATTTGTCCATAAAACGTGTATATACCCAGTGCTATTGAGCAAACTTCCTCTAATAACGTTCTCAATAACAACATGTAGACGTCTATCATTGTTTAAAGCAACAATGACATCGTTTATGGAAAATTTTGTAGACAGAAACCTTATTCATCGTTGGATATGTATAGATGATAATTCAAGCACGAAAGACAGAGATGAAATGAAAGCAAACTGGCCGTTTTTTGAATTTGTATGGAAAACAGAAAAACAAAAAGGTCATCCAAAAAGTATGCAAATATTGACGTCGATGGTTAAGACCCCGTACTTATTGCATGTAGAAGACGATAGAGTGCTACTAGATAAGCGCCATTATGTAAACGACATGATTGACATATTAGAATCTGACGTAGAATTGGGCCAGGTAGTTTTTAACAAAAATTATAAAGAAACAGCAAACGAAAACATTTGTGGAGGGTTAGAAAAATACACCCCAAAAAGAACCTTATATTATGAACATGAGCATTGTAGAACAGAAGAAGAAATTGTAAACTTTAATAAACGACACAACAAGAATGATCTGAACTGCAACTACTATCCTCATTTTTCTCTGGCCCCAAGTATGATCAAAACCGAAATTTTCACGACCTTGAAGTTTGAGGATGAGTTGTGTTTTGAATACAAATTTGCTCAACGTTATGTTGAAAAAGGATTCAAAACTGTATTTTTACCTGGATATCATTTTAAACACATAGGAAGATTAACACATGACAAACAATCTCTATCGTGCAACGCATATGATTTGTTGAATACGTCTCAGTTTTTTAACATTCCAAAATACAAGTCGTTTGTCATCAACCTAAAAACAAGGACGGACAGGTTAGACAGACTCAAGTTGTATAATAAATGGTTACCACCAAATACGGTTGTAGTGCCAGCGTGTGACGGTTACAGATTAGTTGGTACATCTCGTTTGTATTCTTTATGCGAAAAATGTGATTACCAAATGAGACCCGGTGTTATAGGATGTGCATTGTCACATCTTGTTCTATACCATAAGTTGTTATTTGACACGGAAGTAGACGGGTATTTAATTTTCGAAGACGACGTAACCCCGAACATCAATTTCATGTCCAAACTAACCAGGTCTTTTATAGTTCTGAAAAACAGAAATGTAGTCGCAGATTTGATTTTCTTCACCACTGTTCTCAAGAACGAACATCATAAGTTCAAAGAAGAAGGTGTTATTAAAAAAAGATCTAGAAAAGAAATAAATTTAGATTCTATTGGCGGCACAGGGTGCTACTATATTTCTAAGAAAGCAGCAATGGTTGTTTTCGAATATATTGAAAAACATACTATTGATGTTGCAATTGACGCACTTCTTTTTAATATAAGCCACATCGTAGAAACCTACTTTGTACAACCATGTATCATCTCTCAGGAAGACGTTTTAGGCATATCAAACATACAACATGATCACGGGATAACATCTCCTCTCTATTGTAAAAACCCAGTAGTAGACGACAATATTGTGTTTAACAACAGTCTTGTATCTGACATTGATAGAGCAAGCAAAATTGATCTTTTTGACAACATCTACATAAACGAAGGAAGTATGAGTAAGAAATTATCAGATATTTATACCGATGATTCTTTCGTGCATCTTGATGGCACCGTCGAAGGTGTGTTAGCCTCGAAGTAACCGTTTAACGGGATTGTCTATCATCTTTGGGATTTGTTTATAACCCTCGAAACCTCCAAAATCTGGGCGTTGTTGAAGTCTTTTATATTCTCCAGCCTGTATAAATCCTGTACCGGGCGCCATTAAACTAGTGGTTGCAGCGGTATAAGGTCGTGATGGTTCCAAGTATATTTTGTCAAAAATCATAGGTGATTCTTTAGACATAGAACAGTTCGTATATGCTTTAGTTGACAGTTTATTAGAAGTAAGTGACGGTTCCAAATATATGTTGTCAAAAAGTTCAGGTGATTCTTTATTCATAGAACAATTCGTATATGCTTTAGTGGAAGGTTTATTAGAGGTAAGCGTAAAATTGTCGTATTTTTCTAGGATATCTCCAGATGTTTTAATTGCTGCTGAGCTGTTTGTTGCCATGCTTCCCGAAGGGTGATTTGTAGTAAGATATATAGGTGGTTGATGTAACCTCTGTCTAATTTCTTCAGCGTTAGCTGGACAGCTTGGTTGTGTTTTCACATTATGGTATATGATGTCATCACGGACTTGTAGAGTAGTTATGGGTTCGTTCAAGTCCGGATCCGCCTGGATGGCTTTTTGTGCTTCACAAGAAGCGCGAAGCATGTCCGATTTTACTTCTCGGGTCTGATCAACAGTTCCACAACCTCTGATACGTTTTGTAAATATGGGTTGATACGGTGTAGCGCACACGGTCGTCAGAATTCTGGGCAACCTAGATAAAGGCAACAAATTTGTCACACCATATAACACAGGAGGTCGAAACGCTCCATCTCGTGCAACAGTATACGGGAGATATGCTTGTGTCCCGGATTGCCCCTGTCCATAATTAACTGACACCATAGGGTTTACACCACGTGCATAATAGTTTATTGCTTCGCATTGTCTATCGGGAGATTCTGCTATCATTATTGTAGTTGCCATTGTATCACCGACTTTATCTATTCTTCTAGTAGTGATAGATTTGGGTGGGTCTTTTTGAATATTTGAACTTGTATACCATCCATCTTCAACAGACGGCATAGTAACTTTTGCATGATGATTCCTAACAGCAGCATATGAAATGGCCATTTTAAGTAGGAATCTAAATATTTTACATTAACTATTTTCAATCGATACCTGATTGAAAATATTATTCTATAGTTATTAATCACTAAAAATCTCAATGAGCTCATCTCTGGTAATGATCTCAATACCATATTCTTGCGCCTTCTTCATTTTTTCTGTCATTTTATCTCGGGATAGAACAACCAAATATTGAACATCTTTAGTAATGTTGTCTTTGACTTCAAATGTTTCTTCTAATGTTTTATCTCTGAACCCAGATAAACATATAATTGGGCGGTTTGAGTTTTTATAAATTACAACAACTTGCAAGTTGTTGTTTTTACACGTCTGAATGAATTCTTGCATATCGGGAAAGTTTTTGAGAATTTGCTCTGCTGTTTTTTTTGCAAAGCCTTCAAGTTTCATTATTTCTTCAAGAGTAGGAACGGTAGCATATCCTAAAGTTCTTAAAAGTAAGGATGTTTTTTGTTCTCCTATTCCTTGCCCGAGAACTCCAGACGCAGAAACTAAAATGTGCGCTTGAATAGGTTTTTGTTTCACTTTAGATATCTCTTCAATTATGTTTTTGTTCTTTTTTTCCCCGATAGGATAACATTTTGATATACTCTCAGGGGTTGCGTTTATGATAGAGAAAAAAGTCGTAAGGTTACAACTATAATATAATTTTTCAATTGTTTTTGCGTTAATATTTTTTACACCGATTTTTTGAAAAAGTTCGACTAATCCTCGTATTTGCTGTTGCGCGTTTATAGTAGTCGACCCAGTAGTCTTAGTATAAATATCAGTTCCTTTCCATATACCATCTGGAATAACAACTTTATTAGAGGGTGTCAAAACATCAACAATGTATGGAATTACTTTTCCACTTCGTACTATTTTAATAACAGCACCAGGTCCAATTTGTCTCTCAAGAATTGTCTTTGCGTTATGCCCATTTACTTTTGATATCGTAGAACCGTCTAACA
>Ga0114977_10003484_pt1 | contig 10097 bp, 8 predicted proteins | sample S_130805_MF_Meta_FD_87026 | JGI IMG/M metagenome (GOLD analysis project Ga0114977, IMG submission 87026) | Freshwater microbial communities from Lake Simoncouche, Canada to study carbon cycling - S_130805_MF_MetaG | ecosystem: Environmental > Aquatic > Freshwater > Lake | place: Lake...
TCCACCGGCAATCAGCCGCGTTGGAGTCGATGATGCATCACATATCACAGTGTGGTTTACCGAATCGTGCGACAGCGCAAATATTACAAATCCACTTAATTATACTATCGATAACGGAATCGGAAATCCAATCAGTGTTTGGGCACAAAATCCTGATTACCGGCAAGCATCCATCACCTTACCTTCTCCTTTAGCAGCAGGATTGCTCTATACCATCAGAAGCACGAACAGCATTACTGATTGTGCAGGAAATCCGTTTCTGGAAGGGGCATCTGCACAGTTCGCCATTCCGTCTGCAGCCGCAGCAAACGATATTGTGATTAATGAAATGCTTTTTGATCCGGCCGATGGATGTGTCGATTTTGTTGAAGTATACAACCGATCGCAGAAGGTAATTGATTTGAAGGATTTGATACTTGCAAATTATGATACTATAAACCAGGTAGTTACCAGTTATAACGAAATCAGTAAACGATCGTTTTTAATGCTTCCAGGTACGTATTTCGTATTAACGACAGATAGCGCCTCGGTTAAAAGAAGTTATAAAACACCTAATGCACTGGCTTTTATCAATATGGGAGCTTTCCCGGAAATGAATAATGACAATGGGCTGGTTGCGGTTACGGCCAAGGGCGGAGAGGTAATTGACCTTGCAGCTTACGCTGCCTCCATGCAATACCCCCTGCTGAACAGTGTTGACGGGGTTTCGCTCGAGCGGATCAGCCCTGACAGGCCATCAATGGATGCAACTAACTGGCATTCGGCAGCCGAAGCGGTGGGCTTTGCAACACCTGCATATATAAATTCCCAGTTCGGAACAACTGTAACGGATCAAAATGAGATCACGCTTTCGCCTGATATTTTTTCACCTGATAACGATGGTTATAACGACAACCTGGCTATTGCCTATACTTTCGGTACTCCCGGAAACAATGCCACCGTTACCATTTTCGATGCAACAGGCCGACTGGTGCGCAACCTTGTAAATCACGAATTATGCGGAACCACAGGCGCTTTTTCATGGGATGGAATCACCAACGACCGCTTGAAAGCTTCGATAGGGCGGTATATTGTGTCGGTCGAAATATTCGATCTGCAAGGCAAGGTAAAGCGGTATAAAAAGTCGGCAATTTTGGGAGGGAAGCTGTAAAAAATCAGGGTTTGTAATTTAGTATTCCGGACTTGGGCTCAGGTATGGAAATATCAGATTCCGGTAATTCGCAGAATCACCATTTACATTGTAAACTTGCCTATTCCCTGGCAAATCCTATACACGCCACGCTTAGCTTTACACCTTCGATCTTAAGCAGCATATGAGCTGCTGATTCGAGTGTTGCGCCAGTAGTTATTACATCATCTACCAGCAGAATATGCTTGTTGGCGAGTTCGGCCGGAGATGTAACTTTAAAGATTTCTTTTACATTTTCCCAGCGGGCAAAGCGCGACTTCCGGGTTTGGGTTTCGGTATCTACCGTGCGTATAAACGAAGTAGCATCCATTTCAATATTCATAGCCCTGGCCATTCCAATTGCAATCTGCTCACTCTGGTTGTAGCCCCGTTTGCGTTGTTTGCCGGGATGCAAAGGTACAGGAACCACTTTGACCACATCTTTGAAGGCTTCGGATTGCGAAAGGTCTGTACCCAGTAACTTCCCCAGGTGTATGCCGACATCCATGCGCCCCTTATATTTCAGCTGGTGGATCAGGTGCTGTACTTTGCTCTTTTTCTGAAAATTGTAAAGTGCAGCTGTATGCGCTAATTGTGCCCGGCCCCAGAATACTTTATCCAACGGACTCTCCTCCATAAGGTGGTAGTTGGTTTTTGGCAGATGGTAAAGGCAATACGTACAAATTATATCTTCGTGTTTGAATAAGGAATTGCCACATGCTGCGCAGACCCGGGGATATAATAGCGATATAAAATCTTCGATAAAACCTGGAATTTTCATATCCGGATATTGAAAATCAAAGATAACGAAAAAACAGAAATTTTGTCCAGAGGCTGGCAGAGAAAAAATCCCATTTTTAATTTTATTGGTTCTGTTTTAGAATATTGTAGCAGGAATTGATTCTGTTATATAGTGCATTGTGCATAGTGCTATGTGCTTAGCATCATTTATTTGTATTTATCAATCCTGTAACTTGTCTGCGTTATACTCTCTGAGCACTTTGTACTAAGCACAAATGATTTTCCACATTTTCCTTAAACAGAACCATTTTATTCAAACATGTAAATGCTGGAACTGCTTGAATTTCCTGATTCAATAGTATCTGTCACTATGTTAATGATTAGCCTCCATAAGCTTTAAGTTATATAATTTCCACCTATGTAAAATCAGGATTTTTTGCAGTCTGAAGTCAATTCCCTAAATTAGCAGTCTACAAATATAAAAACAACCATATGACAGATAAGAAAAACGGAAACCCGGCCGTGGTCGGACTTGCAGGTTTTGGCCTGACAACATTACTTTTACAGTTTCATAATATCGGCCTAATGGGTATTGGCCCTGTTGTTGCCATGGGATTTATTTTTGGCGGCCTTGCCCAAATGATAGCCGGATTCCAGGAGCAGAAAATGGGGAATAACTTTGGCTATAGTGCTTTTGTAGCGTATGGTTCTTTCTGGATTGGCCTGGGAGTTATATGGTTACTTTCTGCTTTCAAAATATACGAAATCTCCACCACCGATGTAGGTTTTTACCTTGTAGCCTGGACACTTTATACGGCGGTAATGTTTATTGCCTCACTGCGTGTTCATACAGCCATGGCTTTCACTTTAGGAACCTTGCTGCTGGGTTTTATACTTCTCGATCTGGGCCATTTCGGGAATCCTGTTTTTAATCTGATTGCCGGTTATGAGCTGATTGTATGTGCTTTTGCCGCATGGTATATGATGGCAGGTATTATTATCAATGACCTGGCAGGCAAAACCGTTTTAAAAATGGGAAATCCGCTGATCAGATAAATCCAGAGACCCGCATTAAGCACATAATGCAAAAACCTGCCTTTACGAAACCGTAAGGCAGGTTTTTTTTATGATGTAATATTGTCGAACGGACTATGATGAGTTGATTACTACAGAATTTCCAGCAATTCAACTTCAAAGATCAATGTTGCGTTAGGTCCGATAGCTTTTCCTGCGCCCTGAGCTCCGTAAGCCAGGTTCGAAGGAATAAAGAATTTGTATTTTGAACCTGCTGACATAAGTTGCAGGCCTTCGACCCATCCCGAAATAACCTGGGTTACGCCAAATACTGCAGGTTCGCCCCGGCTTACCGAACTGTCGAAAACGGTACCATCAATCAGGGTGCCTGTATAATGAACTTTAACCTGGTTGTTTGATTTTGCTTTAGTGCCGGCACCTTCGGTAATAACGGAATATTGCAGACCGCTTGGCAGCGTGATAACGCCAGGCTGATTTTTATTTTCCGCCAGAAATGCGCTTCCTATTTCGATATTATTGCCTTCGGCTTTTTTCTGCATACCTTCGAAGAACTCGTTCAGGATATGGTTAACCTCATCAGGCGACATAGAAATTTCCTCGTTGTTTAAAATTGCATTCAGGCCTTTTGTAAAGTGTTCAATATCAAGTGCTTCAACACCTGAATTTTTCAAATTACTTGCAATACTTAAGCCTAAAGCATAACTGATGTCTTTCATAAAATGTTTTATTTTGAATTTTTAGGGCTGCGAAGGTAAATATTTTTAAGTTAAGCCGGTGTATTGACAGAGAAGGTTTTACAATTGCAGGTTCGCAGCATCCGATTAAAACATATATTTGATTCCAGTTTCATGTATTGTCAGCGGAATTTTGAGTTACGGATGGTGTGCTTTACTTCTCTCTTAACATGCAACCATTTAACATTTATAATCCCCTTTAATTATTGGCTTACAGCGGAAAATGGCGGACAAATAAACAATAAAATTCTGGTAAGCATGTTAACTAACAAGATACCAGAGAAATTAAAATTATACCAATGAAAAAATCAATTTTCGCAGTGCTTTTTACCCTGATCAGTTTAGGGTTGGGTATACTGCTTTCAGCGTCGGATCCGGTTACGTATGGCGAATACACACCGGTATATATGGATCGTTCGGAAATGGAAAACGCCGTTAAGATAGAGGCTGCACAACCTCTGAAAACGACAGGAAAAATTTACCTGTACGGGCAGTATATTCTTGTGAACGAGAAATATAAAGGAATACATGTAATTGATAACAGCAATCCGGCAGCTCCGGTTAACAAGTTTTTCCTGCATATTGACGGTTGCATTGATATGGCCATGAAGAATAATATACTGTATGCCGACAATGCTATCGACCTGATCGCCCTTAAAACCACCGACAAGTTTGCAAATATACAGGTGACCCAAAGGATAAAAGGAATATTTCCTGAAACGGAATCGCCCGACGGATACTGGTCGAAATATAGTATTAACCAGTTCAGACCTGTGGATGGAATTTTAGTTGCCTGGGAAAAGACAAATTAAAAGCTGCAAATGATGAAAAAGATCAGAATATATTTCCTGCTGTCGGTTATTCCCTTTGTTCTGGCAGCATGTTCAATGAGTGAAAAGACTGATACCGGTGGTGATGTTTCGGGCAAAGGCGGATCGATGGCACGGTTTACCATTTCGGGGAATTACCTGTATACCGTTGATCAGACCACACTGCATACTATCAGCCTTGCTGATGCAGAGCATCCGCAAAAAGTTGCTGATAAATCAATTGGTATTTATACAGAAACAATTTTTCCATACAATAATTCGCTGCTGTTGGGAACCGAAACCGGTATGGTGGTGTATGATGTGAGTAATCCGGCAAGTCCGCAAATGACAACTGTATTTCAGCATATACGCTCCTGCGATCCGGTAGTTGCCCAGAATGGGTATGCTTATATTACGCTTAACACTTCGAATCAGCGCTGTTTTAACGGAATGAACGAATTGCAGATAGTAGATATAAGCAATTTAAATTCGCCTCAGGTTGTGAAATCAATGAATCTCACCACTCCGCTGGGTCTGGATATTAATAATGACACCCTGTTTGTTTGTGACCAGGGATTGCGGGTATTCAATGTTTCGAACAAATTATCCCCTGTCGAAATCAGCTATTTCCCGGATATACAGGCCAGGGATGTAATTTACCAGCAGGGCAGGCTGATCGTGATTGGAACCGACGGACTGCATCAGTATCAGCAATCAGCGGGCGTGTGGCAAAAAACAAGTTCCATTCCAATACAGCCATAATCATGAAGAAACTATTTTTTATTTTTATTCTTTTTCTGACAGTTACTATCTCTGCCACGGCTCAGGATATGGAATTATTCGGTCCCAGAAAGGGTTTTGGCTTTGTTCCCCAATATACTATTTCAGGTGGTCTCCGGTTTGATATAGACCGCAGCGTATCGAAAAAATCGAATCAATGGCTGATCTTTTCGCCCCAGTTTTTTATGGTAAGCGGAAACCGGTACGGGCATGATTTCAACGATATGTGGGGAACAGGACTGGATATAAAACACAAGATTTTCCTCAAACCCGGCAGTATGAAACCCCGTGGATATTATGTTCAGTACGGTGTTATGTTCCAGTATTTTGCCATGACCGATTACAGGCAGTATACGGATACCTTTGTGGTGGATGGGGTGCAATACTACGGCGTATTTAGTGGAGATGTATCAACAAATCTGTATAAATTCGGAGGGAATTTTCACCTTGGATACCAGTGGCTTATTGGTGACAAGGTGTTTTTTGATGTTTATACCGGGGCCGGAATACGTATAAGCCATAACAGCCGCAATACAGGATTTGATACCTGGTACAACAACAGCTGGGTTGATTACGGGTATTCGGGGACTTTGCTCGACGGAGGTTTCAGAGTTGGGGTATATTTCTGAAAAACATATATATATAGTTCCGGGATTCAGACAGAATTTTTTCCTGATTCAGGTCTTGAAATGATTCAGGCCTGCTTATTCCGGTTAAAACAGGCTAAATATTTCCTGAGGACAATTATCCAATAAACTTTTTTTAATCCGCTTTTGTGGCTGATATTTGCATCGGCAAGGATATCCGGCTGCCAGAAACCATCTGATTTGAAGCTAACATAATACATAGAATCCCCAAAAATGACTTTCAACGAACTGATACTATCCCGCCAAAGTGTTCGCAGGTATGCTGCCACCCCTGTTGAACCCGAGAAAATAAAGCAATGCCTCGAAGCAGCCCGCCTGGCTCCTTCGGCAAGCAATTCCCAACCCTGGAAGTATATTTTAGTCGACCAGGAGCCTGTACGCACCGAAGTGGCCAAAGCCACATTCAGCGATATTCAGCTGATTAACAAATATACCATGCAGGCACCTTTGATGGTTGTGATTGTTATGGAAAGGGCGAAACTGATCACCCGGCTGGCTATGCTGATTAAGAAAAAAGAATGGCCGTTAATTGATATTGGGATTTAAGCGGAGCATTTCTGCCTGCAGGCTGCCGAACTTGGGCTCGGAACCTGTATGATAGGATGGTTTGATGAGGATAGAATTAAAAAGGCATTACAAATTCCTACCGATAATTCCACTGGGCTGCTTATCAGTGTTGGCTATCCGGTTGATGGTTATACGCAACGGACAAAAATCCGTAAACCTTTGGACGAAATGGTGAGTTATAATATGTATTGATTCAGAGCAGATTAACCATTATATTTTTCAGGCGGACAGGCTTACCTGATTACAAAATTTCCAATTCCAACCTCATAAAACCTCGTTTAAAACGCAGCATACGCTCTACCTATAGTAATTTAATCCGGATGCAATAGTATAATTTGAATCACTAATTTTTGTTTGAAATGAAAACAACAATTCTTTTCACCATTCTATTTTTGAATTGCATTCAGTTTTCAATAGCTCAAAAGCTCACTCTGACATACAAAATCAAAACAAATGACACGGTATTGATTTTTCAGGACAAAGTTTTTTCGGATAAAACCATTGAGGCTAATGCACAAAATATATTTCGAAAGAATGTTCCAAATCCTGATATCCTTTCGATTGAAGATGACTTCAACAGGGAATTTATAAAACTGGAAAGTAATCATGAGAGATATTATGTGAAATTATTGAATAAAGGGTTTTATTCACTCTATGAATCTAATTTAAACAATGATTCCCGTTATTATGCCTGTTCGAAAACAGATACCATCGTATTAGAAAAAAACGATTTGTTGGCTAATAACGAAGTTTCAGCAAACCTGGACTTGTATAAAAATCTGGCATCTATATCTAAAAATTTTCCTGAGCTCTGGTTACGGGCTAAAACAGTTAAGTTCGAGAAGAAAGAGATTCAAAAATTTATTTCAGAACTTAATTCTAAATATTCAGAAGCAAGCTATGAAATACACAATAAAGGCAGATTCGATTATGTAAGCTTCTCATTAAAAGGTATGGTGCTTGGAAACAGAACAGATATTATGTTTGATGTTACAAAGTCGCATTATTTTATTGGTGATTCGCCTAATATTTCATTAAAATATGGGATAAGGACAAATTTTTATAAAAGAACAGAGTTCATTCCTGCATTGTGGACAGGATATTTTCTCATTCATAACGGTATTACAGACAGCTTATTTGTTTACCGTGATCATTACGAGACACTCACAGCAAAAATCATTGAAATTCCACTTGCAGTAAATTTTGAAATCACAAACTCAGGCTTTACACCTTATTTCTATACCGGATTAGCACCGACACTGTATTTTAGGGAAATCAGCAGTACAAACTCGGGCCAAATCATCAAAACGACAAAAGCCAGTATAAATGCTTTTGCAGCCGGCGGGCTAAAACTAAAACTGACGGATAGCTTTAATATTATGTCGGAATGCCGGTATGATCTTACTAAAGGGCTAAATTTCCTGATAGGAGTGGAGTATTTTTTGCACTCTACTTTGCATCTGCCTAAATAGAAACGATTCTGTTTTTTCATCACCCGATGTAATGATTTCCTGGCAAAATAACCCCTTCCTGCTCATGTCTTTTGCTGACATTAACCCCAGAATTGGAAATATTTTTCTAACCTAAAATCGCATGCTTTGAGGGATAGTACCTGATATATTTTAATTTATCAATCCCTGGTCTGAATATGCATTTTCGATCTATCTTTGGCACACTAACCGCCTACAAATATATTTATAAACCATGAACAAAATATTTCTAATGCTGGCGTTACCACTATTTTTACTGGTAGCAGGATGCAACAAACCAACAGGTTCAAAAATGGAAACCAAACCCACGTTTATCAATCAAACCGCCATCGACAAAGTGATAAAGCAACTCACCGATTCGTGCGGTGAAACGGCAAAAGTGCGCATCGGGAGGGGTGTTAAACAAGTTGCATCGCTCTGGGAAAAACAGGATGGCGACCAGGAAGCTTTCACTGCTTTTTGTAACGCTCAGTTTATAGGTGATACGGCTAAGTTAGGGGTGTTATTTATCAAGCTTCAGCGTAGTTTCGAAGTGTTATACGGCAATTACAACAAGATGGGTATGGATTTGCGTATTCCTGTTGATCTGAGCGGTGCCGAGCTTACTCCTATTGATGAGATGTTTGCCTCCTTCTCGCCTTCATCGCACCTTACTGACGATCTTTTTACGAATAAGATAGCATTTATTACCATGCTTAATTTCCCGTTTTATACCTTAACCGAAAAAACAGAGCTTGGTAAATCATGGTCACGTGCTGAATGGGCATATGCCCGTATGGGTGATGCCTTTACTTCGCGGGTTCCTGCTGCCCTTAACCAACAGGTAACCGAAGCCCTTTCGAAGTCGGATATGTATATTTCGGAATACAATATTGTGATGGATAAACTGGTGGATGCATCGGGTAAAACCTATTTCCCCGAAGGTATGAAACTGATTACCCACTGGGGATTGCGCGATGAGTTGAAATCGCATTATGGCAAAGCCGACGGGCTGCCGAAGCAAAAAATGGTTTATTCCGTCATGAAACGGATTATCGATCAGAGCATTCCTGCGATGGTGATTAACAGCAGCGAATACCAGTGGAATCCTGCTGATAACAAGGTGATAAAAGATGGCAAAGAAGTACAGGCAACTGCCGAACCGGACCGCCGTTACGAGGTTCTGCTCAATAACTTTAAAGCTATACATGCTACCGATTCGTATTACCCGGCATTACCTACCTACAGCCAGAGGTCGTTCGAACTGAATATGGAAATTCCTGAGCAGGATGTTGAAAAACTGTTTGTTTCGCTGATGACCTCGCCCGAAATTAAAGAGGTTGCTTCGCTGATCGCAAAAAGGCTTGGGCGCAATCTTGAACCTTTCGATATATGGTATGATGGGTTTAAGGCTCGCAGCGGCCTCAATGAAGATGATCTTACTGCTAAAACGCAGGCTTTGTATCCAACACCGGCAGCTTTCGAAAAGGATATGCCGAATATGCTGAAAAAACTGGGCTGGAGTGCTGAAAGAGCTTCCTATATTGCTTCAAAAATACAGGTTGATGCAGCCCGCGGTTCAGGGCATGCTGCCGGAGCTGCCATGAAGGGCGACAAGGCGCGCCTCCGCACCCGTATGGCCGACAAAGGCATGAATTACAAGGGGTACAATATTGCTGTTCATGAATTTGGTCACAATGTGGAGCAAACTGTCGACCTTTACAATATTGATTATTATATGCTGCAAGGCGTGCCGAATACCTCTTTCACCGAGGCGCTTGCCTTCCTTTTCCAGAAACGGGATCTTGAATTGCTGGGTATCAAAGATAATAATCCCGACAAGGAACACGTAGCCGCGCTGGATGCCATATGGTCGTGTTATGAAATTATGGGTGTATCGCTGGTGGATATGCAGGTATGGCGCTGGCTGTATACTAATCCGGATGCAACTCCTGCACAGCTGAAGGAAGCCGTCATAAGGATTTCGAAAGAAGTCTGGAACCAATATTATGCTCCGGTATTCGGCAGCAAGGACGAACCTATACTAGCCATATATTCGCATATGATTGATAATCCGTTGTATCTCCCCAATTATCCGGTTGGCCACCTGATTGATTTCCAGATCGACGGATTTATCAAGGGAAAGA
>Ga0114977_10003485_pt1 | contig 10096 bp, 11 predicted proteins | sample S_130805_MF_Meta_FD_87026 | JGI IMG/M metagenome (GOLD analysis project Ga0114977, IMG submission 87026) | Freshwater microbial communities from Lake Simoncouche, Canada to study carbon cycling - S_130805_MF_MetaG | ecosystem: Environmental > Aquatic > Freshwater > Lake | place: Lake...
GAATTCTAGAAAATGAAGGCGCAGACCAAACAAAAGGTGGTTTTTTATCACAATATAAAGCTAAGGTAAATGTACTTGGTAAAGTTCATGGGTCCAGTTTTGTTCAATACAATAACTTTATTGTAACTAAAAAAAACTTTATAAAAAACCCTTTATTTGGCTCAGGTTTAGGCTCTCATCAATATGCATTTGAAAAATATAACTTAAATGCATTTATTGGAGATAAGTATAAAAATAATAATACTGATGCAAACTCAATGCTATTAAGAATTATCTCAGAAACTGGACTATTTGGACTAATTTTTATTATATTATTTATTAGAGACAATTATATAAAACGTGATGATGACGATTCTAAAAACTCATACCATTGGTTAATTTCAAATGCAACTTTAGTTATTATTTTACTTCAATTATTTAGGCAAGGAAATTATACTTTTGGAGGTTTTATGGCCTATATGTGGCTATATTATTATACAAAACAAAGCTACTTAGAGTTTAAAGAAAAACAAGATAATACTGAATTAACAACTGAAAATGAGGAAATAACAAATCAATCTACTATTCAGTAAAATTTAAAGTCATTTTTATTACCTTTATGAAAAAACATTATGAGCACACAATCATTAACAACCACCACTTTTAATTTCCCAAATCAAACCAAATTTTATAAAGGTAAAGTACGAGATGTTTATACTATAAATGATGATGTATTAGTTATGGTTGCAAGTGATCGTATTAGTGCTTTTGATGTCGTTTTACCAAAAGGAATTCCATACAAAGGGCAAGTTTTAAATCAAATTGCAGCCAAATTCTTAAATGCAACTAAAGATATCGTTCCAAATTGGGTTTTAAATTCACCAGATCCTGTTGTGACTATTGGTAAAATGTGCGAACCTTTTAAAGTTGAAATGGTTATTAGAGGCTATTTAGCGGGGCATGCTGCAAGAACCTATAATAGTGGTATTCGAACTTTATGTGGAGTAACTTTACCCGAAGGATTAAAAGAAAATGACAAATTACCAGAACCTATTATTACTCCAACTACAAAAGCTTCTGTTGGACATGATGAAGATATTAGTCGTGAAGAGATATTAAAACAAGGAATTGTTAGCGAAGAAAATTATATTCAGTTAGAAGATTATACTCGGAAATTATATGCTCGTGGACAAGAAATTGCTAAAAGTATGGGACTCATATTAGTTGATACAAAATATGAGTTTGGGTTGTTTGATGGAAAAATTTATCTGATGGATGAAATTCATACGCCTGATTCATCTCGCTATTTTTATTTAGAAGGTTATCAAGAAAGACAAGATAAAAACGAAGAACAAAAACAATTAAGTAAAGAATTTGTTCGTCGTTGGTTAATTGAAAATGGATTTCAAGGCAAAGATGGGCAACAAATACCTGAAATGAGTGAAGAATGGATTCATGAAATTTCAGAACGCTATATCGAACTTTATGAAAAAGTGACTGGTGATAAATTTGTAAAACACTCTACTGATAATTTATCGAAGCGTGTTGAAGAAAATGTTTTAAAAGCTTTAGCAATTCTTTAATATTTTGTCAGATATCCTAAATAACGACCAAAACTATGTTTGGCATCCATTTACACATTTAAAATACGCTAATTTACCAATAGAATTAGTAAAAGGTGAAGGTGCATTTTTTATTGATGCTGACGGAAATAAATTATTAGATAGCATTTCTTCTTGGTGGGTTAATTTACATGGTCATTGCCATCCTTATATTTCTGAAAAAGTTTCAGAACAATTGTTTCAATTAGAACATGCTATTTTTAGTTCGTTTACTCATGCTCCAGCTGTAAATTTGGCTAAAAGATTAATTGGACATTTACCAAAAAATCAGTCAAAAATATTTTATTCTGATAATGGCTCAACCTCTGTGGAAGTTGCTCTTAAAATGGCCTTGCAATATTGGCATAACAAAGGTGAATCTAAAAAGAAATTCATTGCTTTTGAAAACGCCTATCACGGTGATACCTTTGGTGGTATGAGTGTTGGCGCTCGTAATGTTTTCAATAATGCATTCGATAATTTGTTATTTGATGTTATCCATATACCAATTCCAACCAACGAAAACATTGATCAAATAAAAGAAACGCTGCAATTATGGTTTACAAATCATAATGATATTGCAGGTTTTATTTTTGAACCATTGGTGCAAGGTGCTGCTGGTATGGTAATGTATGATGCCAAACATTTAGATGAATTGATTTCTTTATGCAATAAAAATAACATCATTACTATTGCCGACGAAGTTATGACTGGTTTTGGAAGAACAGGTAAGTTTTTCGCAAATGATTATTTAATTCATAAAGCTGACATCATTTGTTTATCAAAGGGATTAACAGGTGGTTATATGCCAATGGGGGTTACAAGTTGCTCGCAGTTTAATTACGATTCGTGTGTAAGTGATGATAAAACAAAAACATTTTTCCATGGACATAGTTATACTGCAAATCCAACATCTTGCTCAGCGGCATTAGCAAGTTTAGATTTAATGGAACGAGATGAAACATGGAATCAAATTTCATTAATTTCAGATTTACATTTACAATTTTTAGAAAAGCATAAAGAACACCCTCAAATAATTGATATTCGTTGCATAGGAACTATTTTAGCATTAGAACTTAAAACTTCAGAACATACCCATTACCTTAATAATGTTTCTGAAAATATTGCTAAATTCTTTTTGAATCATAACATTATTGTTCGTCCCTTAGGAAATATTTTATATTTTATTCCTCCTTATTGCATTACTCAAAAAGAATTAGAAAACGTGTATCACGTAACTGAATTGTTTTTAAATAGCAGAAATTAGTGGTAATTATTAAAAATATTCCAACTCGATTCATAAGCCTCTCTTAAAAATTCAGAATTAAGATTTACATTAATATTATTGGTAATAAAGTAAGATTCTAAATCTTCTGTTGCCAAATTCCCAGTTAAATCATCTGCTGCCATTGGACAACCACCAAAACCATGAATAGCAACATCAAATCGTTTGCATCCGCTTTTATAAGCTGCATCAATTTTTTCAGTTGCTTTTTCTTTTGTGGAATGTAAATGAGCGCCAATTTCTACATTTTTAAATTCGGGTATAATATTAGAAAACAAATAATTGATATTTTCAGGATTTGAAACACCTATAGTATCTGATAATGCAATAATTTTAATTCCTAAATCACTCAACTTTTTAGTCCAATTCATAACGATATCGCTATTCCATAAATCTCCATAAGGATTTCCGAATGCCATTGAAATATAAACAACCAATTCCTTTTTATGCTGTAAACACAAGGTTTGAATTTCTTCGACTCGAATTAGCGATTCGGCAATACTCGAATTAGCATTTCGTTGCTGAAATGTTTCTGAAATTGAAAAAGGAAAGCCTAAATAATTTATTTCTTCAAAATTACAAGCATCTTGAGCACCACGTTGATTTGCAACAATGGCTAACAACTTACTTTTAGTGTTTGATAAATCTAATTGTTTTAAAACTTCGGCAGTATCAACTAATTGAGGAATTGCTTTTGGAGAAACAAAACTTCCAAAATCGATTGTATCAAATCCAACTTTTAATAAGGTATTTATATATTTTGCCTTTAATTCTGTTGGAATTAATTGTTTTATGCCTTGCATGGCGTCTCGTGGACATTCTACTATTTTCATTTTCTTAATACGATAGCTTTATTTATTCTTTTTATTAATGCGGGTCCTTCATATACAAAACCAGTGTACAATTGCAATAAATCTGCACCAGCATCTAATTTTTCCATTGCATCTTCAACTGAGTGTATACCACCTACTCCAATCACAGGAAATGCATTATTTGATTTTGTTTTTAAATAAGCTATGACTTCAGTACTTCTTTTTGACAAAGGCTTTCCGCTTAATCCACCCATGCCAATTTTTTCAATAAATTCTTTAGGATAAGTCAATGGCTCACGAGCAATGGTTGTATTAGTAGCAATAATTCCATCAATTTTAGTTAAAGCAACAATATCGATAATGTCATCTAATTGAGAATTAGTTAAATCAGGTGCAATTTTCAGTAAAATAGGTTTTCGCTTTAACTTAGAATTATTAATATTTTGTAGGTGGTTTAATAAATGAGTTAACGGTTCTTTATCTTGCAAATCTCTAAGATTAGGAGTATTTGGTGAACTTACATTTACAACAAAATAATCAACCACCTCAAATAATGCATTAAAACAATATTCATAATCTTTTATAGCATCTTCATTTGATGTTAATTTATTTTTGCCAATATTTCCTCCAATAATGGTATTTGTTTTTCGGTTTTTTAATCGAATAACGGCATCATCAACGCCCATATTATTAAAACCCATTCTGTTTATAAGTGCGCTATCATTAGGCAATCTAAATAAACGAGGTTTATCATTTCCTGGTTGTGGTTTAGGGGTTAAGGTTCCAATTTCAATAAAACCAAAGCCAAGACATGATAATTCATTAAAATGGGTTGCATTTTTATCTAAACCAGCACCCAAACCAACAGGATTTTCAAAAGTTAACCCAAATAGCTGTTTTTTAAGAATTGGATGATCATAATTAAAGCAAAGTTTAGCAAAAAATCTACCAAATGCATGACCTATTCCTAATTTTAATAGGTCAAATGTTAAATAATGAGCCTTTTCAGGGTCTAATTTAAAAAGAAATGGTCTTAATAAAAGTTTGTAAATCATAGCACAAATGTACATTTTATAGGCTTTTTAACACTATTAACAACACAATTGTTAAAAAATAAAAAATTATTTTTTGTTTTTTTAACGTCAATTCAAAAAAATATGTATTTTTGCATTCGTATTAATAAACCTTAACAAAACTTAAAAAATGAAAAAAGTATTATCTATCGTTGCTGTAGCTGCATTGTCAGTTGCATTTGTATCTTGTGGACCTTCTAAAGAAGAATTAGCTGCTAAAGCTAAAGCTTCAGAAGATTCTATCGCTGCTGTTGCTCAAATAGCTACAGATTCTTTAGCAAAAGTTCAAGCTGATGCTGATGCATTAGCTGCTGCTGCTGCAACTGCTTCTGCTGATTCTTTAGCTGCTGTAGCTAAAGCTGATTCAATTGCTGCTGCTACTAAAGGTGGTAAAAAAACAAAGTAGTATTAAAATTAGTATTAAAAAAGACTCAAACTAAGTTTGAGTCTTTTTTTTGTTTCTTACTTTTTTAAACCAAATTTTCTAATTCCAATTAAAATAAAAATAAACACACTGTAAAGCATAAAAAATGGAATGATGTAGGCAATTAAATTAAATGATAACATAATTGAAATAATTAAAAGCTGAAATCCTAAACCATAAATTGAAACAAAAGTCATAAACCAATTAGGGAAAGTTTTAACTTTATAAGCATCTTGATCTAAAAAGTGAATTATTTTATCAAATGCACCATATACAATTAAATAAATTCCAAATAATATATTTACAGATTTTTGACTTTCGCCAAATAGCGCTTTTGGGGTTTTATATTCAAATATTTTACTTGTAGAATCACCATCAATTGACTTATTTCTTAAAATAACGTAATAATAATTATATAATGTTCCTTGTAATTGAATAGCTATAAAAGACAATATGGTAGTAAAACCGCTAGAGTCTGAAACATAATAAATTGAAGCGAAAAAAATTAAATTCAAGCTTATATCAAAAATACTATCTAAATATCTACCTGAGTAAGACGGAGTTTTTTTCATTCTTGCTAATTCTCCATCGGCTGCATCTATTACGGATTTTAAAATGATAAAAAAGCTAGCTAAATAAAAATGCTGTTTTATAATACAAAACGCTGCAATTAATCCAGATAGACCAAAAAGTAAAGTAATATGTATAGGAGTAATTTGTGTGCCTTTAAACTGAGTGGCTATTAAAGTTCCAAATGTTCTCCCATAATCTGATAAATCAAAAAAATTGTCCTTTGCTGAAAGTTTTGACATTAAAAATAATTAACAAATTGATTGACATTATAGTCAAACTACAAAGGTAGTTATTATAAAGGTTAAACAAGGAATTATTCTAATTGTTCAAATTTCCTCTCACTAAAGCGCGACAAATTTTATCAACTTCATTATTATAATTTATAACATCAGTTGGTTTTTGATGTGCTTTAATTTTCACAAACTTAACATTAAGATTGTCGATATGGTTAAATAATTGCAATACTAAGTCTTTGTTCCTTATGTCATTACCAGCTTTAGTTTTATAATCGCTTAACGTAAATTTTGGGCGTCGATCTAGTAATCCAACTACATATTGACTATCTGAAACAATAGTAATTTTATCGAATTCATTATTTATTTCCTTAATAAAATAATCTAAAGCTTTAATAACAGCTAAAATCTCCATCCTATTATGTGTTGTGTTTTCTACAACCCCAGATAAATTTATTTTTTTGTCACCAATTAAAATAATACTTGCCCATGCACCAACACAAATTTGTGTATGGCAACTTCCATCAGTATATATTTCAATTTGTTGATTTATTGTATCTTGCATTTTTATTATAAAATATAAAAATACATATATAAACTTAAAACAAAAATGTTGGATCACGATATCATAAAACAAACCGAAAGTTGGATAAAACAAGTTGTTATCGATTGTAATTTTTGTCCGTTTGCAGCTAAAGCTTTACTAAAAAAAACAATTCATTATTCAGTTCAAAATCAAATTACAGATAAAGACTGTTTACTTATTTTAGAACAAGAAGTAAATTACCTAAATACTAATAATCATCTTGAAACTACATTCATCATTTTTGGAACTGATTTCAAAGATTTTGATTCATATTTGATACTCGTAAATAAAGCTGAAAGTTGGCTTTCTAAAAATAACTATGATGGAATCTATCAATTGGCAAGTTTTCATCCTGATTATTGTTTTGAAGGAGCCGATGATTTGGATCCAGCAAATTATACAAATCGTTCAATTTACCCAATGCTGCATTTATTAAGAGAAGAAAGTATCACCAAAGTGTTAGCATTTTATAAAAACCCAGAGTCAATTCCTCATAATAATATTGCATTTGCTCAAAACAAAGGATTACAGTATATGCAAGCCTTACGCTTAGCTTGTTTTTAATTTGCATAAATAATATAAAAAAAATAAATGATTAATAATAAGACAAAACAGTTAATTGAAGCTGAACGAAAAGCCTTATTCCTATTTGATGAAATAGAAAAAAAAGGTTTAATTATTTCAAATAAAACTGAAACAGAACTTAATAAAGAGATTTTTGAACTTGCCTTTGAATTATTTAGTATTAAAAAATATTGGCATAAGCGTATTGTTAGAGTTGGAAAAAATACATTATTACCTTATCGTGAAAATCCTGAAAACCTAACTATTAAGGAGGATGATATTTTGTTTTTTGATTTTGGTCCTGTGTTCGAAGATTGGGAAGCTGATGTAGGGCGAACTTATGTTTTAGGAAATGATCCTAAAAAAATTAAATTAAAAAATGATGTCGAATTAGCTTGGAAAGAAGCTAGAAACTTTTATTTCAATCATTCAGATTTAACAGGTGCTCAATTTTACAATTTCATTTCTTCTTTAGCTACAAAATATGGCTGGGAATGGGCCGGGCCAATTGGTGGACATTTAATAGGAAACTTTCCTCATGAAACTATTCAAGGGGACGAAATTGAAAACTACATTCATCCTGAGAATCTAAAGTCGATGAATGAGACAGATATTAATGGACAAATTAGAGATTGGATTTTGGAAATTCATTTCATTGATTCAGATAAACAAATTGGAGCTTTTTATGAGCAACTGTTAGTTTAATTATTCATAAAAAAGCAACTCTATCTAAAATCATCAAACGTCATATCGAACTTGATTCGGTACCTCTGAAATTTTTAATTTTAATTCTGAAACAAGTTCAGAATGACTTTAAAATTAGATATTATAGAACGTCTTTTAATTTTTTATTTACCTAACAACACTTTAATAGTATCGTCTAAAATATCAAAAGCTATTTCTTTGGTTGCGGCTTCGGCATAAACTCTTAAAACAGGCTCTGTTCCACTTGGGCGAATCATCATCCAAGTATTTTCATCAAAAAAGAATTTATAGCCATCTAAATCATCAATACGTGATACTGTATATTTTCCAAAACTTTTATAGGAATTTGATTTACAATTTTCTAGAACTCTTTGTTTGATGGATTCATCTATTTTTAAATCGTTGCGCTCAAACCAAAAAGTACCTGTAATATCATAAACTTCTTGAATTAATTCTCTTAAAGATTTACCAGTTTTAGCCATAAATTCCCAAATAACTAATCCCATCCAAATACCATCACGTTCTGGAATATGTCCCTTAATTGCTATTCCTCCACTCTCTTCACCACCAACTAAAACATCTTCAGCAACCATAATACCACAAATGTATTTAAAACCAATTTTAACAACATCTAATGGCAAACCATAATGTTCGCACATATTCTTGATTTTCACTGTTGTGCTAAACGCTGTAGCCACCTTACCTGTTTGTTTTTTATATTTTACCAAGTAATGGATTAGTAATAAAATTATATGATGAGAATCAACAAAATTCCCCTCATGATCATAAAGTCCAATTCTATCAGCATCACCATCAGTAGCTAATCCGCAAGAAATATTTCCTTTTTCTTTTATAAAATTACTAAACTCTAATAAGTTTTTATGAATTGGTTCGGGAGCTTGTCCGTGAAAGCCAGGATTATCATCTCCATGTAAGTGGTAAATTTCCGGAAACAAACGTTGCATTACATTTTTACCGGCACCAAACATACTATCGTATGCAAGATTCATTTTAGCATCTTTAATTGCTTTTAAATCAAAGTTTTCTTCAACATGCTTAATATACATGTCTTCTAAAGGAGCATCTAATAAAAGACCGTCAGCTTTTGCTTTTTCAAAATCTACATTTTTGAAATCAACCTTACAAACTTCAGGTATTGCGTCTTCAATTTCCTGAACTAATTCTGGACCTAAAGGTCCGCCATAATGAGCTTTAATTTTATATCCATTGTATGTTGGTGGGTTATGACTTGCAGTAATAATAATACCTAAACTTGTTTTATATTTAACAGCACCAAGTGATATCATTGGTGTTGAAATAAACCCTTTTGCTAAATATACTTTTACACCATGTGCTAAAAATACTTTTGCTGTTGTGTGTGCAAATAATTCGCCGGCAAATCGACAATCATGACCAACAACTACACTTGGGTTTTCAAATTTTTGTTTTAACCATAAGGCAGTAGCTTCTGTAACTCGAGCTACGTTTTCTTCTGTAAAATCTTGAGCTATTATTGCTCTCCAACCATCAGTACCGAATTTAATTTTTATCATAGTGCGTATTTTTGAACTCTAAATTTATTTATTTTTTTTGATTTTTAGCAAAAGATTGGTTTTTAATCCATTAAGCTTGTTAAATGAAGCAATTCAGCTTCATTTTCCCAGTTGATATAACCTACTTTTTCATACACTATTTCGCCTTTTGTGTTTAATAAATACACAGTTGGAATAGAAAATATCTTTAAATCATTGAATGATTTTGATAGTTTTAAAAATGTAAATGGATACTGTTTTTTAGTTTTAAAAGAAATTAGCTTTTCCATTGTTTCATCTGTAATAGCAAGAACTTCAACACCACTTAACTTTTCGTTTTTAATTTGATTTAAGGCTTTTAATTCTTTTAAACAATCAGGGCACCAAGAGGCATAAAAAGACACAATAACTTTTTTTCCTTTTAATGATTTGATATCAAACTTAGCGGAAGTATCATCTACAACTTCAAGGTTTACAATATCAATTTTTGGTGCTACTTTATATTTATTAAATAAATACATTCCTATCAAAGCAAAAATTGCGATAATTAAGACATTATATGTTTGTCTTTTGCTCATGTTATTAAAAAACTAATGTTGTTAAAATAAAAATACAAGGTACGCAAAATTTAATTTAAATGATATTTTTACAAACGGATGAAAACAATTTTAGGAAGAATATTTAGAATTATTTGGAAGACCTGTTTGATATTATTATTAATATCAATTA
>Ga0114977_10003488_pt1 | contig 10094 bp, 7 predicted proteins | sample S_130805_MF_Meta_FD_87026 | JGI IMG/M metagenome (GOLD analysis project Ga0114977, IMG submission 87026) | Freshwater microbial communities from Lake Simoncouche, Canada to study carbon cycling - S_130805_MF_MetaG | ecosystem: Environmental > Aquatic > Freshwater > Lake | place: Lake...
ATTCGCATCGTTCCAGGCGATCGGGTCACAGTGGAAATTTCCCCTTACGATCTCACCAAAGGTCGCATCACTTTCCGCGAATCAGGAGCCCCACCTATACGCCGCTGAGTTTCCGAACCCGAGCGGGATTTCCCTTCCAAAATCATGATCGCAGGAATTGATCTTGGAACCACTCATTCGCTGGTGGGCGTTATGGAAAGTGGCTTCCCGGTTCTCATCGCAGATGCCCAAGGGCGCCGTCTCACGCCCTCGGCTGTATGGTTTCCCGAAAGCGGGGAACCTGTTGTTGGTTGGTCGGCGTTGGAAAAAAAAGCCATTCATCCGACGCAAGTCGTGACCTCCGTGAAACGCCTCATCGGCCGGCGCATCGGCGAGGCCGTTGCCTCATCCCCGGGTTGCGCTCTGGAAGTAGGACCTGATGGAGAGCTGCGAGTCGCCGTAGGCGGGCACTCGCTTCGCCCCGAGGAAATCTCCGCGATCATCCTCTCAAAGCTCAAGACTGACCTCGAAAAATCCTGTGGAACTCCTGTCAATCGCGCAGTCATCACCGTTCCTGCCTATTTCAACGATGCCCAGCGTGCTGCCACAAAGAGGGCAGGGGAGTTGGCGGGTTTTACTGTGGAGCGCATCCTCAGTGAACCGACCGCTGCGGCCCTGGCCTACGGCCTCGACCGCCTCGGCGAACGTGCCAAGGTTGCCGTTTACGATCTCGGCGGCGGCACCTTCGATGTCTCCGTGCTCGAGTTGAATTGCGGCGTCTTTGAAGTTCTGGCCACAAATGGGGACACCAGTCTCGGCGGCGACGATCTCGACGCCGCTCTGGCGCATGCCTGGAATCTCTCCCGCTTTGATGCCGAAAAAATCAAACGCGCCCTCACCGATGCGGAGAGTGTTGAGTTTAATGCTGGCACCTATCTTCGCTCCGAACTGGAGGCTGTTTGCCTGCCCATCATCGAAAGAACCCGCCGACACTGCCTCCGCTCGCTCTCGGATGCCCACCTCGAAACCTCCTCGCTTGATGCCGTAGTTCTAGTCGGCGGGGCAACCCGCATGCCGGTGGTTCGAAAGTTTGTCGCGGCAATCTTCGGGCGTGATCCTGATGTGAGTCAGCATCCCGACGAAGCCGTAGCCCTCGGAGCAACAATCCAAGCGGGCATTCTCGAAGGTGGACTTCAAAACCTCACGCTCCTTGATGTGACTCCGCTCTCTTTGGGTATCGAGACCTTCGGTGGCCTCATGAATGTCATCATTCCCCGCAACACCACGATTCCATGCAAAGCGGGGGAGATGTTTACAAATGCCGTCGCAAATCAATCCGCCATGAGCATCACAGTCCTGCAGGGTGAACGCGAGATGGCCCGCGACAACTGGCCGCTTGGTCGCATGGATGTCGCCTTCCCACCTGCGCCCAAGGGTCAGGCCCGCGTCGGCGTGCAATTCGAACTCGATGCGAACGGCATCCTCCATGTCCTTGCCCGCGATACCAGCACCGGCCTTGATACCGTCATCGACATCCAAAGCGCGGTGGAGGTTTCTGATGAAGCCGTGGAAAAAATGCTCGGAGATTCTCTGGAACACGCCTTCGAGGACATGGACGAACGGATTTTCACCGAGGCCAAGCTCAAGGCCGATGAAATGCTGCCAGCCGTGGACTCCGCCTTGGAGGCTCTCGGAGACGAGGTTCCCGCCGAAATCCGCGCCGCCATCTCAGGCCTCGTCCAAAAAATTCGCACCGCACTCGAAGCCCGCTCCACTGCGGATCTCAAAAGCCTCCTCCGCGAACTCGACACCATCACCGAGCCCCTCGCCACCGCCCTTCTCGAAAAAACCCTCACCTAAGCACTCCAAAAAAAACTTGGTTAGCGGCTGAGGGTGAAGTTTACGGGAACATCCACCGTTCCTGTCATTGCTACGCCGCCCATCATGCGGGGTTGGAATCTCCAGCTTTTGACCGCTCGCAGCGCGGCTTGGTCCAATACGCCGAAGTTTGAGCTTTTCTCGAGGGCGACACTGATTGGCAAGCCTTCTGCGGAAACTTCCACGCGCACGATGACACGGCCCTCCCATCCAGCGCGTCTGGCTGTCTCAGGATAGATAGGAGGCGTATTGCGGATCACCACGGGTTTGGGAACATTGGCGCTCATTGCCGCCGCCACGGGTGTCGCGCGCTGCGGGGTGGGCTTTCTTTCGACCCTCTTGGGTTCTGGAGTTGGCTGAGGCGCGGCAATCTCCTCGCTCTGGTTGGTTGTAAGAATTTCTTCAGATTTCGGAGGCGCTGGCTCCTCCGGCAGGGACTCCGGCGTTGGCACTGGCTCGGGGGTTGGCTCCAGAAGGGGAGGGGCCTCCTCAATGATGAAAACCTCCGTTGTCTCCCCGCTTGCGAACTCGATCTTTTGCGATCCCGAATGCACGAGGAAATTTCTTACGAGCACAAAATGCACAAGCGACGAAATGCCCAGCAGCACGGGGAAAAGCCATGCCCGAAATCCCCAAGCCGCATCCATTCCATTATTTTTCACTCTGTGCTCTCTGTGTCCTCTGTGGTCAAAACATCACGGCTTGTTCGCTCCGAGAGGCTCGTGAACCAGTTGAAACTGCTGCGCTCCGGCTGCTCGTGCCCGGCTCATGAGTTGAAGAAAAATTCCGTAGTCCACCGACTTGTCGCCCCGGAAATGCACAACGCTTGTCGCATTTTTTTGCAGTTCGATTTTCAGCAAGTTCTCGAACTCGCCGTCGGCGACCAGTGTTTCCGAGATGGAAATCCGGCCTTCTCCGTCGAGGGATACAATGACCTTCGCTGAATCCGAACTGTCCTTGGAAGAAGCTTGCGGCAGCGTGAGCTGGACGGATGGCGGCATGAAGCTCGATGTGAGCATGAAAAAAATCAGCAGCAAAAATACGACATCGATCAACGGTGCCATATCGATCGAGAGCGTGGGGCGTTTTGGACGGCTGAACATGGCAAATCAGGCTACGGAATTCAGGTCGCGACCCGCGTCAGCTCTAAGCGGCATGGTTTTTCCACTCACCGCGCAAACCGACGAACAAGTCGGCTGCAGGGCGTCGTCCAGCGCTGTCACAGCGAGTTCCATGCGACGTGCGATTTTGTCTGCGTGACTCTCATACGCATGGTAGGCGGCCATGCAAGGGATCGCCACCACGAGTCCGAAGACAGTCGTGAGAAGCGCTTCCCAAATGCCGCCGGCGAGGTCAGAGGGTTTCGGGGCGCCGGCAAGGGTCTCGATACTCGCGAATGCCACCACCATTCCCAGCACTGTTCCGAGCAAGCCGACCAGCGGCGAAAGATGTGCGATCGAGGCCAGGACGCGTAGACGTTTTTCCACGGATTCCAACACGAGGCTTCCCTCCCTCTTCACATTATCCACACGAATCTTTGCGGGCCGTTCCAGATTTTCCAAATAAACCTGCACCACCCGCGCTACAGGATGACGACTCGCACGCGCCATCTGCAGGGGCTTGTCACTGCGCCCTGCGCTCAACTCCTCCAGCACTCGATCAAGCCAACGATCCGGTCCGAAGCCATACGAGAGGTAAACTGCCGCACGCTCGACAATCACGGCCGCACCGACCACCGAAAAGGCCAACAGCACCCACATCAGTTCCCCGCCTCGAATGAAATAATCCATCAGTGTTTCCATGGCGCCTGTTTTAAGCACAGGAAACTCACGGCGTCATGTCGAAAATGAGACGCAGTCTCAAAATAAAACTTGCTACTGAGACTCTGTCTCACTAAATCTGCGCGCCGATATGCAAAAAAACCATCTCATGAATCGGAAGGTTGGGGCCGCGATCTTGATTGCGGCATCGACCATGGGGACGCTCTTCTCTCAGGGCACAGTGCAACAAATGGAGGAAGTCCAAGTGCGCGCCGACTACGACCGTGAGGTCAACGGTGCCTTTTTGCCGGATGTCGATGGCACAAAAATCCACGCTGGGAAAAAGACCTCGAATATTGATTTGGAGCAGATTCCGGACATCAGCATGGACAACTATCGGCAGGTTATTTCCAAGACGCCAGGCCTCGTCCTTGCCGAGGAAAACACGCCGCTGCTGAGCATCGGATATCGCGGCTACGATCCGCACCGGACGCAGTTTTTCCAAGTCCTCGAGGATGGCATTCCGATCCATGCGGACATGGTGGGATATCCCGAGGCCTACTACACGCCGCCCCTTGATGCCGTAGAGAGCGTCGAGGTGGTCCGTGGCGGAGCGGCGCTCATGTATGGTCCACAGCCAGCCGGCGCGATCAATTTTGTCATGAAAAAACCTCCACTGGACACGCCATTCACCATCGAGTCCACAAACATTCTCGGTAGTTTCGACATGTATTCGAATTTCACCTCCTTCGGCGGCACGCTCGGGAAGTTCGGCTATTACGGATACTATGATCACCAGCAAACAAACGGCTTCCGCGAGGCGAACAGCGACTTTTTTCTGAACGCCTGGGGAGGCACATTCGCTCTCGATGCCACAGGCCCTGTGCGCTGGTATTTGAATGCCACGGCGTATGACGAAACCCACGGCGAACCCGGTGGACTCACCTTGGAAAATGGTCCGAATACCGTCAATTACAACTCCAACCGGGACGGCACCTCGCGCTTCGACGACCGTATGAGGGTGAGCCGCTACGCCGTTTCGCTCATCAACGAGTGGGACATCTCGGACCGCACGCTCTTCACCTTCCGCACATGGTTCGACTACTATCTGCGCTTCAGCCGTCGTCAGAACGGTGGCGGCTTCGGCACGCTGCCCACAGGCCCGAAAGCACAGACCAACCAACTCGAGAACCAGCAATTCTACACCTGCGGCGCAGAGCCCCGCATGAGCCATAATTGGGACTGGCTCGAAAATACCCACACGCTCACCGGTGGCATGATGTTCTACTACGACTGGTCGCCACGCGTGGATCAGACCGGCAGCTCCCCCACGGCTATGACCGGCAGCACGGTGAACCAAAGCAACCGCGAGAGCGTTTACTACAGCCTCTTCGCCGAGAATCTCTTTCAGTTCGGCAGCTTCTCCATTACTCCCGGATTCCGACTCGAGAACATCTGGCAAAGCGTGCGCGAGCTCGTGAACAAGTCCTCCTTCCAGACCGGCAAGCCGCTCCAGGACGAGACGACTTACAATTTCGCCCCGCTCTTCGGACTCGGACTCGAATACGACTTCACGCCGGAGGTGGCTGTTTACGCCAATGTCTCGCAGGCCTACCGTCCACCGATCTTCACGCAGGCCGTGCCGACCTCGCCGAATGTTGCGGTTGTCGGCAATCTGCAGGAGAGCAACATCGTGAACTACGAAATCGGCTTTCAAGGAGAGCCCACGGATTGGATCACGTGGGACACGAGCTTTTTCCTCATCGACAACTCCGACCAGATTGGTTCACGCGCTGTGAATGATGGCCAGATAACGACTGTCATCGAAAACTCCGGCCGCTCCATTGCCTATGGCTGGGACCTCTACACGGAAGTCGACTTCGTGGGCGTCGCCAACGCCGCTTGGAACAAAGACGACGGCAAGAGTTGGGTGGACCGCTACGGTTCCATTTCAGCCTACACCGCGCTCACCTTGCAAAACGGGCAATTTATTAACGGCCCGAACGACGAAAAAACTCCTCAGTATCTCTCCGACTACATCCTCCGCCTCGGCCTTACCTACAACTGGCGCGACCGCATCAAAGCCGCCTTCATGGGTAATTTTATGGGCTCCAGCTACGCTGCGGACAACAACACTGCCAGCCGCTTCATCCCCACTTACAATGTATGGGACCTCACCGTCGAAGCCAAGGTTTACAAAGACACCGTCAGTGTCATCGCTGGCGTGAACAACGTCTTCAACAAAGACTACTACTCACGGATCCGCGCCGACGGAATCGACCCCGCCGCGCCTCGCAATTGGTATGCGGGCTTGAAAGTGGAATTCTAAGCCGGAATTTGTAAGCAGGAAGACAGGATTCCAGGTTCTCGGCGGCGCAATCGAGTAATCCCTAAAGCCGGAGAACCTCTTCTGCGTCGATCTTAACGAGAACCGACACTTCGTGAACTCGTGCCACAATGGGCGAACAATCCTGCTTCGCCCATTTGTGAATTGGCCTTCAAGCGGATGGCCTTTGTCGCCGGAGCTCAAAGAGCCGAGGCTTTTTGTAGTGCTTGGAGCGATGCCTTGGCGCGTCCCTCGTTTAGTGATGTTTCCGCGAGCATCCATGCGGTTTGGAGGTCGGAGGCGACTCCTGCAACAACGAGTGCTGCGGCTGCATTGAGCTGGACGGCTTGGCGTTTGGGGCCGCGATCCGAGCCATCGAAAATCGAAAGCAGGATTTTTGCGTTCTCGGCGGCATCGCCTCCGAGGAGGGCTACAGGTGCCATGCCGGCGATTCCGATATCTTGCGGATGGATTTCAAGCTCGCTGAGAGAACCCCTTTCGAGGGCCATGACAATGGTTTTGCCGAGAGGGGAAACTTCGTCTACCCGGAGTCCATCGGGGCCTGTTCCGTGAACTGCCCAAGCGCGTGTGCGTCCCAGATTTTTGAAAACTCCGGCGTAGGTTTTGACGAGATCTGGATTGTAGACTCCAGCGAGTTGAAATTCCGGTCTGGCGGGGTTCAACAGCGGGCCGATGATGTTGAAAATGCTGGCGCTGTTGCGGGCGGCGAGAAGTTTTCTGACTGGCACAACGGCGCGAAATGCGGGATGGCAGGCTGGGGCGAAGAGGAAGCAGCAGCCTGCATCCTCCAATGCGCTGGCCGTCGCCTCCGGTGTGAGGTCTAGGCGCACCCCAAGGGCTTCGAGGACGTCTGCTCCACCGGATTTTGAGGTGATGCCCCTGTTCCCGTGTTTGATGACTTTGGCTCCGGCTCCGGCGACCACGAACATGGAAGCTGTCGAGATGTTGAAAAAGCCAGCGCGGTCTCCGCCGGTGCCGCAAACATCGATGCAGCCCGCACCAGAAAACGGCAGCTTCACCGCCCGTTCAAGAAGCACCTCAACGAAGTGTGCGATTTCCTCCGGCGACTCTCCCCGTTTGTGCAGAGCCTGCAGGAAATCCGCCCGCACTTCGGTGGACTGGCCCTCATCGAGGAGCAAGTCACAGGCCGACTGTATCTCGGAGAAGGTGAGGGGATGTCCCTCTTCCGCGCGATTTGTGAGCTGCGGGAGTGTCATTCCCAAGCGGGTCTCAGGGCACTTTGACCGGTTTGAGTTTCCAGATGTCCTTTGCGTATTCGCTGATCGTGCGGTCGCTGGAGAACTTGCCGACCCGTGCGGTGTTGAGGACGGCCATTTTCGCCCAGTGGGCTTTGTCTTTGAATGCGGCGGAGACTTTTTCTTGTGCACCCATGTATGCATCGAAGTCCGCAAGGCACAGGTAGGGATCGTGGTAGATCAAGTTGTCGCGCAGAGGAGTCAGGATGTCGGCACTTTCGTATCCTGTGAAGTAATCCGATCCGAGCCAATCGATGATGGCAGCGAGTTCGGGATTCGCGCGGTAGTAGTCGCCGGGGTTGTAGCCCTTGGCGAGGAGTTCGTGCACTTGCTCGACGGTGTTGCCGAAGATGAAGATGTTTTCTTCGCCGACCTCCTCGAGGATTTCGACATTCGCGCCATCGAGTGTCCCGATGGTGAGGGCGCCATTCAGGGCGAGTTTCATGTTTCCCGTTCCCGAGGCTTCTTTTCCGGCGGTTGAAATCTGCTCGGATAGATCGGCTGCTGGCACAATGCGCTGAGCGAGCGAGACGCGGTAGTTCGGCATGAAGGCAACTTTGAGTTTGTCTTGGATGCGGGTGTCGGCGTTGATCTTGGAGCCGACGGCATTGATCGCTTTGATAATCTGCTTGGCCATTTCATAGCCTGGAGCGGCTTTGGCAGCAAAAATGAAAACGCGCGGGGGTATGTCGAGGTCGGGATTTTGCAGTAGGCGGCGGTAAAGCGCAAGGATGTGCAGAAGATTGAGGTGCTGGCGCTTGTATTCGTGAAGACGCTTGATTTGCACATCGAAAAGCGCCGAGGGATCCACTTTCACGCCGCATTCATCGAGAATTCTTCCGGCAAGGCGCACTTTGTTGGCGTGTTTGACGGCCATGAATTCCTCGCGGAATGAGGCGTCGTCCGCGAGGGGTTCGAGCTTTCGGAGCTTGTCGAGGTCGCGCTCCCATCCGTGCCCGATGTGGCGGCAAATCAGGTCGGAGAGGCGCGGGTTGCAGGCCACGAGCCAGCGGCGGGGAGTGATGCCGTTTGTTTTGTTTTGGAATTTATTCGGATAGAGGGCGTTGAATTCCGGGAAGAGTTGCTCTTTGAGTAGCTGTGTATGGAGGGCTGCCACGCCGTTGACCGTGTGGCTTCCGACAACGCTGAGGTGCGCCATGCGGACCATTTGCTCGTGCCCTTCCTCGATGAGCGAGAGGGTGCGTTTCTTGTCCGTGTCGCCTGGCCATTTTGCTGCCACTTCCTCGAGGAAGGTTTTGTTGATTTCAAAAATGATCTGCAGATGGCGTGGTAGGACTTTTCGGAAAAGGCTGACGCTCCATTTTTCAAGCGCCTCTGGCATTAGCGTGTGGTTCGTGTAGGCAAATGTGCGCCGCACGATCCCCCAGGCTTGAGGCCATGAGAGTTCTTTCTCGTCGATCAGAAGACGCATGAGCTCCACGACGCCGATGGCGGGATGGGTGTCGTTAAGCTGGATGGCCACTTTATCCGGGAAGGTTTCCCAGTCGGTGTTGTCTTTTTCGAAGCGGCGGATGATATCGCGAAGCGAGCAGGCGACGAAAAAGTATTGCTGGATGAGGCGGAGTTCCTTGCCTGCTTCGGTGTGGTCGTTCGGGTAAAGCACCTTGCTGACCGTTTCCGCCATGTTTTTCTGCTGCACGGCTTGCTCATAGCCGCCACGATTGAAAGCATCGAAATCAAACTCCTCGGGGGCCTTCGATTCCCATAGGCGCAGGAAATTTACCGTTTCGGTGCCGTAGCCGGGAATCGGAATGTCATAGGGAATGCCGATGAGCTTGCGGAAGTCCGACCACACGCTGCTCGTGTTGCCAAGGCCGTCAGTGTGAGTCTCGACGTGGCCGTAAATCGGGATTTCCTGCGAGTGCTGCGGACGAATGATTTCCCATGGCGAGCCGTATTGAATCCAGGCGTCAGGAAGTTCCACTTGGTAGCCGTTGCGGAATTCCTGTTTGAAGAGACCGTATTCGTAGTGGATGCCATAGCCGACAGCAGGGAGGTCCAGCGTTGCGAGGGAGTCTAGAAAACAAGCTGCCAAGCGACCAAGACCGCCATTGCCGAGCGCCATGTCATATTCCTCATCGCGTGTCTCTTCCAGTGGATGGCCAAGGCTTTCCAAGGCTTCCGAGACTTCTTTCAACACACCGGCATTGATCATGTTATTCACGAAAAGCCGTCCCATGAGAAATTCCATGGAGAGATAGTAAACCCGGCGGACATTGCCTTCCGAGTGGACGGCCAATGTCTTCATCATCCGCTCGATGATGACTTTTTGAATCGCCTTGGAAGTGGCGATCCACCACTCGCGGCGGGAGGCGGATACGGAATCGCGGGCGAGGCCGAATTTCAGTTGGTCTATGATTTCCTGTTCAAAGCTGATTGATTTGTCCTTTTTCATAATAGAATTCCCTCTCCCCTTTGTATTGGACGGGTCTTGTTCCGCGAGCAAAAAGTCATTGTCCGACTTGCCAACTTGGCACGCGCAATTTGCGCCTATCCGATGAGCGCTTCGAGTTCGCTAACTCTTCGCGAAAATAAATCCAGTGTCGCCTGCACCGGCGCTGGTGTGCTCATGTCCACGCCGGCGTCGCGCAGGGTTTCCACCGGAAAGCGACTGCCGCCACTTCTGAGAAAGCCGAGATAGCGCGTGGCATCTCCGGTATCCAATACCTGTGTGGCAAGCGCAACAGCCGCCGAGAGGCCAGTGGCGTATTTGTAAACGTAGAAGGCATTGTAGAAATGGGGGATTCGCAAGCATTCCAGCTCCAGTTCGCCGTCGATCGCGAAGCGCGGGCCGAAGTAGTCGGTCAGGAGCTTGCGATAAATCGCCTTGAAGCTCTCCAGTGTGAGCGCTTC
>Ga0114977_10003489_pt1 | contig 10094 bp, 6 predicted proteins | sample S_130805_MF_Meta_FD_87026 | JGI IMG/M metagenome (GOLD analysis project Ga0114977, IMG submission 87026) | Freshwater microbial communities from Lake Simoncouche, Canada to study carbon cycling - S_130805_MF_MetaG | ecosystem: Environmental > Aquatic > Freshwater > Lake | place: Lake...
CAACCTGTCCCTTCACGGCAAGGAGAACATTGTCCACAACTTTCGTGATGATAGAAACGGGCGAACGTGTATAGATTTTTTACGATACTGGTTGTTTCATCGTACACAATAAATCCGCCCGAACCAAGCATTGTACCCGTAGCAAAGCCACCTTCACTTAATGACTCGTATGACATCAGACGAGGTTCACCTTTGTCGTTTTTCAAAATTAAATCGGCAGGTAAAATTGGAACAGAAGAACCTCCAGCAACAACAGCTTTTAGTTTTCTTCCATTAATAATACCACCGCAATATTCTTCTGAGTAAATAAATTCTTCAACCGGCAATCCCAATTCAATTTCATAAACGCCCGGTTTATTGATATGTCCGGATGCAGAAATTAATTTTGTACCAGTACTTCTTCCGATACCAATTTTAGCATATTCGTCACCACCCATCATCACAATTGGACAAACAGCAGCAATTGTTTCAACATTGTTTACAACAGTAGGACAACCATACAAACCAGCGATGGCGGGGAATGGCGGCTTGATACGAGGATTACCACGCTTGCCTTCTAATGATTCTAACAAAGCAGTTTCTTCACCGCAGATATATGCACCTGCACCCACTTGCACATAACAGTCGTGAGAGAAGTTGGTACCTAAAATATTTTTTCCCAATAATCCAGCAGCGTATGCTTCTTCGATGGCTTGTTCAAGAATGCGGGCGACATAAAAATATTCACCACGGATATAGATGTAAGATGTTTTTGCACCTAATGCATAGGAAGAAGTAATCATTCCTTCAATCAAAGCATGTGGAATTTTTTCCATCAAGTAACGATCTTTGAATGTTCCTGGTTCAGATTCATCAGCATTACAAACAAGGTAACGCTCAACACCTTCCGGCTTCGCAAGGAAACTCCATTTCATTCCTGTAGGGAAACCTGCCCCACCACGGCCTCTTAGCCCCGATTTCTTCACCTCTTCGACTACATCAGCCGGCGTCATTGTTTTCAATGCCTTCTCAACAGAAGCATATCCACCATTCTGGCGATACACTTCAAGTGTAGCGATTCCCGGAACGTTGTCGTTATGAATTAATAATTTTTTGCCCATAGACCTCACCCCCAGCCCCTCTCCAAACGGAGAGGGGGGAAGGATTTCGTTTTAGTTTATGATTTTAGTTCTAATTTCAATTTTTTTATCTCAATGAATTATAAAGTGTTTTTATAATCCATGTCCGTATAACTTCTTTGTTTTCCTATAGCGCGGTATTCTTCCAAAAGGTTATCTACTTTTTCCATAGTAAGATTTTCATGGTAAGATGCACCACATTGAAGCATTGGAGCGCTTCCGCAGCTACCCAAACATTCTACTGTTTTGATGGTAAACATTCCATCGGCAGTTGTTTCACCTTCTTTGATACCTAATTTCTTTTCTAAATGCTTTACAACATCTTCTGCACCTCTTGTCCAGCAAGAAGAAGTACGGCATACTTCAAGCAAACATTTTCCAACAGGCCTTAAGTTATACATCGAATAAAACGATGCGACCTCATACACCTCAATCGGTTTGATGTTTAGAATGGATGCTACGTAGTCCATCGTTTCGGGACTTAACCAGCCGCCAAATTCTGCCTGAGCAATGTGCAGGATCGGCAGTAAAGCCGATTTGTGTTTTCCTTCAGGGTAACGCTGGATCATCTTGTGGACCAGTGCGAGCGTTTCTTCGTTAAATTTTATTTCGTTACTCATATTATATTCTGTATCAAGAAATTAATCTGGAGATCGATTTTATATCGGGCAAATCGAAGCTTCCTTTTTTTGAAAAACAAGATGCACTAGCAAATAAAATAATAAATTTATTTTTATTCATTATGCGTCCAATTCTCCCGCAATCACGTTCATGCTGCTCATAGTTAAAATTGCATCCGATAGCATTCCACCTCTAATCATTTCTGCGTAAGCCTGATAGTATATAAAGCATGGTCTGCGCATATGCAAACGATAAGGTGTTCTTCCACCATCGCTGATCAGATAATAACCTACTTCACCATTTCCGCCTTCAACAGCATGATACACTTCTCCTTTCGGAATTTCCGTTTCACCCATCACAATTTTAAAGTGGTAGATCAATGCTTCCATGTTGTTATAAACTTCTTCTTTCGGAGGAAGGTAAAATTCAGGAACATCCGCATGGAAAACACCTGCAGGTTCTTTCTTAATTTTTGCAATTGCTTGATGAATGATCTTCACACTCTCCCACATTTCTTGCTGGCGCACCATGAAACGATCATAGGTATCACCATTTGTTCCAACAGGGATAATAAAATCGAATTCTTCGTAAGAGCAATATGGATTCATTACACGCACATCATAATCAACTCCTGCAGCCCGTAAGTTTGGTCCAGAGAAACTATAATTCAATGCTCTTTCGGCACTGATGCCACCACAGGCAATGGTGCGATCCATAAAAATTCTATTCCGCATCAATAAGCTTTCAAACTCTTTTAGTGCAGGAGGAAAGTCAATTAAAAATTTCTCTAGCAGGTCCCATGCTTTTGGAGAAAAGTCTCTTTCAAGTCCGCCAATACGACCAATATTAGTTGTCAAACGTGCACCACACAATTCTTCATATATATCATAAATACGTTCACGCATCTGGAAAATATACAAGAAGCCGGTCATTGCGCCTGTATCCACACCGATAACACTGTTACAAATAACGTGATCAGAAATACGCGCCAACTCCATAATGATTACCCGAAGGTATTGAACACGCTTAGGAATTTCTATTGCCAACAATTTTTCAACGGTCATATGCCAACCCATGTTATTGATTGGTGAAGAGCAATAATTCAAACGATCGGTTATCGGAGTGATCTGGTAATAAGGTCTTCTTTCTGCTAATTTCTCAAAAGCGCGGTGGATGTATCCAACCGTAGACTCTGAATCCATTATTATTTCACCGTCCATCTTCAACACATTCTGGAAAATACCGTGTGTTGCGGGATGTGTAGGACCCAAGTTTAACGTTGAGTATTCCTTTTCAATTAGCTCTTGGTTTGTATTTTTTTCTTTACTCATCCTATTTATCAAAGTCAAAAGTTTTAAAGTCAAAAGTCAAAAAGACTTTATCTTATTTCTTCAAGTTAATAATTATAGTTCCAAGTACTTTTGAAATTTCTAATAATTCACTTTTATCATTTTTCATTAAACTACTATCTAAATCATATCCCTCTTCAATTGTCTCCATCCAAAAATCTGTTTCATTTGCAGAACGTAAAGCAATTTCATAATACCTTATCAACTCCTTTTTAGAACTACTTGCTTTTCCTTCTCTAACATTTGCTCCCACCGATGTCCCACTTCGCAATATTTGATCTCTTAAAGAATATTCAACGCCTTGAGCTTTTAATTCAATTGTTAACTTTATTATTCTAACCGCAAACTTCTTTGTCCTAACCCGAATATCCTTTTCGTATTCCATAAATCCCTTCAACCATCAAAAGCTTTTGACTTTTGACTTTCTCCCTTTTAACTTTATTTATCGTCCGAACATTTTATCATCTTTATCTTCACGTGTACCGTCTTCCAAAGCATATTCTTTTCTCATTGGGTGATAGTTCATCTCATCCATATTTAAAATACGTTTTAAATTCGGATGTCCTCTGAAAATGATTCCAAAGAAATCAAACTCCTGACGTTCCATCCAGTTTGCAGCGGAAAAAACAGAAGTTATAGAAGGAACATTCACATCGCTATTGCTGAACTCAATTTTCAAGCGGATGCGGAAGTTCTTTGGAAGGTTGTGTAATTGGTACATTACAGCAAACTCATGACCCTGATTTTCGGGATAATGAATGGCTGCCATCGTTGTTAAGTACTGAAAAGCCAGCTCTTCGTCGTCGTAAAGAAACTTTACAACCTCACAGATCAGGTCTCTTTTTACAGTAAATTCAGGAAAGTCAACATTCAATTTGGCCGAGATGAAACCCTCTCCGAATTGAGCCTTCAGCTTACTTTCAACTGCTATTAATAATGCTTCTTTTTCCATAGACCTCACCCCTGACTCCTCTCCTTGTTCAAGGTGAGGGCGGAAGATTTTGTTTTAGTTATATGATTTCTTTTCTGATCTCAATTTCTGCTTTTGAATTTTTTCTCTTTTTTCTTTTGAATTTTCTACTCAATTCCATATTTATTCAACAACGCTTTGTATTCAGGACTATCTCTACGTCTGGTTGATTCCGACTCCACGAGTTTCTGAATCTGAAGGATGCCATCCAAAACTTGTTCGGGACGGGGAGGACAACCAGGAATATATACATCAACAGGAATAATTCTGTCGATTCCTTGTAAAACACTGTATGTATCAAAAATTCCACCGCTGGAAGCACAAGCGCCCATTGACAAAACCCATTTAGGTTCAGCCATTTGTTCGTAAACCTGACGCAAAACAGGAGCCATTTTTTTGGAGATGGTACCCATTACCATCAGCAAATCTGCCTGACGAGGCGAGAAACTTAAACGCTCAGAGCCAAAACGACCCAAGTCGTAGGTAGAAGCCATGGTTGCCATAAATTCGATTCCGCAACAAGAGGTAGCGAAAGGCAGTGGCCACAAAGAATTAGCACGCGCCATTCCGACAACTTTATCAATACGAGTTGCAAAAAATCCAGGTCCTTCAATTCCCGGAGGAGCATCTGCTTTCAGATCTACTTTTGATTTTTCTATTGTACTCATTTATTTCTTTTTAAAATGGGCATTGTTTTTAATCCCCCTGCCCCCTTTTCAAAGGGGGAATTTGTTCTAACAATAATTTTATTAATACACGAACTCTCTACTCTCTTTGTCACACGGAGTGGATTCGACCCGCTCACCACAAACTAAAGTCGAATGCGTTATCGTAATCTATTCCCACTTCAATGCGCCTTTTTTCAGGATATAATAAAAGCCAACCAATAAAAACCCAACAAATGTGAGCATTTCAACAAATCCAGTTAATCCTAATTGTTTAAAATTTACTGCCCACGGATACATGAAAATCACCTCAACATCAAACAAAACGAATAAAATTGCGACAAGAAAGTATTTAATTGAAAAAGGCAAACGAGCGTTTCCTTGAACTTCGATACCACACTCAAAAGTTTCCAATTTTACTTTTGATTTCTTCTTTGGTCCGAGTTGATGTGTTAAAAAGAGCATAATCACAACAAAACCAAGGGCTACAACAAACATCAAGGCGATAGGTAGAAAATCAAGGGGAGTGCTTTGAACGGCTAATAACATATAAACAAGTTTAATTTCTTTTCGGCCTCAATTTTAGGTATTTCTTTTGAAATAACCCAAATTTTGCCAACAAATTTACTGTTTTATAGGTAAGGAAATGTACTTATTTACTTATTTAGACCAAATCCATTTTAGACCCTTTGAATACGATTGAATTAAAAATAAAAAGGTCCCGACTCAATGAAGAACCAGGACATTTTTATTTTCACATTATTTGATTTCTAGTAAACGATAATCTTTTTAACTACTTCGTTTTTATCATTCGTTAAAATTATTGTGTAGACACCTTTTCCGTAATCAACAACGCTAAATGGTTTTCTATAGGCACCAGAGTAGTTTTTCAATTCTTCTTTATAAATCAACTGACCAAGAGCATTTATCAATTCCAACGTATAATCTGCAACAACATTCGCATTGAATAAAATGTTGAAATTACCATCATTTGGATTTGGATAAATGTTTAACCCGTATTGATTGCTTGCGTCTTCTATTCCAGTCGTAGTAATTACTTCCGGAGCTGATTCGGCCGATGAACAGGGAACTGCTGTTATAATAACTGTATATGTTCCATTTGCTGTAAACGTATAGTTTTGGTTAGTAGCACCTACTATAGATATTCCATTTAAATACCATTGATTTCCTGTTGGAGAACTAGATGTTAATGTTGATCCTAACACAGAAATGGTTGGCGTTGCAGGAGTTGGATTTACAACCATTGTAATGGCTGTACTTGTTCCTGTAAGCGAACTCGCACATGTTGCATTGGATGTCACAATACAAGCTACAATATCACCATTTGCAAGTGACGTACTTGTATAAGTTGTTCCACCTGTTCCTGCGTTACTTCCATTCAGTTGCCATTGATAAGTTGGAGTTGTTCCGCCGTTTGTTGCTGTAGCAGTGAATGTTACAGCTGTTCCTGAACAAATTGCACCAGTAGGACTTGCAACAACACTTACCGCTGGAGTTACCGTTGGATTTACAATCATTGTAATTCCGCTTGATGTTGCAGACGCTGTAGATGGACATGTTGCATTGGAGGTCATTGTACAAGTAACAACATCACCATTTGCAAGCGTAGTACTTGAATATGTTGTTCCACCCGTTCCTACGTTACTTCCATTCACTTGCCATTGGTATGTTGGAGTTGTTCCGCCATTTGTAGGAGTTACAGTAAACGCTACTGAAGTTCCATTACAAATTGCTCCTGTTGGACTAGCCGCAACACTTACCGAAGGCACTGCAACTGGATTTACAACCATTGTAATGGCATTGGACGTTGCTATTGTTGGAACAGCACATGGTGAACTTGACGTTACTATACAAGTTATAATTTGTCCACTTGTTAACGTACTTGAGGTGTATGTTGTTCCGCCTGTTCCAACATTACTTCCATTTACTTGCCATTGATATGTTGGAGTTGTTCCACCTCCACCAGCACTTGCCGTGAATGTAACGGAAGTTCCAGCACAAATTGCTCCTGATGGACTAGCCGCAATTGCATTTGTAGGAACAACACTACCACTAACTGCAACAACTGCTGTTCCTAAAGGACTTGTACATCCAGCCACTGTAACAGTGACGCTGTATGTTCCAGCCATTGCTAATGTTGAAGAAGGACGAGAAGGATCTTCCAATGCAGATGTGAAAGCACTTGGACCAGTCCAAGCGTACGTTGCACCCGCAAACGTATTTGAAGTTAATAGTATTGTTGAACCCGTGCATACTGGAGAGTTGCTTCCGGCAATTGGTGCTGCAGGAATCGGATTCACAACTATAGAAACTGTCCCCGCTAAACTTGAACAACCACCATTGGTAACCGTCAATGAATACGTTCCACCCATTACTGTTGTAACACTTGTTAAGGCTGGAGGATTTCTCACGGCAGCAGCATAACTGTTGGGGCCAGTCCAGCTATAAGTGAAACCAGCACCCAAATTAGGAGTAGTTAAAGTAATTGTACCGCCTGCGCAAATTGCAGCAGGAGTTGTACTTGCATTTATACTTGGAACTGGAGTTGCTGGCAATGCATTCACAACAACCGTTGTTGTTGCCATAGCACTTGTACAACCAGCTACTGTAGCCGTTAAGCTGTAGGTTCCTGCCATTGCAAGAGTTGCTGAAGGACGACTTGGATCTTCTAATGCAGAAGTAAATGCTGCTGGTCCTGTCCAACTATACGTTGCACCTGCTATTGTATTTGATGTTAAACTAATAGTTTGTCCAACACAATCTGGAGTGCTGCTTCCTACTGTTGGTGTTGCTGGTACTGTATTTACTGCAACCACTGTCGTTGCAACAGCACTTGAACAGCCAGCAACGGTTACTGTTAAACTATATGTTCCAGCCATAACTGCTGTGGCAGATGGACGAGTTGGATCTTCTAATGCAGATGTAAATGCACTTGGACCAGTCCAAGAATACGTTGCTCCTGCCACCGTATTAGATGTCAATAAAATTGTTGACCCAACACAAACAGGGGAATTGCTTCCTGCAGTTGGTGTTGTGGGCAATGCGTTTACGACTACAGCTGTGGTACCCACTAAGCTGGTACATCCACCAACAGTAACAGTTAAACTGTAAGTACCTGCCATTGATAATGAAGCACCAGGTCGGTTTGGGTCCTCCAATAAAGAAGAATAAGCTCCCGGACCCGACCAACTGTATGTTGCACCAGCAACCGTAAACGACGTTAAATTAATTGTTGAACCAACACAAACCGGGGAATTACTACCTGGTGTTGGGGTAGCTGGCAATGGATTAACAGTCATTGTTATCGGGCCGGATGAGGCAGGACTTCCGACAACACCGGCCAGACTTGAGGTCATGATACATGTTACAATTTGACCAGTAGTTAAAGTTGATGTCGTATAAGTTGAAGCGGTTGCCCCACCAACATTCACACCATTAACCTGCCATTGATACGCAGGAGTTGTTCCTCCGTTTGTAGGAGTTGCTGTGAAGGTAACAGATGTTCCTGCACAGATCACATTATCAGCATCATTTGATGCAATTGTAACACCGGCAACCGGCGCACCTATACCTGTGATATTGATATTATCTATATAAAGCATTTGTCCCCATCCAGATTTATTTTGGAATTTCACCATCACATTTGCTTGTCCGGCATAAGGAGTCATGCTCACAGTTTCTGTTCTCCATTGTGTTGCTGTTGGAACAAAAACGGTAGTTGCATTATCTGCTGCAGTCGCTAATCCTGTTCCTCCTTTAGAATAAACCCTCGACCATGTTGAACCACAATTTGTTGAAACAAAAACAATCAGTGAATCGAAGTAGGTTGCATTGTATCTACAATAAGCAACATCAAATGTCATGGTAGCAGTAGAAACACCTGTAAAATTATATTTTGGAGTCCACAACTCGTCAACAAAACCTGCAATAGAGGTTGCAGGAGTTAGGTTATCCATTGCAGCACTGTTTGTACTTGTAGAGAAACCACCAACGGTTGTTGATTGTGCCCAGGTCATATCTAAATCCGGGTTATTCAAATACCAACCCGAAGGAACAAATGCTGCACCTTGAAACCCTTCAACCAAGGGCAAAGCAATTGGAGAAGAAACAGTTATATAGGCTGTTTTTGTCATCGTATTATTACCGTTTGCATTGGTTGCGATCATGGAAACCTGATAGGTACCAGGAGTATTGTAACAAATTCCTGTAGGATTTTGTAAGGTTGAAGAAGTTGTAGAAGCACCTGTAAAGGTCCAAGCCCAGGAAGTAGGAGAACCACTGGAAAGATCTGTAAAGCTGATGCAATCACCAACACAAATAGTTGTTCTAGTTGAAGAAAAGTCAGCTTTACACAAATACGGGGCAGTTCCCGCACCAACCGCTACTAAATTCGCAGCAGAAATCACATTCGCTCTTCCTGTATTGTTACTCTGTAATGCAGTTCTCATGCGTGTTTTTTGTCCTTGGGTAAACATTTTAGAACAATATGAATAATCCATATAGTTTTCGATGTTATCCCGGATATCAAATCCCCAATAGGCATTGTCTGAATTACATGTGTTTGAACTCATAATACAAGCCTGAACGCCAATACAATTCGGTGTGTCTTGGACATTATCATCTGTTGAACAACTTGAAGCGTTACCCGGATTATTATTTGATCCCCATGTATGACTCAAATTCAACCAATGTCCCACTTCATGAGTCAAGGTACGGCTTGTTCCAACTGAACTTGTTCCAATTGAACCAACATAGTCATGCAACACCCAAATGCCATTAGTCATTTGCGAGGCAGACCACCCGGATGGGTTTGTTGTATAACCCGCGGCGCCACCAATATCACCACAAATAAATACATTAAGATACTTATTGCCGGGCCAGGCTCCATTAAACACATCATTACCTGCTACAATAGCATCCACTTGTAGTCCTCCATCTGCACCGTCATAGCTCATGGCAGACAACGTTCTTGTTATTCCTTTAAAGCACTGTCCGTTAGGTGCCTTTGTAGCTAATAAAAATTCCACCTCAATATCTGCTGGCATTCCTTGAAATTCTGGATGGACATTATTCGCATCTTGATTTAACAAGCGATAATCACGATTCAATATATCCAAGCAATCAAAAATTTGCTCATCCGAAATGTTTTCTACCCCTCCATTGTGCAATACGTGAAACACAACAGGTATTTTGTACACCGTAGCCTTTTGAATTGGCTTTTTAGCAAGCTGAATTTCTTCCAAGGAATCCAACATTCGGTGGTATAAGTAATCTGGATTCTGCATTAAGGCTGCCATTTTCTTATGTTGATGGCAATATTCTACCGCTTCACCCTCTCTCGCATTACTCG
>Ga0114977_10003490_pt1 | contig 10093 bp, 8 predicted proteins | sample S_130805_MF_Meta_FD_87026 | JGI IMG/M metagenome (GOLD analysis project Ga0114977, IMG submission 87026) | Freshwater microbial communities from Lake Simoncouche, Canada to study carbon cycling - S_130805_MF_MetaG | ecosystem: Environmental > Aquatic > Freshwater > Lake | place: Lake...
CCGTATCGATCAACAAGACCGCGACCTGCGGGTGACCGTCGACGATGCCGACGCCGGTTACTGGCGCGAACGCATCGACCGTGCGGCGGCGGTTTTGCATCGTGATGCACCGGCTAATGTCGAACGCTTTGCGCTCGCTTATCGCCAGCGCGGCGTGCCGCTCGCCGAGCATGTCATCCATCGCGAGACCTGGGTGGCGGACAATACCGCACCCTTGCCACCGCGCGAACAACGCGATGCAGTCATCGCCCGCCCCCCTGTTGCGAATACAACCGGAGCGGCAGTCTTTGCCAGCGCGCGACCGCGCTTTGAATCGGGCCTCGGCGTTAATTACGCCCAGGGATTCGGCGGCCCTGACGGCTTCGTGCTGTTTCAACTGTCGGCGGTGGAGCAGGCCAAATATCGCATTCGTGACGACACCTGGCTGCAAGGCAGCCTGCAACTGCGCCTGCTCGACAATTACGACAAATATAAATTCACCGGGGCCAGCGAGATGCCGCGGGTCCGCACCTATATCCGTGAGTATCTGACCACCGCGCAGGTTACCCTGCCCAACCTGCAGGCAACCCACGTCGGCGGGTTCGGTGAAAACCAATATTTCAGCCTCTACGGCGGCTATCTGGAATCCATGTTCGCCGGCGGCGGTGGCGAATGGCTCTACCGGCCGCTGTCGAGCCGCGTCGCCTTCGGCGTTGATGCCAATCTCGTACGACAGCGCAATTTCCGCCAGGACTTCGGCTTCGGCGACGCCGGCGATCAATCGCATTACAGCGTCGCCACCGGCCACGCCACCCTGTATTGGGACACCGGCTGGGAAAATGTCGTGGCCAACCTCAGCGCCGGCCGCTATCTGGCCAAAGACATGGGGGCCACCGTCTCGCTGTCGCGCGCCTTCCAGAACGGCGTGCGGATCGGCGCCTACTTCACCAAGACCAATGTCTCTGCGGAAACCTATGGCGAGGGCAGTTTCGACAAGGGCATCTTCGTCTCCATGCCCTTCGACGTCTTTCTCACGCGCTCGAGCGGTTCGAACGCCAATTTCCTCTGGCGTCCGCTGGTGCGCGATGGCGGCAACAAACTCAACCGCGCCGTCACACTCTATGATTTAACCAACGTGCGTGACGAACGGACCTTGCAGAACCGTCCGGCGCCGGCCAGCAACGCACAGACACAACCCGCCAATGCATTCGAACGCTGGAGCACGACGCGCAGCGAAAGTGAAGCGTATACCCGCGTCGAAGCAAAAGCGTCAACGACACAGTGGGCCGCTGAAGCGCGCTACGAACAACGCCTGCAGGAAGAACTGCACACCCAGGGGTTTCGCAACCTGCGGATCGCGCTTGATACGGCGGGCCGTCTGAACGTAACGCTCACCCACGATCATCTGCCGCCGCTGAGTCGCGCCGTCGGACGCGCCGCCCGCACGGCCTTGCGCCTGGCACCACTCGAAGCGCGCGAGATTCGCATCGACTTCGGCACGCGCAGCGCGCCGCGGGTACGCTACGAATTCTTTGACCTCAAACGGCTCGCACGTTACTTCGACGGCCAGCTTGATCAAGCCGGGCTCGCCGACTACGTTGCAGTGACCTATCTCGACCCGGCGGCGCGTGAAGAAAACCCGCTGGCAGGCCTCGGTGATCTCGACGCCAAGCCGATCAACGCCAGCCTCGCCAGCGTCGTGCTGCCCGAGTTAAGCAGCGTGGACCGGGTCGCCAACGATTTTGTCGGCGCGGCACGCATGACAGCAAAAGCCGACTGGCTGACTGCCGGCGCAGTGTTTGCCGGCGCGGTGATTGCCAGCAGCACACTGGATCGTCGCGCCGATGAATTCGCCCTGCAGCATGCCGACAAGCGCTGGCTGAAAGGCCTGAATACCACGGGCAACGCGCTGCCGTGGGTGGCCCTCGGCGGCGCCGCACTGGTCACGCTCGACGATAGCGATCCCGTGCGCGCCCGCACCGGCTACACCGCGCTGGAAGCCGGCGGCACCGCGCTCATCGCCGTCACCGGCATGAAATACGCGGTTGGCCGCGCGCGTCCGCAAGCCGGCCTTGGCAGTCATCAGTTCCAGCCATTCTCAACCGGCGCCAACAATGATTCTTTCCCCTCCGGCCATGCCATCACGGCGTGGTCGGTGTTGACGCCGTTCGCCCTCGAATACGACGCGCCCTGGCTCTATGGTGTGGCCAGCCTGACCAATGCAGCGCGCGTCGGCAGCCGGCAACACTGGCTGTCTGACACCGTCGGCGGCAGCCTGCTGGGCTACGGCATCGGCCGCCTGTTCTGGGAATCAAACCGTGACACGCGCGGCTCGATCCCGCGCATCACCTTAAGTCCGTCGAACATCGAAATGAAGTGGACATGGAAATGAGCGCGACAGGTCTGGTGTCGCGGGCCTGCGCGCTCATCGTCATCATTTTGCTCGGCGCCTGCGTGGTGCGGCCGCGTCACGACACCGCTGCCGAAGCCGTGCAGATGGCGCAACAACAGGCACGCATGGAACAAGAATCGATGGTTGCCGTCACGCAGCAAGGCATCACCGTCTGTCGTGAACTCACCCTCGGCATAGCCGAACGCGACTGGATACGCGGCGAAGTCATAGCCACCGATGGCCGTAACATCAGCGTGCGCATCAGCGATGCCGGGCGCTTTGCGCATACGCTGGATAACGCCGCTGTAACGCGCGGCTCGCTGGTGCGCAGCGCCGCCACGCTATGGACGCCCTGCCGGTGAGCCGCCGCCGCATCGCGCTACTCATCAGCGCGGGCACCTGCTTGCTGGCACTGGGTCTGGGTCTAGGTCTCAACGCCGTCGCACAACCGGCGGGCAAACTGCCCAGTGTCCATCTCGAAGAGCTGACCTGGACCGAAGTGCGTGATGCCATACAAGCCGGCACCACCACCGCGCTCATTTATACCGGCAGCACCGAGCAAAACGGCCCGCACCTGGTGCTGGGCAAACACAACTTCATCGCCCGCCACGTCGCCGGCCGTATCGCCACGGAACTCGGTAACGCCATCGTCTATCCGGTGCTGCCTTACGCCCCCACCGGCGACAGTGCAGCGCGCAGCGGTCATATGCGTTTCCCCGGCAGCATCCATCTATCCACGACGACCTTTCGGGCGGTTGTGCGCGACCTTGCGTTAAGCGCGCTCGCCGCCGGCTTCCGCCAGGTTTTTCTGTTGGGCGATCACGGTGACGGACAAAACGAATTGAGCGCCGTCGCCCGCGAGCTTGACGGTCTCTGGGTGACGCGCGGTCAGCGGGTGTTTTATGTGCCCGCCGTTTACGTTCTGCAGGAACAACAGGTGCGCGCGTATTTGTCGGCGGTCGGTATCACTGGCGACGGCCACGGCGGCGCGGCCGATACGGCAGAACTCGCTTTCATCGACCGCCAGGGGCAATGGGTGCGCACCGATGCATGGGCGCGCAGCAGCAACCAAACCGAAGAGGTCAGCGGCGTCAGCGGCGACCCGTTGCGCGCCGACGCCGCCATGGGGCGCACCTTCATCGACTATAAAATCACCAACGGCGTGCGACAGATCCGGGAGCTGATGAACGATGTCCGGCGCTAAACCCTCGCAAGATGACAGCGGCAAGACGCCGCCGCACGACATGAAAAATGCCGCCTTTGCACAGCGCGCGCGCTTCGCGCTGGCAGGCCTCGCCGCCGCCTGGCGCAACGAATCAAGCTTTCGTATCCAAACCGTTTGCAGCGTGCTGCTGCTGCTCGCATTGCTGGCGCTGCGTCCGCCGTTGCTGTGGTGCGCGCTGTGTCTGCTCATGGCCGCCCTCGTCATGGCGGCCGAACTGCTCAACACTGCGCTCGAACATTTTATGGATCATCTGCATCCGGGCCTGCATCCTGCCGTGAAGACCGCCAAGGACTGCGCGGCGGCGGCAGTGCTGGTATTGAGTATCTGCGCGCTGGCGGTCGGCGTGATGACTGCGCTGGTTTCTTTTGGCCTGTTGCACTGACATGCGCAGCGCGCGCGACTTCAGCTTCATAACGGAGGCCGCATGGATTTGAGCGGCTACATTCTCGCGCCGTCGGCCGCGCTCTCCGCGTGGCTGCAACTGCTGCGCGATCAGCTCGCCGCGCCGCGCGGCATATTCTGGTGGCCGACATTGGCGACAGCGCTCGCTGGCGTCCTCTTGGTGACCCTCATCCGCCGCAACCGGAGACGCGAGGAAACCACGACGACGCGATTACGTTACACCGACTTCGTACGCGAACTGCCAGTGGATGTGCTCTGCTTTCTGGCGTACACCTTTTGCCTCGTGCTGTTGGGCCCGCTGCTGCTCAAAGCCACCATCGCCGGCGCCAGCCTGGTTTTTCTGCTGGCGGGCGTTCCACCGGCACGCACGGACGTCACGGGCATGCAGGAACCACTCATCGTCGCCGCACTGATTTTTATATGCAGCGATTTCATGCTGTATTGGAGTCACCGCCTGTTTCATGCCTTTGCCCCGCTGTGGCGCCTGCACCGGCTGCATCATCGGCCAGCCGTGCTGACGCCGCTGACCGCCTTTCGTTTCTGGCCGCCCGAGTCGGTGGTGCACTTCATCGCCTTCAGTCTGGGCAGCGGTCTCGCCATTGGCATCTCAGCAAAGATACTCGGCATCGGCGTAGCACCGTCGACTTACGCCGGCTTGAATGTGTTTCTGCTGGCGTGGTATCTCGCGTTTTCCCACTTGCGCCACAGCCATGTGCCGCTGCGCTTTCCGCGCTGGCTGTCTTACGTGCTGGCGTCCCCGCACATGCATCAGGCGCATCACTCGATCGAGGCGCGCCATCATCATCGCAATTACGCTACCGCACTCGCCCTCTGGGACTGGATGTTTGGCACGCTGCTGATTCCGGATGCGAAGGAAGGCTTCGACTTTGGCGTCGCCCCCGCCGCGCCTACCGGCAGAGCCAAAGCAACGCAGGCCTGAACGCTGCGGCACCGGCAACGCCGGTGCATCACCCACACGCGCGACCACAACTATGGCGCCACCGGCCAGGCGGTCTTCTCCAAATCCACCGCGCGCTGGCGCAAGGTCTTGTCGGCCTTCAACACCATCTTCGCTACTTTATGGGTCGGCGTGTGCGGCAGGGCATCGACGAACAATACGTAACGCGGCACTTTTTGTGGCGCCAGATGTTCGCGACACCAGCGTGCGATCTCTTGCGCATCGGCTACCGCGCCAGGCTTTAACACCACCGCCGCCAAAATATCGTCTTCGCCCAGTTCAGCCGGCACCGCCACCGCGGCAGCTTCGTGCACCGCGGGGTGGTCGCCAATCACGCGATCGAGTTCAGCGCCGGCGATGTTCTCGCCACGCCGACGGATGATGTCTTTCTTGCGGCAAACAAAATAATAGTAATCATCTTCATCGCGACGCACGATATCGCCGGTACGAAACCAGCCATCGACAAACGCCTCACGGGTCTGTTCCTCATCACGGAAATAGCCCTGCATGACGATCGGCGTCTTCACCCAGAGTTCGCCCTCGACATTGGCCGCGACATCATGGCCGTCGTCATCCACCACGCGACACTGCGCCCACGGCCGCGCCGGATCGGGATGTCGCCCCACCGGCCCCATGCTGCCGGCTTTGCGCAGGCCCTCGATCGGATTACAGGTGACGCCGGGGATTTCCGTCATGCCATAGCCGCCGATCAGGTGCGGAATATGAAACTCATCCCGAAAAGTCGCCTCCATCTGGTGACGCACGCCATAGACCGCACGCAACTTGTGCGCCGGGCGGTATTCATCGCGCGAGCGATTCATCAGCATGGTGCCGATCGCCTCGATAATGTTGACTTCGGTGGCACCGTAATCGGCCGCCGATTGCCAGAATGTCGACGCGGAAAACCGCGGCATGATCGCCATGCTGCAGCCGGCGGCCAGCGTGCCGGCGGTTGAATAGAAAGTGGCGTTGATGTGAAACAGTGGCAGCACCACCATCACGCGATCATCGTCCTGCAGATACACGCGTTGCACAAAGGCCTCGCCGCCGCTGACAAAACTGCGCTGGCTGTGCATCGCCCCTTTCGGAAAACCCGTCGTGCCCGAGGTATACACAATCAAACAGGTGTCATCGGCTGTCACGTCAGGCGCAGGCAATGCCGGCGTCATGCCGGCGGCCGCCTCCAGCAAGGAAGCAACATCCGCAGCCGGCACATCAAGCGTCAGAAACCACGGCGCGGTCTTGAGACCTTCACACGCTTCGCGGGCGACGGCGAGGGTGTCGCTGCTCGCCACCACAGCGCTCACCTCAGCGTGTTCAAACACGTAGCGCGCCTCAGGCACACCAAACTCCGGATTAACCGGCACGTCGATAGCACCGATACGCGCTAACGCAAACAGCATCAGCACATGGCCATCACTGTTGCGCCCCATGACCGCGACACGGTCACCGCGACCGATACCGCGCGCCAACAGCATGGCGGCGATGCGGCCGATGGCGTCACCGGCTTCGCGCCAGCTCCAGACACGTTGCTGGAACAGAATGTAGGGGCGTTCGGGCGCCCCCTCTGCACGGCTGGCAAACGCGCCGTGCAAGGTGTAATCGTGCGACGGATAAAGGTGCAGAACCTCGAGTGGTTTTTTCATGATGTGTGCAAAGCGATGGCGACGCGGGCGTCGCGGCTCAAGCCCGGCCCTCATGTGAACTCACCGCCACCACCGCACGCGACGCACTGCGGTTACTCCAGGCATAACGCACGCCCTTCAACAACGCGACTTCGCCTTGCTTGACCACTACTTCCTGCGTGTCGAGCAACAGCACCAGCTCGCCCTCGAGCACCACGCAATAATCAAAGGTGGCGGTATGCTGGACATAAGGGTGTTTGGCCTCAGCACTCCAGGCTGAAGCCGCCGGCGAACCCATGTCCGCAAAGAAGCGGCGCACGTCGGCTTCCCCGACCTTGCCCTGCCAATCGCGATCGGGCGGCAGAATATCGACACGATAAACCGTGCCGCCGTTTTTCGGCTCGAGCGAACGCGGCAAATGCAACGTTTCATAAACAATGGGAGCGGGGCTGCGCGCCGTCACCCACATGCGTTGCGAGACAAAACCAGGACGCGCCGGATCGAGCACCAGATCGGGCGAGGTGCCGTCACTCACCAGCACGCTCTTGCCGTCGGGGCGGTCGATTGCGACGATGCGGCGTGTGAGTTTGATCCCGGCCGGCGCCGCTGCGGGCGGCAGCGGTTTATCGTTACCGATGGCGTTGCCGTTACCATCGGGGAAATCAGCGCCTATCATGTCGAACGCCATTTGCGCGTCGACCGGGTAACCCCACTGGTGCCAGGCGCCGACCTGGATCACCACGTCGCCGGGCTGCATCAGCAGTTTGCCTTCATCGAGTATCAATTCACGCTGGCCGTTGACCATCATGCCGTAATCAACCGTCTGCGTTTTATGCATCGATGAGGAATACAGGCTGTTGCCACCGCGATCCCACACGCCGGTACAACCGGCACGCAATTTCGGCGGATGCGGCAACACCACTTCCGGGTCAAGGGCCGGGTTGTAATCCGCCGGCCGGCCGACACTTTGCACCACCCGCAGATGGCCGCCATCGGGCAGGCCGGGGAAAATATATTTGCGATTGCCTGCATCGACCGTACCCGACAACGCCATCGGCGATTCTTCCCACACCCACAAATCGGTATGTCCACGCGCCGCAGACATCGAAGACGGATGGGAATTGGGCGCGCCGCCGTCGAGCAGCACTGTGGATTCGCCGGCGGCATTATTACCGGCGATCAAACGCCGGATCGGTTTCAAAGAAGACATGGCTACTCACTTTCCTATGAGACAAAAAGACGGGGGTTTTCAGCCGCAAACGCCAACCGCCGCAGAGGCAAAACAGATGGCATGCGCAGCGTGGCAAAACTTCAAGGATAAGCGCCAGCCTGACGGGGCGCAACCGGATTTAGCAGTGTAGTTGAGGGTCGTGGCTGTCATGCGCAACGATGCAGGCAACCAATACACGAGTAATTTGCCGACGCTACGGTGATATTTTGTCGGTGCGCAATTTTGTCGATTGACCGCTGCGTGAGGCAAAGCGTGTTGTCTTACAATACGGCGCAATTGGCAATACTTCGCTCAAAAATCCGTGCGGCGCGCTAATACGGCAAGGGCCATGAGCCCCCGCATTCACTGAAAGAACTTATGCGCATTACTTCGATCACACCGCATCCCGCTTCGATTTCATTCAAGGTGCCGCGCACCACCGCCCACGAGCCGATGCGTCATGCCGCAGCGGTCATCGTCGAGGTGCAAACGGATGCGGGCATCAGCGGCGTCGGTCAGATCCACGGTGCGCCGCTCAAAGAAATTTGCGATTGGGTGGTCAAGCTGGGCGAAGTGGCACGCGGCATGGACGCACTGGCGCATGGCGAAGTGTGGGAAAAACTTTTTTCGCTGACGACGCCGCGCCCGCACGGCTTTCGCGCCGGGGATGGACTGCCGCCACCGCTGCCGCGCAACGCACGCGCGCAAATCACCGCCGCGCTGGCCGGCATCGATCTCGCGCTGTGGGACATCAAAGGCAAAGCCGCCAACATGCCGGTCTACCGTCTGCTCGGTGCGACCTGCAAAGCGGTGCCCGCCTACGCCACCGGCGGTTATTACCGCGAAGACAGCCGCGTTGATGGTTGCGCTGAAGAAATGGCGGCCTTTGTCGCCAAGGGCTACACCGCGGTGAAAATGAAAGTCGGCGGGCAAACACTGGCCGAAGACGTCGAGCGCGTACGCCTGACGCGCGAAGCGATCGGCAGCGCCACCACTCTGCTACTCGATTGCACCGCCGCCTATGACGTCGAAACCGCCATCCGTTTCGCGCACGAGGTCGCGCCCTACAACCCTTTCTGGCTCGAAGAACCGCTCTACTGGTATTTGCAACCGGCGGATTTCCGGCGGCTCGCCGACGCAATTTCGCTGCCGCTCGCGCATTGCGAACGCGAAATGCACCGCTTCTCGACGCGAGACTACATCACCAACGGCAGCGTCAAGTATGTGCAGTTTGATTCGACCCGCCACGGTGGCTTCACCGAATCGCTGCGTGTGGCGCATCTGGCCGAACAACTCGGCGCGCGCATCTCACCGCATCAGGTTCCCGAGCTACACGCCCATCTGTGCGCCGCGTTTCCGGGCACCGCCTTCGGTTGCGAATCCAACGGCGACCCCGATCCGCTCTGGCTTGGGCTCTACAAGCAACGCGCGGAGATCAAGAACGGCCACGTTCACCTGACCGAGGCGCCGGGCTTTGGCATCGAGATCGACTGGGCGTTTGTGGCCAAACACCGCGCCTGAACCCCTTGTCTGGCCAGTCAGCTCCCCGGGCCTTGGCGCGGGGAAAGGTTGCTGGTCGCTGCATCGTCACTATTTGAACATCACCTCGTCCTTGAGCGAATAGAGGATCGCCAGAACCTCCCGCTGCTCTGGCTCGCCAATACTGTGCTTGCGCAGCACCGAAAGCACATCATCGACGGCGGCGATCAGTTCCCGCTCGTTCACGTTCATTCCCTTGTGCGCAGCGGCCATATCGCGCCCCGAGTAGGTTTCCTTGCCGCCGGTTCCGGCACCGATGAAGTCATGCACGTGCTTGACCAGCATGGCGCGATCCTTGACCACCTCGAAACGCGTCTTGATCAATGGATTTTCATAATGTGCGTCGACGATGTCCTTGGCAATCCGGGCAACTTTTTCTGCGCCGCCGAGGCGCTCATAAAGACTGGTGGTCATTGAAACTCCTTGAAAGTAGTTAAGACAGGAAAGCTCAGGCGGAACTTTACGGGAATGCATGCGGCCCTAAATGAGGCCTAGATGAGATTAACTTCGGGCATCCGGCAAATCGCAGAATCGATAGCCGAGACCGCGGACCGTTGCAACCGCCTTCGCCTGTGCACCCAGCTTCTTACGCAGTGACAGGATGACCACTTCGAGCACATTGCTACCCACCGCATACTGTTTTTCACCCCACACCTCATTCATCAGCTGATCGTGCCTTAGTAGCGCGCCCTCCGCCTTCATCAAGACGCCCAGCACGCCGCACTCCAGCGGCGTTAACAAAGCCCGCCTTCCCTCGACCACG
>Ga0114977_10003493_pt1 | contig 10091 bp, 5 predicted proteins | sample S_130805_MF_Meta_FD_87026 | JGI IMG/M metagenome (GOLD analysis project Ga0114977, IMG submission 87026) | Freshwater microbial communities from Lake Simoncouche, Canada to study carbon cycling - S_130805_MF_MetaG | ecosystem: Environmental > Aquatic > Freshwater > Lake | place: Lake...
CGTCTAAAGCTGTTGTCTCCGCCAATTTAAGCAAGTTATTGAGTTTGGTACGTTGATGATTAAGAAAGGCAACTATCTGACTTTTGTCAAAGTTTATTTTTGCATCGGGTAAATCATCGTGCGCAAAGCTGGCGGTTAAATTCTGCTGATGTTGATCTATTAAAATACGAATTGGCGTAGGGGGTAAAAAACGGCTCACCTGCAATTCAGCAGGCGCACTACACTCAATGACAAACAAACATTCCAATAAAAATTGTCCCGCTTTAAGCTGCTTATGTTTGATAACACTCATCACAGCATTGCCCGTTTCACTGGATAAAATTAAATCCATTGCAGACATTACCATGGGGTGTTCCCAAGTCATAAACTGCATATCTTCTCGTGCCAACGCAATATCACGATTGTTGGTGACGGTCACGCCATCCTCTATTAAATGGGGAAAATGAGCAACCCGAAGATGATCCCCTGGGCGAACGATGTAACACTGTGGAGAATGAAATTCTGTTTCTACACCGTAACACTCAAAAACTTCCTCCATATACGGCCATAAATTGTCCTGAGCTTCATAAGCTTGTAATTGCGTAATCAAGGTGTCGGCAAGGTCTTTACGATACGAATTTAACTCTAACAGCTGATCTCGGCCATTATGTAAATGAACTTCGGTCTCAGCAACTAAGGTGTGCGTTGTGGCAAGAAAAGAGTTAATTTGTTGAGCATCTAAAGTCTGTAAAACTTGCGCTAACTTATCTTTTAACTGCTCGGCAACGGGTTGCGCTGCGGAACAATTGGCACAAAAAGCGTTCATGCCTTCATCATACCAACGATATAACAGCTCTTGGGCAGTTCCCTTAAGGTAAGGAATATGAATTTGGATGACATGTTTTTGCCCAATTCGATCCAAACGCCCAATTCGTTGTTGTAATAAATCTGGGTTTTCAGGTAAATCCCAAAGAATTAAATGATGAACAAACTGAAAGTTACGCCCCTCACTACCAATTTCAGAGCAAATTAATACGCGTGCTTTGCTTTCAGGATCTGCAAAATACGCGGCTGCACGATCTCTTTCGATAATGCTTAGCCCTTCATGAAATACGGCCGCAGCAATGCCTGCACGATTTTTTAATGTATGCTCTAAAGCGATAGCTGTTTCAGCGTGCTGGCAAATCAACAAGGCTTTATCATTCACCAACTGCGTTATTTTTTCTACCAGCCATAGGTAGCGAACATCTTCCTGCAAAACCGCCTCATGCGTTGAATTACTTAAGGGATAAGCATGACGTTGTCGCTCAGGAAAGCCTTGAATGGTATGTCGTGAATTTCTAAATAAAATACGCCCCGTACCATGATGATCCAATAAAATTTTAATCAGTGCTGCACGGGCATGGGTACCTTGCTCTGGCTCGTCAACGTCAGCTAATAACGCCGCAACATTGTCATCCTTAAGCAACGTACTTAATAAATCTTTTTCCTCTGTGCTTAGCTCAACCGCACTTAATAATAATTTTGCCACCTGTGCGACGGGCTCAAATTGTCTTTCTTCTTCAAGAAAGGCGCTAAAACTGTAAAAACGATCTGGGTCTAATAATCTAAGCCGTGCAAAATGACTTTCCTTACCTAATTGCTCTGGTGTAGCCGTTAATAAAATCAAGCCCGCCGTTTGCAGTGACAACTGCTCCACAAAGGCGTACTCGGGACTAACCGCCTGTTCGCTCCATTCTAAATGATGTGCTTCATCGACAATAACCATATCCCATTGTGCTGCCAACGCCTGTTGTTGACGATTAGGATAACGGGCAAAAAACGCCTGACTGCACAACACCAATTGCTCAGTTAAAAAAGGATTATCAGTGTTTGTAGGCGAATCTGATTCCCACCCTTCATCACCTAACTCGCCCAAACAGCGAGCTTCATCAAAAATACTAAAGCGTAAATTAAAACGCCTTAACATTTCCACTAACCATTGATGTAATAAACTTTCAGGCACAATAATAAGCACACGCTTATTTAAGCCATTAATTAAACGATGATGCAAAATCAAACCCGCTTCAATTGTTTTCCCCAACCCAACATCATCCGCCAACATAATTCTTGGTGCGGTACGGTTGGCCGATTCATACGCAATGAATAGTTGATGTGGTATTAATGAAGTGCGTGTTCCAAGTAAGCCTTTTACAGGCGACTGATCATGCTGCTGAACACGTTGCCAGGTTTTATATCGCAATGAAAACCAAGCACTTGGATCGCATGAACCAATAAATAAGCGGTCCTGTGGTTTATTAAATTGAATATGATGGTTTAACTCAACCTCTTCCAATCTAACGTGCTCGCCTAGCGCATTCAGCCCAAAATAAATAACTAAACCAGCCTCTTCAATGACTCGCTCAACTATTATTTTTTCTTCATCTACGGATTCAATCTCATCGCCAACGGCATAAATCACCCGCGTTAAGGGCGCATTATCTCGCGCATAAATTCGTCGTTCATCTGCAGCGAGATACAGCATAGTAATTCGGTTAGCGCTGACCTCAAGAATAAGCCCCAAGCCTAATTCTGATTCAGTATTACTAATCCAACGTTGTCCAGGTTTAAAAGAGTCCATTTTAAATGTTAAGTGCTAAAGTTAAAAAAAGGTACTGCTTCAGTTCCTCTGCTTGAAAAAAGAAGACTGTTTGCATTATTGCTTAAGACCTGTGCCTTTATGTAAAAGAAATAAGCTAAAGACCACCATTAAAACAATAAAGCCTCCCGTCATCATAAAAGCGAGCTGAATATCCACATCAGTCACGCCTATGAACCCAAAACGAAAAGCATTGACCATGTAAAGAATGGGATTCCCCATAGAAATAATTTGCCAAACACTTGGTAGCATTGAGACTGAATAAAAAACACCCCCTAAATAACTTAACGGTGTCAGCACAAAATTAGGGATGATAGAAATAGCATCAAAACTTTCAGCAAGTTGTGCGTTAATAAATCCAGCCAAAGAAAACATGGTGGCCGTCATTAACGCAATAAGCAAAGTAATCGTAAAGTTTTGCACGATTACCTCAGAAAATAACATGGCAATAAATGCGACCACAAAGCCCACTAATAAACCACGTAAAATGCCACCCGTAATATAACCCGCCAAAATAACGACATTAGAGACAGGGGCAACTAATAATTCTTCAATATTATGTTGAAACTTTGTTGAATAAAAAGAGGACACGACATTGGCATACGAATGATTAATCACCGACATTAATATCACCCCAGGCACAATATAATCCATATAACTGGCGCCACTTATGGTGCCGATACGATCACCAATTAACTTACCAAAAATTAAAAAATATAGGGCTGTGGAAATGGCTGGCGGCAACAGCGTCTGTGGCCAGATGCGCAAAAATCGATAGATTTCTTTAACCACAATGGTGTTGTATGCAGTAAAATTCATGGTTAAACCCTGTTTGTTTTTGCTTGTACCAAATCCATAAATAACTGCTCCAAACGATTTGTTTTATTTTTTAAACTCAACACCTGAATATTATGTTGCGTTAAATAATTAAATAATTGATTTAAGCCTTTTGTCTTAGGCACCGCCACACTCATCACCTTAGGCGACACCAATTCAATCTGATAACCCTCTAAATCTAGAGGATTCGTCAATGCTTCGGCTAAATCAAGCACGAAATGTTCAACCTGAAGCCGCGCTAATAACTGACTCATACTTGAATTTTCTACGATACGCCCTTGATCGATAATCGCAATATTTCGACATAAACTTTCGGCCTCTTCTAAATAATGTGTGGTAAGAATAATCGTTGTGCCTTGTTGATTAACGTCCTGCATCATCTCCCACATAGAGCGACGAATTTCAATATCAACACCAGCGGTGGGTTCGTCTAAGATCAACAACTTAGGTGCGTGCACCATGGCTCGTGCAATCATTACACGGCGTTTCATACCGCCCGATAATCGTCTTGAAATAGTATCTCGCTTATCCCATAAATCCATTTGCCTTAAGCAGTGCTCGGTTCTTACCGATGCCACCTTCCTTGACATACCATAATACCCAGCCTGATTGAGTAAGATATTTTTTACCGTATCAAACTGATTAAAATTAACCTCTTGCGGAACCAAGCCCAAACAACTTTTCGCTTGATTACGGTGTTTTTGTAAATCATGGCCAAATATAGTCACCGACCCACTGGTTTCATTAACTAAGGAACTGATAATCCCTATGGCTGTTGATTTTCCCGCGCCATTTGGACCTAATAAGGCAAAAAAATCACCTTCTTCAACATCCAAATCTATTCCCTTTAAGGCTTCAAAACCATTACTGTACACTTTGCGTAGTTGACTAATTGATAATGCATTCATAATAAAACTAACACTTAACGGAACCTTATAAATAAGTTAAATTAGCCACTGTTGCTTTATTTAGTGACCCTGACAACGTCTAATGACCCACGATTTTATCAGAATTTACCCTCTCTCATAGACAAAACTGGATGTCCCTGTGCAAAAAACCACCCCTGAAATTGTTGCTGCTGTCGACCTTGGCTCGAACAGCTTTCATATGATTGTGTGTCGCCTTCATGAAGGCAAATTAACAACACTTGATAGCCTAAAAGAAATGGTCAGACTCGCCTCTGGTCTTGATAAAAACACTGTGTTATCTCAAGAGACACAACAACGCGCGTTAAACTGCTTAGAACGCTTTGGACAACGTATCCGCACCATACCACCTGAGAATGTCCGCATTGTTGGCACGAATACATTACGCACCGCAAAAAATGTCGATGATTTTTTAATAAAAGCTGAATTGGCGTTAAATCACCCCATTCATATTATTTCAGGCATTGAAGAGGCGCGCCTAATTTATCAAGGTGTAGCGCATAGCTTAGGCAGTAATGCACAACGACGGTTAGTCATGGATATTGGCGGAGGCAGCACCGAATATATTATTGGAGCGAACAATGTACCCGAGGAAAAAGAAAGCTTACACATGGGCTGCGTATCAATTAGTCATCTTTTTTTTAAACAAGGCGTAATTAATAAAGATGATTTTGCGCGTGCGGTATTATTTGCGGAACAACAACTGGAGCCTTTTGGGAAAAAATTTCAACGTAAAAATTGGCATGAAGCCATTGGCGCATCAGGCAGTCTTCGCTCGATAGCTAAGGTGTTGGAAGCTAAAAACTGGAGCAATAATGGCATTACGAAACAGGGTTTAGAACTACTTGTCGACTACCTGTTGTCATGCAAACATATCAGTGAGTTAAACTTTCCAGATTTTGATCCTGAACGTTTACCTGTATTTCCAGGCGGCGTTGCCATTGCCTACGCTACCTTCAAAAGTTTAAAGATTGAGCAAATGACAGTATCTGATGGCGCGTTACGTGAAGGCTTAATACAGGATATTTTAGGGCGACTTTACCATCATGATATACGCTCTGAAACAACAAAAATGCTTGCTAAACGCTTTCATACAGACCATCCGCATGCCTTGCGAATTCAACACACCATCACTCATATTTTAACGCGATTAATGAGTAGCCACGCTTGGGCGGGCGAAGAAGATTCACGTCAATTTTTACATTGGGCAGCTGAATTGCATGAAATTGGACACGATATCGCCCATAGCCAATACCATAAACACAGCGCGTATATTGTAGAGTATGGTGATTTAGCAGGGTTTTCAAGACAAGATCAATTGTTATTAGCAACCTTAATTAGAAACCATCGACGCAAATTTTCTACCACTCAAATTAAAAAATTACCTGAACTTTGGCAAACAAAAATTTCATATTTAATTATCGTACTTAGATTAGCTGTTTTACTGCGTCGTAATCGTGATGAAAATGAACTACCTAACGTTGACATTTCTTTCAGCAAGAAAAAAATTCACCTTAATTTTCCATTGCTATGGTTAGATCAAGCGCCCTTAACGCGCGCTGATTTAAACCAAGAAGCTGAGTATTTAAAAGCGGCAAGCTTTTCGTTAGTCTTTTCATAGCTATTTGGCATGAAAAAAACATTTAACTTTATCGTTTTTTGCATCGCTACGCTCTTGTTGCTTAGCCTAGCTGGCTTTTTTTTTGCCTTGAGCAATAACGGTGACACACCTTTACCCTGGGAACAAAACGTACCAGAAAAAACACACGCAGAAAAAATCCTTCATAGTATTACTAGCAGGCAACATCAAGGGTTAAATACTATCGCTCTTAATGAACATGAATTAACTGTCGTTACTCAGTACTTATTTAATCTTTATTACGCAGGCGCGGTTCAAGTGCACTTAAAGCAACAGCAACTTGATATGCGTATTCAACTTCCTTACGTTCTCGCCAACCAATACGTACTTATCTCGCTGTCATTTATTCAGCAAAAAAACAACCCTTTGCCATTGCTTGATGCGCTGAGTATTGGTAACGTGAAGATTCCTAAGAATATTGTTAGATTTAGTTATCAGCAATTCATCAACGCCTCAACAAACAATGCGTATTTCGAGCTTGCTTTTCATTCTCTTAAAAAACTAGATCTCAGCACAAAAAGAATGGTTCTAACCTACTTTTCCCAATTTGATTCATTATTTAATCCAACTGCACACCTAAGTACTTCTGAACAAAAAACGCTGCGACTTTACCAAAACAAGCTGAATGAAATCGTTCAGTCACATAATCAAAAATGGTTATTATCCTTAGCTGAATTATTAAAACCACTGTTTACAATGGCGCAGCAACGCTCAAGCACAACCAATCCGATCGTTGAAAATCGCCTTGCAATTATTGCCATCAACGAATATATCAATAAAAATAGCAGCCAGTTCTTATTTGCAACGCAAGCTGAAAAACAGTTACAACATTACACTGTTTTTTTATATAAACGAGGAGATTTAGCCCAACACTTTATTGCCTCAGCGTCACTGTCTGCGACACTTAATAATCACCTTTCAGTAACATTGGGAGAGCAAAAAGAATTACGCGATGCAAAAATGGGCAGTGGCTTTAGTTTTATTGACCTTGCTGCGGATAAAGCAGGCAGTTATTTTGGCGAAATGGCAACGTTATCGTTGGAAACAGCGCAACTTATCCAAAAAAACATGTCGGCAATTAAAGATTACCGTGACTTTATGCCTGATCCAAGAAATTTACCTGAAAATATTAATCATGATGATTTTTTAAAAAACTACGGCTCAGTTAATGCTGAAAATTATAAAAAATTGACAACTTTAATTGATCAAAAAATCAGCTCAATGCCTATTTATGCTAAGTAGACTAGTCATTAATTAAATGGTTTATCAGAAAAATCTTTAAATTTTGCCGTAACCAGTGTGCTTTGATGATCTTGATGTGAACTAAAATAATCATTCAATGCTTGCACCAGTTCTTTGGTACTTTCTCTTAATTGCCACAACCTAGCCTTAGTTTTTTTATTCCAACCAGCGGGTTCAAATACCGGCAAAACCATTCTAAAAAACGTTATATTTTTTTCAAACATTTCGCTAATATTCTCCATTAAATGAAGCTCTTTTTGTCTTTCATTAAGCTGTTGTGTTATTAATTTAGCAAGGATTCGACTGGTAATTAAATGCATAGGGAGCATCACGGCGATTAATGAAACCAGCGCAATAGGTCCAATGATGGGATCAATTAATAACTCCAACACACCCAGTTCGATCTCGGCAAAGATAGCAAGCATTGCAATAAAACTAAGCACGATAACTGAAGCCAATGTGGAACGTTCTTTCCATAACATAATCCCACGCTTAACTTCAGGAATAACGGTATTTTCAATGTCCATAATATTTTTTTCCAACGCATCCAATACGCGGTAAGAACGCTCGTGTTCAACATTAGCTAAACGTTGATCAATCTGTGAAAAGCACGTTGGCTTTGGCTGAATTGATTGATTGGCTAACTCTGCTAAAACAATAAATTGACCGGTGTTTATGCCTAGATCAGATAATTTTCTTTGCCATAATGAAATTATTGCATTGCTATTCGTTACATTCAGACCTTCACCAGCATCATCAATTAAATAGACAAATTTATTCGAATCTTGATAGGTAATAATATGAGCGATTAACTCCTCCATTAACGGAAAATCTTGCTCAAAAATGTCTGTAAAAATTAATACTAAATCGGAATGATCAATCATGTGATTGGTTAATAAAGAAACCACAGGCGCAGCTTGTGAACTAACTACCGCAGGTGCATCAATAAATAACTTGCCTTTTAAGCGCTCACTTTGCAACGTTTTTAATTCTAAAAACGCGTTAATACGACTGCCGGCTCCCGCCTGTAAGCGATCAATTTTACGACTAACTTGATAAAATGGATAACGCGGATCAACATCTAAGGCAGTTCCTTGTAAGGTAACTGAATTTGGCTGTGGACTGTCCAGCAAGACCGTAAACTTATGACTGGAGGCCTGTATCCCAGAAAGCAACTGCTCTGATCCTAAATAACTATTAATAAACTTGGATTTCGCCGTTGAACTACCACCAATCAAACTAACTATTGGCCACCATGAATCTTTAGACGCAGTAGTTTCATCAGCATTAATCAATCCTAGGTCATATTCAAGTTGATCTAATTCTTGAAATATCTTAGCGACTTGAAGCAATACTGGATTGTCGCCAGCAAACTGCTTTTCAAGATTCAATAAATATTTGCTTAGTATCTTTTCAGCCATTCAGAATAACCCCGTCATTGTTTTATCAGTAGTGTGTGAATAAATTATAAATCCAAATATTCCGGATTTCTCTACATTGCAAAAAGTCTATGCGTTTAGTTTAAAGCCATTAAATATAAGCTGATTAACTGACCTCTCCCTGCCATTCAACTGCAAATAAAACACCCAATGAATATCAATCTGTGAATTAAGTTTTTGCACCTAAAAGCACAATACTTTTCCCCTTGAAGGCTCATTTTTGGTGTATCGCTCCGTCATCGAGATAAAGCGACCTGACAGCCTAAGCTTAGTAAGCCTCAGTCTTTACTACGCATCAATTACCATCGCATAGTTAGACTTGTGCGCAAAAACGATCTATTAAACCATGCATTAATGTAACGGGTTACCTTAAAAAGGCTAATTTTTTACCTAAGATGTTATCAAAACCTTGATTAATTGCTTTGTGCATACCTTAAAGCCAAGCTGCTCACTCTTTTTTTGTTGTACTTTTTACACAAAAAATCATGAAGATAATTTTTTATTTCAATCAGTTGGTCACCAAATGTTTAAAAAATTTGTTTTATTGCTTAGAAGGCCTATTCGGTCAAAATTGTCGACACCCACCTCCCCATAGCCCCTTTTTATACTTTAACGGATGGCATATTTTTTTCACTGCCTTAATTTCCATTCCAGCGGTGCCTAATGCGGCATTACTGCGTCACGTCAGTAATTAACGCACTACCGTTCTTTACATTAGGTATGTTGTTAACCATACTACCTATGAATTAAATAGTAATTTTAAGCGATTATAAATAGCGCTTACAGAAAACCAAGCGCTTCAAGCTACGGCTAAATAGCCACTCAGTATAAGCACTAACAATATTCAACGTGCATTTGAAACTAAAGATGATGGCAAACTAACACCAATAATAGATTATCTTGTTAATGCTTTCTTTATAAAGTCCTTAAAGAGTTAGCTCATTTAATCAGACTACTTATTGCTTTGATGAAAAATCATCACAACACCACCTAATGCTATATTTTATAGGCCCTAAAAATGAACGAAATATCTCCTCACGAATGGATTTCAACAGCCGCATATTACAAAGCAAAACGCAGGAACTTTGCGCCTGGCAAAGCATTAGAGGATTGGTTGACCGCAGAACATGAGTTTGCTATCCATCAAATCCATTACTATTTAATTCAAGCAAATGAAGATGGCATTACTCTTCATAGTCTTCACAAATTAGCCGACGTAATTGGCATAGATAAGCCTTATTCCCTGCATTCTAAAAAAGAATTAATTCACACCATCCAACATGCTATGCATCATCCATCGTGTTTCAGTAGTGAGCATAAACTACATTGCTCGGAACATAACTGTGAATGGCAAACAGAATGCAAAAGACTTACTGCAAAATGGTATTCTC
>Ga0114977_10003495_pt1 | contig 10087 bp, 9 predicted proteins | sample S_130805_MF_Meta_FD_87026 | JGI IMG/M metagenome (GOLD analysis project Ga0114977, IMG submission 87026) | Freshwater microbial communities from Lake Simoncouche, Canada to study carbon cycling - S_130805_MF_MetaG | ecosystem: Environmental > Aquatic > Freshwater > Lake | place: Lake...
CCCGGAGCACCCCACCGCGGTGGAGGGTTGCCGTTCAGCTAGCCGGGGCTTGATGCTGACACTCATGACCTAGAGGAAAATCTAGCAGAGAAATTACATAGAATGCGACCTGTGAGTTCACCAGCGGGTCAGCGGAAAATATTATTCCTAAACCCAAAAGACAACATTGCAGTCTGCTTAGCAGACATCGATGCTGGTGAGAAAATTTCTCAAGATGGCCGCGAAGTAAGTGCAGTTGAGGCCATCCCTCGCGGGCACAAAATTGCTACGGCTGATATCGCCAAAGGTGATGGCATCATTAAATATGGCGAACGCATGGGTCACGCAACGAAAAGTATTGCAACTGGTTCGCATGTACATACCCATAATGTTTTAGGCGATCGACTTTCAACGGAAAATGCATGAGCCTGCCTGAAATTTGGGGATTCCAACATGAAGGTCGTGGCGTCGGAATTCGCCATCACCAATTAATTTTGCCATCAGTGGTTTGTTCAACTGTAGTTTCGCGCCGAATCGCACAAGAAGTTGGCGGAATTACTTTTGCGCATCAGCATGGTTGCGCAATTATCGGTGTAGATGTTTCCGGAATTGATGACTTCTTTATCTCACTCGCGTCGCATCCAAATGTGGGATCAGTGCTTGTTGTTGGATTGGGTTGTGAGACTACTCAAGGAAATGAATTAACTGAAAAAATTACTAAATTAACAAAATCAACTGAGTATTTGGTCATTCAAGAAAGTGGTGGCGTCGAGGGAACCGTTGCTAACGGGGCCGCCGCCGCACGTGAACTCGCACTAACTTATAGCCACTTCCCATACCCGCTTGAAGAGTTGGTTGTTGGTATTGAATTATCGCGTGATGTTGAAATTGAACCATTGCTGACAGAGTTAACTCATATTGGAATTAAATATGTGATTATCAGTGAAGCTGGCGGTTCCGCTAAACATTTCTCAATGTTGATGTCCCAAAAAGTGCAATTGATCATCTCTTTTCCGGATGGAAATCAGCCACCATCAGGTTTCCCATTAATTCCGGTTTTAAATGTGGCAAGTAACAGTCCACTACACCAAGCAATCTCTGGTGAATTTGATCTTCAATTCGAAGCAACGGCTAAAGATATGCTGGATAAAATTATTTCAACTGCCGACCACACAAAAACAATTAGTGAGCAAAATCAATCTGGTGAAATCTTGGTTCCTCGATTGGTGCGTAGCGTCTAATGAGTAATCCAACTTCTCCACTACTTGGATACCCACGCCCTGATGGCAGATGGGGATTTCGTAACCACGTTTTGATTTTGCCCCTTCACCAAGCACTCTCAACTGCTGCCCGGGATATTGCTGATGCAACAACTGGTGCTGTAGCGATTAGTCATGACTGGTCGGGCGAAATTGATAAAGACTTTGAACGAATTACAAAAACGTTTGCGGGTTTTGCTGGAAATCCAAACATTTTCACAACTTTGGCGCTGACGATCGGAACAGATGTTGAAAGTGAAATTATTGAGCGAGCTAAAAAATTTAGCCCCACTCCCATAATTGAAATCAAATTATCTGACGCGGGTTCAATGTTTAAATTAGTTACAAACGCCCTTGAAAAAGCAACCGAATTAGCCGAACAGGCAGCCGCAGAATCTAGAACCCCTGCCCCATGGAGTTCAGTTGTTCTAGGACTTGAGTGCGGTGGATCTGACGCGTATTCAGGCATAACCGCAAACCCTGCGCTTGGTGTTGCTAGTGATCGCTTTGTTGAATTTGGTGCCACATCGATCTTGGCCGAAACAATGGAGATCCTTGGTGCAGAACATTTATTGGCTGCCCGCGCATTAGATCCTAAAGTAGGTGCACAAATTATTGAAGTAGTTGCCAGATATGAAAGATCTATCAACTATGAAGGAATAGATATTCGTGGAGCGCAACCATCTCGTGGAAATATTGAAGGTGGTTTATCAACTTTAGAAGAGAAATCTTTAGGAGCCGCTAAGAAGGCCGGTAACGCACCATTTACTGGTGTGCTTGAGTATGCCGATCGTCCAACTGCACCTGGTTTGTACTTCATGGATACGCCCGGCCATGACATTGAGCAGTTAACCGGATTTGCTGCAGCTGATGTAAACATCACTGTATTTACTACTGGTCGCGGAACTCCCACCGGCTCAGCCGTTATCCCAACAATTAAAGTCGCCACAAATAGTGAGATGGGTCTGGTGCTCACAGATCTAATCGATATCAACGCTGGAACAATTTCAGATGGCACGCAAACTCTTGAAGAAGTAGGTCAAATTATTTTCGATGAGATAGTGAAAGTTGCCAATGGTCAATTAACAAAAGCCGAACACGGTAAGCATCACGAATTCAATCTTTCCAGGTTATACGGATCAACTCTTTAAGGTTTTTAGTACTTCTCTTACTGGTTTCACTCGTAATTGTTCCAACCAATTTGCAATCTGCGGGAATAATTGAGGATTAACTTTTGTCGCAAGCCCGTCAAAACTCAAAGTATCGGTGACACTTTGTAATGCATCTTGCATACGAACTAATTTTTGCAATGAATCAGCTAATGGATCATTTACTTTCTCATTAACTTCCAAAAATCTCAGCCAGGCCGCAATAATTAAGGTGATGTGATCAGTTTCTAATCCCAATTTTACTAAGTCATTTGCTGATGCAAAGATCCGTTGCGGCAACTTTTGTGAACCATCCATTGCTATTTGCAAGCTCTTATGTAATAGCGCATAGTTACTAACACGTTTACGAATAACTTTCGCATATTCGATTGGATCAAGGTCAGCAGGTGCAACAAATGACTTACCGGCTTCCTTTTCTTGAAAATTCTTAATGAAATCACCGATTACCGGATCGAGTACTCCCTCGGCTACATATTCAATTCCAGCCAATTGGCAGATATAGGCCAAAGCAGAATGAGCACCATTAAACACTCGAATCTTCATTGCTTCATATGGGGCAACTTTTTCGACAAATCTCGCCCCGACTGGAGATAAGTGCTCACTAATAGGGTCATTTTCAATTACCCACTCTAAATAAGGTTCTGCAGTTATTAGAGAGTGGTCTTCATATCCATAACTTTGATGAAATTCATCAATAGAATCTTGGGTAATCGCCGGGACAGCGCGATCTACCATCGAATTAGGGAATCTAATCTCTGATTTCAGCCAGTTCAAAAACTCAGTCGAACGTTGTTGTTTGTTTGCTAAATCAAGCACAACGGCACGGGTGATATCTCCATTTGTTGGCAAGTTATCGCAAGAAATTACCGCAACTCCCGGCAAACCACTTTCAAATCGGGCTACAAGCAAATCTAACAACCTGGCTGGAAAGGTAAGTAAAGAATTAACATCGGTAATATCTGCTTGAACTTCTGTGGAAGATAGATTTATACCGTCTCGGGCGGAGTTGCATTGATACGCTTTTTCACTTACAGTTAATGTGATCAACTTGAGTTCTTTACTGCGTGCGATTTCTAGCAATTCTGCTCTTGCCTGCGGGAAGAACACTGCTTTGCGGATCGCACCTACGATGATTGGTGCAAAGCCAGCTCCTTCACGTTCATTTATCGTATAGAGACAATCCTGGCTATTCATTACATCTGCCACATCACTGCTTCGCTGCGTTACTCCAACAACGCCAAAGTTGAGATTTCCACTTCGCAAGATTCTCTCAAAGAAAAGTGCTTGGTGGCCTCTATGGAAAGCACTTAGCCCCATATGTATCACACCGATTTTTACTTGGCTTAAATCATATGTAGGTGGGTTTGCAGATCTATGGGATGAGTAGTTCTCAAGATTTAATTGCGCCATTAGAGTTTGAAATATTCCTTTGAAAGGTTGTACGCAATATCAGCGCCTACCTCTAGAGCATCTGATTTGCTCAACCGATGTTGGCTAACCTCATTTGCTAAATAAGCTGCATCAAATCTGCGGGCAACATCATGGCGAACTGGGATTGATGCAAATGCTCGAGTGTCATCAATAAAACCAACAGTGTTGTAAAAACCGGCCGTTTCAGTGACGCTATCTCGCCACCTTTGCATGCCATTTAAGCTGTCATGGAACCACCAAGGTGGACCCAATCGCAATGAAGGATATGCACCAGCGAGTGGGGCCAATTCACGGGAGTAGGTACTTTCATCCAATGTGAATAAAACTGCCCTGAAATTAGGGTGCAATCCGACATCATTTAGAAGTGGCTGTAACTCCCGGACATAATTAGTAGCAACTGGAATATCAAATCCGCGATCTGCGCCATAGATCTTGGCAATTTCATGGTTATGACTACGAGATGAACCTGGGTGTATCTGCATTACTAATCCATCATCAGCAGCCATGCGGGCATGTTCAACCAACATCATCGCTCTAAATTGATTGGCGTCTTCTTTTGAAAAATTTCCACTCGAAATCACCGCAAAGAGTTTTTCTTGTTCTTTGATATCTATAATCAGAGTTTCGCAAGTAGCTACTCCATGATCAGTTGCGGTGGCTCCATGGCGCTTAAAGTGATCGCGGCGATTTCTTAATGCATTGCGATAAGAAGCAAAAGTTGCGCAATCTTCACCGCTAACTTTTGCCAGTTCAGCTACAGCAATTTTCCAACCTGGCCGCTCTGGATCTGAAACGTCATCAGGCCTAAAAGTCGGGATCACTCGCCCACCGATATTTAACTTAGCTAGCTCAAGATGAGTATTCAACGAATCCGAAGTCGCATCTGTGGTTGCCATAACCTCAATGTTAAATTTTTTAAACAATGTCTGCGGCAAAAATTCAGGAGTGTGTAACTGTTCATTAATCTGATCATAGAAATAATCTGCTCGCGCAACTGTTAACGGCTCATCAATTTTAAACAAAGTATAGAAAATCTCTTCAATCCAGATTCGGGATGGAGTAGCTCTAAATGCGTACCAATGTTCGGCAAAAATTCGCCAGACTTCCCGTGGATCTACATCTGAGCGGGTTCCATCTGCATGAGGAATTGAAATTGCTTCATAGGAGACACCCTGACTGAAAAGCATCCGGGTTACATAATGATCTGGAGTGATAAGTAATTCAACTGGATTTTGAAATGGTTTATTCTCTAACAAGATTCGTGGATCAACATGCCCGTGCGGAGATAAAATTGGGAACTGGCTCATTAACTCATAAATCTCTCGAGCGAGCCGATCGTTTCCTAAAAAACGATTCTCATCCATGGCTCTTCATCCAATCAAATGCATCTTTTTGCATATCAGCTGTGAATGAATGTTTAACAGGGTAAAAATCTCCTCGATACTCTGCAGCAATTTTTGAATAGTGTGCGGAGATTAAATTGTCGGCAGTTTTCATACCATCTGGAGTAAACAATTGATCATTACTGCAGTACTGGACATACAGAGGTTTGGGTGCGCCAATAATTGCAACTCCAGGCCAATCAGTTACGGCTGCCAAATTATGCGGAAAAGACATCCAAGAGTGTGGCGCTATATGAGATTCGATCAGTGATTCATAAGTCGCCATGGCGCCAACAGAGACTGTCGCCTTTAATTGATCAGAGGTGGTTGTTGCATGTAGATAAATCGCTCGGCACCCTCCTCCAGATAGGCCAACCGCAGAAATCGAATCAGAGAATTCTGGGAGAGAGTGTGCGACAGCAAGGGCTACTCGATCATCGAAGTTTATTAATCCACCTAGTGTCGTCCCAAATAAACTTAAATATTTTGATAGGGCCATAGATTCATGCATCACCGCTAGATTTTCATAATCATCTGAACCTAAAACTTCTTTTAACCGGTTTGGCATGATTTCTGCAGGGAATCTACGCGATCCCCACATAAAAGCGTCAAAGGCTAAAACTGCAAAGCCACGTTTAGCTAACTCATTAGCTGGTGCTTGATTACCGTAGTGATCTCGTTTTACCCATTGCGCATGTTCGGGGAGTTCAGTTCCGCCAGCAACTAATTTTTCTTTTCCAAACTCTTTTACATCGTCATGACTATGTAAAAACAGAGCACCCGGAAGTGGTGTGGTCACACCTTCTGGCGTCAAAAGATAAGCCTGAGTCCTTGGACCCCATCCAACGCTCCAACCAATTTCGGTGATGGTTACACCTTCATGATTTTTCTTTTCCCCACGCACAATTTGAAAATCTGTTGGGAAATCTGGCAGCGTTCCTAAATGTGAAAGCAGTTGAACGCCATTTATCTTGGGTCCCTTTGGGGGTGCAAAACCAAGCGCAGTTGGTAAATCGCTAAACGCCCCTAAATCCATGCCACAACCTTACTGTCGATCAATCACTTTGTTAATCATGGGGATCTTGGTTAGTACCAAATTTAAAAGTAAGCCAATCCCGACTGCCCAAATCAAGTCCACAGCAACGGTAATAAACGCAGTGCTGATGAGAACAATCGCACTACTTCTTGTCGTTACCAGAGCCTCGCGCACTGAAACCGGATTCACCATTCTGCCTGCTGTCACGATCAAAATGCCAGCAAGTGCGCTGATAGGAATTTGCCCAACAACTGGTGCGATGAGTAATACACATATTAATAAGAGCATTGAGTGCACCATCGCCGAAAATCTTGTTCTGGCACCAGAGCGCACATTTACTGCTGTTCGTGCGATTGCTCCAGTCGCTGGAATTCCACCCATCATTGATGCAGCGACAGTTGCTAAACCCTGACCAAATAATTCACGATCTGAATCATGTTTTTCCCCATCATGTAAATGAGTTTTCGCATGTTCCATTCCATCCGCAACGCGCGCTGAAAGAATTGACTCAATTGCACCTAGAGCAGCAACAGCGAAAGCCGCATAGATAATTGCCGACCATCCCAACGTTGGAATCTCAGGCAGTTTTGGCATTGGTAGTGAATGGGGCAACTCTCCAATTGTTTTTGCTTCTAAAGGAGAGATCGCCAGAATTAAAGTACATAAAACAACTGTGACGATACTTGCTGGGATAGTTTTAGTGAGACGCACTGCAAGCAACATGGAAGTAATTGCAGTAAATAAAATTATCGTCGGCCCACTTTTAAATCCGTGAGCAATAGCAATTTTTAAAGTTGCCCACGCAACTCTGGCAGCATTACTACCTTCTGGTTTTGCAATGTCTAAAGCCAGTGGAAGTTGTTGTAAAGCAATAACAATTCCAATTCCAACTGTGAATCCTTCAAGCACCGCCCAAGGAACTGCTGCTAAATATCGACCTAACTTAAGTATCCCCAACAAAATAATTATCAATCCAGCCATGGCACCAACAATTGGGATAACTCCGACGCCGTATTTGGCAACAATCGGGACAAGGACAACTGTCATTGCACCTGTAGGACCGCTGACTTGAAAACGGGACCCACCAAATACGGCAGCGATAAAACCAGCCACAATCGCTGTTACTAATCCCGAAGCTGCCCCAGTTCCAGTTGAGATTCCGAAAGCTAGTGCCAGTGGCAGGGCGACAACACCAACGGCCACTCCCGCAAGTAGATCGTGCCTCCAGCCAGTTCTGAATCCCGGGTAATCACGTTTTGAAGGAAGGACCCGATTAATGGGAAGAAAAAGGTGCACTTTGTCACCGTACCCCTGGAAAAGGAGCGTTTCAGGTTGCAGATGCAAACGATTTGCAATAACTTTTCAATGTGAACGTGATCTTAAAGCCCTCCCCTTCAACTCCCCTGCGCAACCGGTTGAATCCTGGTGAGTGGCGTCGTCTTTATGCCATGTTCGGATTTATTGCTTTTCTGCATATCTCAGGTGCCTTGTTGATGTGGGCGGCTATAAACACCGCGTCATACCAGCTATCAGATGGCACATTGTTTGGTTGGGGCACTGCTGCATTGGCATACACCTTGGGCATGCGGCACGCATTTGATGCTGACCACATCTCTGCGATTGATAACACCACTAGAAAATTGATGAGTGAAGGCCAACGTCCGCTAGCGGTTGGGTTTTTCTTCTCCCTTGGTCATTCATCAGTTGTTTTCGCTTTAGCGATGTTGCTCAATTTCGGAATTAAATCTCTTGGTTCTCAGTTAAAGGATGACAACTCTTCGTTGCATCATTACACCGGATTAATTGGCACCAGCATAAGTGGTGGATTTTTACTTTTAATCGCACTATTAAACTTTATTGTTTTACAATCCATCGTTCGTGTTTTCATGAATATGCGTAAAGGCATGTATAGCGAAGAAGAACTTGAAAAACATTTAAATGCCCGCGGATTATTAATGCGCTTTTTTGGACCAATCGCTCGCCGCATCGATAAAAGTTGGAAGATGTACCCACTGGGAATTCTCTTTGGTCTTGGATTCGACACAGCGACAGAAGTTGGTTTGTTAGTACTAGCTGGAACATCTGTAATTGCAGGGTTGCCATGGTGGGCAATTATTAGTTTGCCTTTATTTTTTGCCGGCGGAATGAGTTTGCTAGATACGATCGACGGGTCTTTCATGAACTTTGCATACGGTTGGGCTTTTTCAAAACCAGTTCGGAAAGTTTATTACAACATAATTATTACTGGCCTTTCAGTCTCTGTTGCCTTCTTTGTTGGTGGTTTAGAGATTGCCCAAGTCTTCGCTGGGCAATTGAATTTGACTGGTGGTTTTTGGGATTATGCAAATAGGTTTAATTTAAACTCTGCCGGTTATTTTATTGTTGGATCATTTGTTGTTGTTTGGGCAGTAGGTTTAGCACTTTGGCGTTATGGAAAAATTGAGCAACGTTGGCACGACAAAGCACATGCTGCTCAAGCTGCCCGTGGTGAAATTACAAACCATGCGGCGGCAGGCTTAGAGCCAGGTCCGATTCGCGCGCCATTTACAATTGATGAATAAGTCAGTCAATAAAAAAATCAAGTAAAAATTCAGTTGTTCCGGGTACTACTGAATACTTATCTAGGTCTGTAATTCCAACGGATGCTAAAACTTCATCATCAATAAAGAAATTCCCAGTTTTGCCACTACCAGTCAAAATTACATGTGCTGAATCAGAAATAATCTCTGGCTTACGACAAAAATCAGTATCGACTCCTGGAATCATGGCAAGAGCCGCAGTGTCGATCGCAGTTCTTGGCCAAAGCGCATTTACGCTGATTCCATCACGTTTAAACTCTTCAGCTAAACCAAGCACGCACATGCTCATTCCATACTTTGCCATTGTGTATGCAAGATGTGGCTTAAACCATTTGGCACTCATGGACAGCGGTGGAGACATCGTCAAAATATGCGGGTTGCGACCAGCTGCAGCAGATTCTTTTAAGTAAGGAATGGCTGCTTGTGAAGTTAAAAATGTAGCGCGCACATTTACTGAAAACATTAAATCAAATCTTTTTGCTGGAGTTGCCAGCGTCGGAGTCAAATTAATTGCGCTCGCATTGTTAATTAAAATATCTAATCCGCCAAACTCAGCAGCGGCCTGTGCGACTGCACTTTCAATCTGTTTTTCGTCTCGCAAATCACATTGAATTGGGAGTGCAATTCCCCCAGCCTTGCGAATTTCTTCCGCAGCGCTATAAATAGTACCTGGCAATGTTGGGTGGGGATCTGTCGTTTTAGCAGCAATTGCAACCATGGCGCCATCAGCAGCGGCACGTTTAGCAATCGCCAAGCCAATTCCTCGGGATCCACCAGTAATTAATATTTTTTTACCGGCTAACTCTTGTGCCATTTCTATTTTCCTTTTTTCGAAATGAAATTCATAAAAGCATCTCTGGCTTCGTCACTCACTAATGCCTCTTGAAAAAGTTTTCCTTCTTCAGCCATAGTTTGAGCGACCGCTTGGGAATGTGCACTTTTAATCAATCTCTTTGCTTGGCGAATTGCATTACGTGGTTGATCGGCAAGTTGTTTAGCAACTTCGCCACCACGTACTGGACTTTCTTCATCCGAGACGACTTCATTTACCAAGCCGTACTCGCGTGCCTTTTCTGCCGAGAATACATCTCCGAGTAAGAGTAATTCGCTGGCTCGTTGATGGCCCATTATTAGTGGAAGCAGATAAGAAGATGCCGCCTCAGGAACTAAACCTAAATTAACAAATGGCATCGACAATTTTGTACCTTTGCCAGCAATTACGTAGTCACAATGCAATAACAATGTTGTTCCA
>Ga0114977_10003497_pt1 | contig 10084 bp, 10 predicted proteins | sample S_130805_MF_Meta_FD_87026 | JGI IMG/M metagenome (GOLD analysis project Ga0114977, IMG submission 87026) | Freshwater microbial communities from Lake Simoncouche, Canada to study carbon cycling - S_130805_MF_MetaG | ecosystem: Environmental > Aquatic > Freshwater > Lake | place: Lake...
AAACCAATTAAATTTATTGGTACTGGCGAAAAAATGGAAGCTTTGGATGTTTTTTATCCAGAGCGTATGGCTGATCGTATTTTGGGAATGGGTGACGTTGTAACTTTAGTTGAACGTGCACAAGAACAATTTAACGAAGAAGAAGCACGAAAATTATCTAAAAAAATTGCCAAAAATCAATTTGACTTTAATGATTTTTTAGGTCAATTACACCAAATTAAAAAAATGGGAAACATTAAAGATTTAGTAGGTATGATTCCTGGTGTTGGCAAAAGTTTGAAAGATACTGAAATTAAAGAAGATGCTTTTAAAGGTATTGAAGCCATCATAGGTTCAATGACACCAAAAGAAAGAAGTAATCCTGAATTATTAAATGGATCACGTCGTTTGCGTATCTCAAAAGGAAGTGGACAAACTATAATGGAGGTTAATAAATTACTAAAGCAGTTTGAAGACACTCGTAAAATGATGCGTATGATGGGCGATAAAAATAAAATGGCTCAATTAATGAAACAAATGCCAGGCGGAATGCCTAAAATGTAAGTTTATGATTTTAATTGACGGTAAAAAAATATCACTTGAACTTCAAGCAGAAATAGCAATTGAAGTAAAACAATTAATTGCTAATGGAAAAAAGCAGCCGCATTTGGCAGCTATTTTGGTTGGTGATGATCCTGCATCTCAAACTTATGTGAATAATAAAGTGAGAGCATGCGATAACGTAGGTTTTAAATCTACATTAGTAAGATTTGAACCAAATGTTTCTGAACAAAAATTATTGGCAAAGATTGAAGAACTAAATAATGATGCTGATATTGATGGTTACATTGTTCAATTACCTTTGCCTCGTCATATTTCAGAACAAAAAATTATTGAAGCTATTAAACCAAGTAAAGACGTGGATGGTTTTCATCCTATAAATGTTGGCCGTTTAGTTTTAAATTTACCAACTTATGTAAGTGCAACACCATTTGGAATTGTTCAATTATTAGAACGTTATAATATACCAACAGACGGGAAGCATTGCGTTGTTATTGGTCGCAGTAATATTGTTGGCTCACCAATGAGTATTTTAATGGCTAAAAATACAAACTTTGGAAATTGTACAGTAACGCTTTGTCACAGTCATACGCAAAATTTAAAAGAACATACTTTAAATGCAGATATTATTATTGCGGCTATTGGTAAACCAAATTTTGTTACTGCTGATATGGTAAAACAAGGTGCTGTTATTATTGACGTAGGCATTAATCGAGTTGACGATGCAACAATTACAAAAGGATTTAAATTAGTTGGCGATGTAAAGTTTGATGAAGTTTCTTTAAAAGCATCTTATATTACGCCCGTTCCAGGTGGAGTAGGGCCAATGACCATTGCTTCACTTATTAAAAACACGTTGATTGCTGCTAAGAAAGAGTTTTAGTTTTTGGTTTAAAAATTCCAAAACAATTTTTGAGTTGAGGTGTTTTAACTTTAATGAAAACAACTTTAATTATTGGAGCCTCATCAGGCATAGGAAAAGCATTAGCTGAAAACTTAATTCGAAAAAAAGAAACTGTTATTTCTATTTCTAGAAATGTTCCAGACGCTCCATTTAGCCATTTTTATAAACACGATATTTTGTCGGAAGATGGTTTACCTTTAATTACGGACCGTATTGATGGTATTGTGTATTGTCCAGGTTCGATTAATTTAAAACCATTTCGTGCGTTAAAAAGACAAGATTATTTAGCGGATTTTGAGTTAAATGTTTTAGCGGCAATTAAATGTATTCAGTTTTATTCAGAAAATTTGATGAGGTCTAAAAATTCGTCAATTGTTTTATATAGCACGGTCGCTGTAAATACAGGAATGTCTTTTCATTCGAGTGTTGCTGTTAGTAAAGGTGCCATAGAAGGATTAACAAAAGCATTGGCAGCTGAATTTGCACCAAAAATTAGAGTGAATTGTATTGCTCCGTCATTAACAAACACACCGCTTTCCGAAAGATTAATTAATACTCCAGAAAAATTAGAAGCAAGTGCAAATCGCCATCCTTTAAAAAGAATTGGAAGCGATATGGATATTGCAAATGCTACAGAATTTTTATTGTCTGAAAATTCAAGTTGGATTACAGGTCAAATAATGCACGTTGATGGCGGAATGTCAACTTTAAAATAATGAGTATAATTAGACATTTTTCAGGCCAAGACATTGTAATGATGGAGCAGCGAAGCAGAGCTGCGTTTATAAATTCATTAAGTGGATTTAAAAGTGTATCGCTTGTAGGTACGATAAATAATTTAGGTCAAACAAATTTGGCAATTTTTAATTCTGTAATTCATATTGGTGCAAACCCTGCTTTAATAGGTATGATTATTAGACCAAATTCTGTAAATCGTCATACTTTAGAAAACCTTTTAGAAACAAATTGTTATACAATTAATCATATTAATAAAGATATTTATAAAAAAGCACATCAAACATCAGCTAGATATCCTAAAGAAATTTCCGAATTTGATGAAGTAGGTTTAACGCCTGAGTTTCATAATAAAATAAAATCACCCTTTGTAAAAGAAAGTCATATAAAATTTGGATTACAGTTTGCTGAACGTCATGATTTGAAAATTAACGGTACCATTTTGATTATTGGAAAAGTAATAGAAGTTTTTGTTCCTGAAAACTGTTTAACACTTGATGGTGTTATTGATGTTGAAAAGGCTGGGACTATTACAACTTCTGGTTTAGATAGTTATCATTCAACAAAACGTTTATCGCGTTTAACATATGCTAAGCCAAATATGCTTCCATCAGAACTGATTGAGAAATAAATTGAAACAAACTATAAATATCGTATGGTTTAAGCGCGACTTACGTTTTACTGATAATGAACCTTTATATTTTGCGCAACAATCAAACCTTCCACTATTACTTATTTATATTTTTGAACCCACTTTAATGGCTTATCATGATAGTGATATAAGGCATTGGAGATTTGTATACGAATCTTTACAAGAAATGAACCTTAAATTAAAAAACATAGGATCTCAAATTTTTGTTTTTCACAATGAAACCTATTTTGTATTTAATGAGCTTATAAAAACATATCATATTTCAACTATTTTTTCATCACAAGAAATTGGAAATGGGCTAACGTTTGAAAGAGATAAAAATATGCAGAAATTGTTTAGAGGAAATAATATTTTGTGGAATGAATATCAAACAAACGGTATTATTAGAAAATTAAAGTCAAGGCAAAATTGGGAGGAATTATGGGAGAAAAAAATGATGGAGTCACCAAAGATAGTAGATGAAACAAATTGGAATATAATAAAATTGGAAGATGATGTTTATACTCAATTAAAAGGTGAAGATCTAAATATCGAAATTATAACTCGTAATAAAAATTTCCAAGAAGGCGGAGAATACTGGGCTTGGAGATACATGGATAGTTTCATTAAAACACGTTATGTAAATTACAGCAAGCATATTTCAAAACCATTATTGAGTAGAAAAGGGTGTAGCCGATTATCGCCATATTTAACTTATGGTAATATTAGTATGAGAATGGTTTATCAATATACTAAACAAAATTATAATACGAGTGATAATAAAAGGGCATTAACTAATTTTGTATCACGCTTGCATTGGCATTGCCATTTTATACAAAAATTTGAAGATGAATGTCGTTACGAATTTGAAAATATAAATCGTGCATATAATGTTTTAAAAAAACCTAAAAATGAAGTTTACATTAAAGCATGGCAAACAGGTAAAACAGGTGTGCCAATTGTAGATGCTTGTATGCGTTGCCTTGTGGCAACTGGTTATATTAATTTTAGAATGCGAGCTATGGTAGTTTCTTTTTTTGTTTTTAATTTATGGCAAGATTGGCAAGATCTACATTTTTTAGCACGTCAGTTTTTAGATTACGAGCCTGGCATCCATTACCCGCAATTACAAATGCAAAGCGGTACAACAGGTATTAATACAATTAGAATTTATAACCCTATAAAAAATTCGGAAGAGCACGATTCAGATGGACTTTTTATTAAACAATGGTTACCAGAATTAATTAATATACCTGCTCATTTAATACACGAACCATGGAAACTTTCAATTATTGAGCAACAATTGTATAGTTGCGAAATTGGAAAAAATTATCCTCAACCTATTGTTGATATTGAGGAAACAAGAAAATATGCTAGTGATATAGTTTGGAGTTTTAGAAAACAAGATACTGTGAAGCAAGAAGGAAAGCGTATTTTAGCAAAACATGTGAATAATCCTAAATCACATTTAACGAAACCTAAAAAAACGAATCATGAAAAAGGGCATTAAACTTTTAATTTGTATTTTAATACCACTCTTAGTTGGTTCAATATCTGGTTATTTTACATCAACAAGTATAACAACTTGGTATGTAACATTAAATAAACCATCATTTAATCCACCTAATTATTTATTTGGACCAGTATGGACAACCTTATATATTTTAATGGGAATTTCTTTATTCCTAGTATTAAATAAAGCTAAAGATTTAGAAAAAAGTAAAATAATTTTTGTCTTTAGCATACAACTTATTTTAAATTTTTTGTGGAGTTTTTTGTTTTTTAAATTCCAACAATTAGGATTAGCGTTAGCTGAAATACTATTAATGTGGTGTAGTATTTTATTTATGATTATTGTTTTTTATAAAACTAATAAACTTGCGGCACTCATAAATATTCCGTATTTACTTTGGGTGAGTTTTGCAACCTTTTTAACTTACAGTATTTACATCTTAAACTAATGACTACTTTTTTAACTGCGAAATGGCAAAACTTAATAATGGCAAATTACGAAATTGACCCTTCGTACTTATTACCGTATTTGCCAAAAGGTGTTGAGTTAGATTGTTTTAATGGAAAAGCATATATTAGTTTAGTTGGTTTTATGTTTAAAGACTCTCGAATTTTTAAAACACCAATTCCTTTTTTAGGAACGTTTGAAGAGGTAAATCTTCGTTTTTATGTAATTCGAAAAGAGGGAAATAAAATAAAGCGCGGTGTTGTTTTTATTAATGAAACTGTGCCTAATAAAACAGTGGCTTGGGTTGCCAATATACTATATAAAGAGCATTACATAGCAATACCAACTACACATTCTTGGAAAATTAATGAAAATAATAGAGAAATTGAATACCAATGGTTGGTAAATAATAATTGGAATAGTTTAAAAGTAGTTGCCAATCTAGCTAAACAAAAAATGCAACCTAATAGTATTGAAGAATTTATTTTTGAACACTATTTTGGTTACACAAAAGTAAATGCAAACCATAGTATTGAATATAAAATAAATCATCCAAGTTGGGAAATAAATGAAATACAAGATTATAGTGTTAAGTGTAATTTCAAAGATTTTTATGGAGATGATTTTGAAGTTTTAAATTCAACGAAGCCTCATTCTGTTATGCTTGCTGAAGGTTCACGTATAAGTGTGGATTGGAAGCGGTATCGTTTTTAATTTTTCTTAATTCATCAGTACTTTACCGTAAACTTTTATTCTTTCAATTTGTTTACCAATTATGAAAGGTGTAAAGAAAGAAAATTTACCATCAAAAATTTGTATCATCTGCAATAAGCCATTTAGTTGGCGAAAAAAGTGGGAAAAGAACTGGAATGACGTTAAATATTGTAGCGACAGATGCAGAAATAATAAATAAAGAATGGTTAAGTATAATGATAAAACACTTCGGCTAATTTTAGGTGATCAACTGAATAGTAATCATTCTTGGTTTAAAACTGTTGATAATCAAATTATATATCTGTTAATGGAAATTAGGTCCGAAACAGATTATGCACACCATCATATACAAAAGGTGCTTGGTATTTTTGCTGCGATGCAAGCTTTTGCTGAGGATTTACAGAAACAAGAACATAACGTTATTTATCTTAAGTTGAATGATAAAAATAACTTACAAAGTTTTGATAAAAATTGTCATCACTTAATTCTTAAACACAATTTTACTCAGTTCGAATACCAATTGCCTGATGAATATAGGCTAGAGGAACATTTAAAATCATTTTGTTCTAAACTTTCAATTCCATTTAAAGTTTTTGATACCGAGCATTTTTATAGCACACGCCATGAATTAGGTAATTTATTTAATGGTAAAAAAACATACCTCATGGAAACGTTTTACAGGCACATGCGCAAAAAACATCATGTTTTAATTGTTGATGGTTATAAACCCTTACATGGAAAATGGAATTTTGACGAAGAAAACCGACAAAAATTACCAAAAGGTCATAAGCCAATACAGCCTTTATTATTTACAAATAATGTTACTAATATTGAAATAGAAATTAATAAAAGTGGCGTAAAAACTATTGGAGAAGTTGATTCCGAAAATTTTGTGTGGCCAATAAATAGAGATCAATCGTTAACCTTGCTTGATTTTTTTGTAAAAGAATGTTTGCCTTTATTTGGTACATTTCAAGATGCGATGGCGCCAAACGAATGGTCATTATACCATTCTCGTTTATCATTTTCTTTAAATATAAAATTAATTTCACCACAAGAGGTTGTAAATAAAGCTATTGAAGAATATTATAAAAGGCCTAACGAAATCGAGTACAATCAACTAGAAGGTTTTGTGCGACAAATAATTGGTTGGCGAGAATACATGCGTGGTATTTATTGGCTTAAAATGCCCGAATATGCAACACTCAATTATTTTGAACATTCCGAAAAATTACCTACTTGGTTTTGGACAGGTAAAACAAAAATGAACTGTTTAAAAAATGCTATTCACCAATCTTTACAATTTGCTTATGCTCATCACATACAAAGATTAATGATAACTGGCAACTTTGCTTTATTAGCTGGTGTAAATCCTAATGAGGTTGATGCTTGGTATTTAGGAATTTATATCGATGCCTTTGAATGGGTTGAAATTACCAATACAAGAGGAATGAGTCAGTTTGCCGACGGCGGAATTGTAGGTTCAAAACCTTATGTAAGCTCTGCTACTTATATCAATAAAATGAGTTCGTACTGCACAGGTTGTTATTATGATAAAGCAAAAAAAACAGGTGATAAAGCGTGTCCGTTTAATAGTTTGTATTGGAATTTTTATGATAAAAATGAAACTAAATTAGCTAAAAACCCTCGCATTGGAATGATGTATAATGTTTGGCGCCGCATGGAACCAAAAGCTAAAGCAGAGTTGTTAGAACAGGCAGACTATTATTTGAAACATATAAACGATTTATAAATTTTTATGAAAACTTCTATTGTTTGGTTTAAAACCGATTTACGTTTACATGATAATGAAACACTTGTGCGTGCTGTAGAACAAAGCGATGAAATTATTCCAGTGTATTGCTTTGATGAAACTCATTTTAAAACAACTGAATTTGGATTTAAAAAAACTGGTAATTTTAGAACTCAATTTTTATTAGAATCTTTAAATGATTTAGATACCAATTTAAGAAAATTAGGTTCTGGCTTAGTTATATTATTTGGAAAGCCAGAATACGAGCTAATAAAACTTGTACAGAAATACAAGGCGCAAAAAGTATTTAGTAAAAAAGAAGTTGCTTACGAAGAAAAACAAACACAAGAGTTAGTAGAAAAAGAATTATGGAAAGCACATTGCTCGCTCGAAACTTTTAGTACAAGTACTTTATACCATGCTCAAGATCTACCTTTTACTTTAAAAGACATTCCAGATATTTTCACCAACTTTAGAAAACGCATAGAAAAAGAATCGAGTGTTAGAGAAGTATTTTTAAAACCAATAGTTGTTAAATCGCCTGTAATAGACAATTTAAGCTTACCTAGAATCGAACAGCTAGGATTAGAAGCAACGGAAATAGATTGCCGCGCAGCTATTCATTTTAAGGGTGGCGAAACAGAAGGTTATAAAAGATTAAATATGTACTTGTTTGAAACACAAGCTATATCAACCTACAAAGAAACACGAAACGGAATGATTGGTGAAAATTATTCAACCAAATTTTCTGCTTGGCTTGGCTTAGGATGTTTATCGCCAAGAGAAATATATTATGAATTAAAAAAATACGAAGCTCAATTTTCATCAAACGAATCAACTTATTGGTTAGAATTTGAATTACTTTGGAGAGATTACTTTAGGTTTATGATGAAAAAATATTCAAACAAATTTTTTCAACAAGCAGGTATACATGCCAAAACAGATAATTTACACAAGCATAATTACGAAACCCTTTTAACGTGGATGGATGGAAAAACAGGCATAGACTTTATAGATGCCAATATGCTTGAGCTTAAACTTACTGGTTTTATGAGTAACCGTGGTAGACAAAATGTAGCAAGTTATTTCTGTAACCAATTAAAGTTAGATTGGAGATATGGTGCAGCTTATTTTGAACAACAGCTCATTGACTACGATGTTTCAAGTAATTGGGGCAATTGGGCTTATTTAGCAGGTGTTGGAAATGACCCGAGAGGGAAACGAGAATTTAGTATTGAAAAACAAGCCAATGATTACGATAAATTAAAAACATATAGAAAATTATGGTTAACTTTTTCCCATAAATCAATTTTTGAATAGTCTATTTGTAGATTATTTTTCCCTATTAATTTGTTTTAAACAATTTAATAAGAAGTTTGTTTAAAAGATATAAACTTAAATCTTGAAAAATTATTATGCTAAAAAAATTCACAATTGCAGATAAGCTGTTATTTATAGCCGCATTGCTTTCTCTTATTTATTCTGAAGTTTTATTTTTTAATGGAGATAAACTAGATGCAGCCTTCATGGGTATTTGGGTCCCATCTATATTAGCTTTTGGTATTTATCTTAAACTAATAAAATCTAAATAAATGGTAAATTTTATCCCTTATTTTGCTGGTATCATTACTGTTATTTTTGGTATTGGTTTTTATTTTATTCTTCAGGAGAAAGAAAAAAACGATTAAATAATTTATTTCTTTTAATTTTTTCTAAATTCCTTTTTAAAAATAATTTATTTTATGTTTTACGATGTAGATTTAACTTGTTATTATACCGATTTACCTTCGCCAATGTCCTATTTAATTGAACAAGAAAAGGAAGAAGCGAGGTTGAAATCTTTTAATAAATTTAGATTTAATGAAAGCGATATCAATCGAATTATTGAAATGGCTTGGGAAGATCGAACTCCTTTTGAAGCAATTGAATTTCAGTTTGGATTAAAAGAAAAAGATGTAATTCAATTTATGAGATCAAATTCATTGCCTTCTAGTTTCAGAATGTGGCGGAAACGAATGAAATCAAGAAAAACAAAACACATAGCACTAAGAGATTTAAACACAAAACGATTTAAATGTAATAGACAAAGGGGAACTGGGAATAAAATCTCTAAACGGTAATTAAATTACGTTTATTAGTTTAAAATTATCACTTTAAGCATCGCTTGAAAAATTTAATATCGAATTATCAAAAATTAATCTAGAAATTTTGAAAAAATCGCTTATAATTTTTAAACGATAAAAACGATGTTAAAACTGCTCTTTTTTCCGTTTATATAAAACACACAAAAAACATATAATTTTAGTTATTTTTACTTCAAATTATTTTTTATGTTTAAACCTATTTTCCTTTTTGTTTTTATAAGTATCGGAATAAATTCTAGTGCTCAGACAAATCAATGGAGTTTGCAGCAATGTATTGATTATGGGCAAAAACACAATATTGGGCTTAAACAAGCTGAGTTAACAACTCAAATAAATCAAAATAATTTCACCCAAAGTAAGGCAACTCTTTTACCAACAATAAATGGTGGTGCTCAGCATACTTACAATTTTGGTAGAACAATTGATAGGTATACTAATACTTTTGCTAATTCACAGGTTTTGTCACAAAATTTTTATGTGTCAAGTAATGTAGTTATTTGGTCAGGATTAGCTCAATATAATAATATTAAAGTAAATCAATTTCTGTATTTGTCGGGCAATGAAACTTTTTTGCAACAAAAAAATGATTTAGCTTTGAATATAGCAACCTCATATATTAATGTTATTTTTAGTGATGAAATTTCTCAGATTTCAAAAGCACAATATAAAATTACGTTGGAACAATTAGATCGTACTCAAAAAT
>Ga0114977_10003498_pt1 | contig 10084 bp, 10 predicted proteins | sample S_130805_MF_Meta_FD_87026 | JGI IMG/M metagenome (GOLD analysis project Ga0114977, IMG submission 87026) | Freshwater microbial communities from Lake Simoncouche, Canada to study carbon cycling - S_130805_MF_MetaG | ecosystem: Environmental > Aquatic > Freshwater > Lake | place: Lake...
ATCCAGCGAGCCGCACCATGACCGACTTTCGCAGCGACACCGTTACCCGCCCGACCGCCGCCATGCGCACCGCCATCGCCACCGCCGAGGTCGGCGACGATGTCTTTGCCGACGACCCGACAGTCAATCGGCTGCAGGCCAGCGCCGCGCAGATGCTGGGCTTCGAAGACGCGCTCTTTGCCAGCTCGGGCACGCAGACCAATCTGCTTGCGCTGCTGTCGCACTGTGAACGCGGCGACGAGGCCATCGTCGGCCAGCAGTGGCACACCTACAAATGGGAAGCCGGCGGCATGGCGGTGCTGGGTTCCATTCAGCCGCAGCCGCTCGAACACGCCCCCGACGGCACGATTCCGCTGGCCTCGATCGAGGCAGCAATCAAACCCGACGATCCGCACTTCGCAATCACCCGGCTGGTGGTGATGGAGAACACCACCGGCGGCAAGGTGCTGCCGATGGACTATCTGCGCGAGATGCGCGCCCTGGCCACCAGTCGGGGCCTGTCTACCCACCTCGACGGCGCGCGGCTCTTCAATGCTGCGGTCGAGGTCACCCGCCGCCGACGGGCCGGAATCCGCGAAGGCGCCGGCGCCGACTCGGCGGCTGCCGCCCGCGCCAGGCAAGGCGATGTGCCTCTTAAGCCACGCGCGGTGGCCCGCGAGATCTGCGCCAACTTCGACAGCGTGTCGGTCTGCCTGTCGAAAGGCCTGGGCGCTCCGGTCGGATCACTGCTGCTCGGCAAAAGCTCACTGATCGCACGCGCCAGACGCTGGCGAAAGATGCTGGGTGGCGGCATGCGCCAGGCCGGCATGATCGCGGCCGGCGGGTTGCATGCTCTTGAAAACCATATCGATCGCCTGGCAGACGACCATGCCAATGCCACCCGACTGGCGCAAGGCCTGATCGCGCTCGGGCACCAATATGGCGGGCTGCAGGCCGACCTGCCGCAGACCAACATCGTCTTCGTCAAGGTCGACGATGCGATCGCGCAAGCCTTTGCCGATCACCTGGCAGCACACGGCGTTCGCACCACCGGCAGCGTCGGGCGCTATGGCAGCGGTCTGGTTCAGCGCTGGGTCACCCATCTCGATGTGACCCATCACGATGTCGAAGCCGCGCTCGCGATCGCCGCCGGCTTTTTCGAATCGCGCCGCTGACGCCCGACCCTCGCAGACGCCACACCCGGCTCGGTGTCGCCAGGCCTGCCTGGACAGGCACGAATCTGGCCTGCACTGAAGCTGTCAGGGCGCCCCGATCCGAGGGCATCCGTACCGGGAGTCCACCATGCAGACCAACACAGGCACCATCGACCGACAGATTCGCGTCCTCGCAGGCTTTGCGCTGATTGCGATGGCCGCCACCTCGACCATCGGGGCCTGGGGCTGGATCGGGATCGTCGGGGTGATCACCGGCTTGGTCGGCTGGTGTCCACTCTATGCCGCGTTCGGCTTCGATACCCGACCACCGCTGAAGGCAACCGGCAGCAAGCCGTCATCACAACCGCCTGCCCATCCCTCGGCATGATCCTGCATAATCCGGAGACGGTTAAGCCTGCACGCTCAGCCGAGCGTTTGCTGGCAGCCTGCGCCTCTGTCGGCGCAATTTTTCGGAGAGGCACAGCGATGACCACCCGTTCCCTGAATACCGAAGCGGTACGCCAGACCATCGAGGCACGACTCGAGGTCCTGCATGACGAGATCGTCGGCAAGCTCGGCGAAATGGCCGAAGTGCTGCAGTCGCTCGACCATATCGGCGACCGTGCCGATCTGTCGGTGGCCACCGACACCAGTTCCTCGGAGCTGGCCGACGCAAGCCGCGACCTTGCGGAATACCGGCAGGGGCTGGCTGCGCTCAAGCGGCTCGACCACGATCTCTACGGCATCTGCACCGAATGCAACGAGCCGATTCCGGATGAAAGGCTGCAGGCGCAGCCCTTCGCAGTGCGCTGCATCGACTGTCAGACCCAAAGCGAAAAGGCATCGGGAATCCGGCACGAATCGATGTAATTCCGGGGCGGGCGGATAATGCGGCGGCGAGTGCCGGATCGTCCTGCGCATCGCATATGCCGACCGGAGATCCGATGGCCAATCCCCCCGAAAATGTCAGCATGGCGCTGTTTTGCGACTTCGAAAATGTCGCGCTCGGCGTGCGCGACGCCAAGTATGAAAAGTTCGACATCCGCAAAGTGCTCGAGCGGCTCCTGCTCAAGGGCAGCATCGTCGTCAAGAAGGCCTACTGCGACTGGGAGCGCTATCGCGAATTCAAGGCGCCAATGCATGAGGCGTCCTTCGAGCTGATCGAGATCCCGCATGTCCGCCAGTCGGGCAAGAATTCGGCCGATATCCGGATGGTCGTCGACGCGCTCGACCTTTGCTACACCAAGGGTCATGTCGACACCTTCGTGATCATCAGCGGCGACTCCGACTTCTCGCCGCTGGTCTCCAAGCTGCGCGAGAACAACAAGACCGTCATCGGCGTGGGCGTCAAAGGCTCGACCTCCGACCTGCTCACCGCGAATTGCGACGAGTTCATCTTCTACGACGACCTGGTACGCGAGCCGCGCCGCCGCCAGACCCGCACATCGACTGCTGCCGGCAACGGTGCCGGCAGGGCCCAGGCTGCGCAGCCAGTGGCGACCAGAGTCGAGCCGCCCCTGGTCGACGCCGAGACGGGCGTCGCTGCCGCTGCGAAAAGGCGGCCTGCACGACGCCGTAAACCCGGCGCCGATACGCCCGCGTCCAATGACAGCGACACCCCGATGGCCATCGAGGTCGCACTGCCGATGCCGGTCGCGCCACCGCCCGTCGCGGCAGCCACCGAAGTCGCCGCCGATGCTGCGTCCGAGCCGCTCGCCGCACCCGGCTCGGACGAACGCCGCCGCCAGGATGCGATCGACCTGGTGGTCGAAACCGTCGAGGCCCTGATCACCGAGCGCGGCGCCGACGACAAGATCTGGGGCTCGATGGTCAAGCAGACCCTCAAGCGGCGCCGCCCCGGGTTCGCAGAGGGCTATTACGGCTACCGGTCCTTCAACGAACTGCTCGAAGATGCCCGCGACCGCGGTCTGCTGGCGCTGGCTCACGACGAGAAGTCAGGCGGCTATGTGATCGGGCTGGTCTGAACGAGCGCGTTGCATCGGCCCGGATCAGCAATGACGCGATATTGACACGGGTTATGTGCGCACATAAGCTGTGCACACATAACCCGTGCGAGCAGAGATGAACCTCACTTTGTCAGTCGACGAACGCATCGTCGAACAGGCCAGAAAAGCGGCCCAGTCGATGGGCAAGAGTCTGAATCAGGCGGTACGCGACTACCTTGAACAGCTCGCGGGCCAGTCACAGCGCGACGCGGTCATCAAGGAACTGCGCGAGCTGTCGATGACAGGCCACGCCCCAAAGGGGCAAAAAAGCGGCTGGAAATTCGATCGGCAGGAGGTCTACACCGAACGCCTCGATCGCCGCCGCGGCGACTGACGACGATGCCGCGTACCTTTCTCGACACCAACCTGCTCGTCTATTCCGACGACCGCAGTGACAAGCGCCGGGCCCGCACCGCGATCGAGGTGATCGAACAGGCGCTGTCGGCCGGTGATGGCGTGATCAGCACCCAAGTACTTCAGGAGTACTACTCGGTGACCACCCGCACACTCGGGACGGATCCCGGCATTGCGCGCAGAAAAATCGAGCTCTATTCGCGCATGGACGTCGTCCAGGTCGATGTCTCGATGATCGTCGAAGCCATCGACCTGCAGCGTGTCCACGCCATGTCGTTCTGGGATGCCCTGATACTGAGCGCCGCAGGCCGGGGCGGCTGCACGACGCTCTTGACCGAACACCTGTCGGCAGGCCGCTTGATCGCTGGCATCGTGGTCGTCGATCCATTTGCCTGAGGCCGGCGAAGCGTCCGCCGCGCCTTCGTGCGAAGCTTGACTGCGGCGCCCTGTCGCCGCCCGTTGTTTCTCTTTCCAGGCCTTCAGTCATGCCAATCCTCAAGACCCTTGCCGTCGCAGCCGCTCTCGTTCTTGGCCTCGGCCTGGCGCTTGAAAACCCGACCGCGAAGGCGGCCGGCGAGCCGCTGCCCACGGTGGAAAGCGTCGATCTGCAGCGCTATGTCGGCACCTGGTACGAAATCGGCCGTCTGCCCAACGTCTTTCAGCGCCAGTGCATCGCCGACACCACCGCGCAATACGCGGCCCGCCCCGACGGCACTATCGAGGTCATCAACCGCTGCCGCACTGGCGGCAAGGGCGACGGTGAATTCGACACCGCCCGCGGCACGGCCCGCATCATCGACCCAGTGAGCAAGGCCAAGCTGCAGGTCTCGTTTCTGCCGCAAGCACTGCGCTGGCTGCCGATCGGCTGGGGCGACTACTGGGTGCTCGAGCTAGATCCCGACTACCGCTGGGTGATGGTGGGCGAACCCGGGCTGCGTTATCTCTGGATACTGTCGCGCACACCCGCGTTGCCGGCGGGCACCCTCGAGTCACTGCTCGCTCGGGCTCGCGCCCTGGGCTTCCCGGTCGAGCAGATGATGCTCACCCCGCAGTCGGCCCCCCCACGCTGATCACGCTGATCGCGCACTTCCTATTTCGAGCACACGCCAATGAGTACGACTGCCGCCACCCTTCCCGAACCGCACCTGGCCAATCCGCGCCAGCACGAGACCCGTACCATCACGGTGGTCTCGATTGCCCATGGCTGCTCGCACTTCTTTCACCTGATCGTCGCGCCGCTCTTTCCGTGGCTCAAGTTCGAGTTCGATCTGAGCTATGCGCAGCTCGGTCTGCTGATGACGGTGTTCTTCATCGTCTCGGGTGTTGGCCAGGCACTCGCCGGTTTCGTGGTCGATCGCATCGGCGCGGTCCCGGTCATGCTGGCCGCGCTCACCTCCTTTGTGCTCGCCACACTGACCCTCTCAAGCGCGCCAAGCTATCCGCTGCTGATGGTCGGCTGTGTACTGGCCGGCCTTGGGAATGCGCCGTTTCATCCGGTCGACTATTCCATCCTCAATGCCCGCATCACGCCAACCCGACTGGCGCGCGCCTACTCGATGCACGGCATCGCCGGCAGCCTCGGCTGGGCACTGGCGCCGGTCTTTCTGGTCGGCATCACCGAACTGGTCAACTGGCGCGCGGCGATCGCCTGCGCCGGCCTGCTCCCCCTGATGGCTGGGGTGATGGTCTGGCGCCATCGCAACCTGCTCGCCGGCCAGCCAGTCGGCATGCTCGGCATCGTGCGCGCGGCACACCCGGGGGCCGGCAGCCAGTCAGGGGCGGGCGCCAGCGACTCGGCCCTGAGTTTTTTGCGCCTGCCGGCTGTCTGGATGAGCTTTCTGTTCTTTCTGACCTCGTCGCTGGGCTTTGGCGGCATTCAGACTTTCGGCCCGGAGTCGGCGCGCCTGCTGCACGATGTGCCGACCGCGTGGGTGGCGGCTTGTCTCACCGCCTTCATGCTGGCCAGCGCCGGCGGCACCCTGTTTGGCGGCATCGTGGCCGCCGACCCCGACAAGGCCGAGCGGGTGGTGGCCATCGGCTACTGCGTGGCGGCCAGCGTCTCGCTGCTGATCGCCCTGTCGCCGGCACCCGGATGGCTGGTGCCCGCACTCTTTGCGGTGATGGGTTTTGGTGCCGGCACCGCCGGCCCGGCCCGCGATCTGCTGGTGCGCCGCGCCAGCCCGCCGGGTGCCACCGGCCGGGTCTATGGGATGGTCTACTCGGGCCTGGACACCGGCCTGGCGATTTCGCCGGCCATCTTCGGCACCTTCATGGACGGCGGTCATCCCTCATGGGTCTGGCTCGGCATCGCGGTTTTCCAGATGCTGCTGATCGCCAATGCGCTGAGCGTCGGCTGGATCGGGCGCAAGACAGGCGCGCCGGCCCCGACCTGATTTGCCGACATACGCTGCTCAACTGACCTGTCTTGACCTGTCATAACAGGTGCCACTACGATCACGGTCCAAAGACGAAGCGGATCGGGAGCGAGACACCATGAGCGAGTCAGGCAGCACCACCACTTATCCCGGCTTCGAGGGCCGCGTCGGCCGCACGCGCGAGACTTCCGAGCCCTGGTGGAAGCCCATCCCGACAGCCAAACCGGGCAGCCCCAACATCATCGTCATCTACATGGACGACATGGGCTTTTCCGACCTCGGCTGCTATGGCTCTGAAATCGAAACGCCCAACATCGACGCGATTGCCGCCCGAGGCTTGCGCTTCAACCACTACACCACGCATCCGATCTGCTCGCCGGCCCGTGCGGCCCTGCTGACCGGCCGCAATGCGCATTCGGTCGCCACCGGCTGGCTGACCACCAACAATCCGGGCTTTCCAGGCTATTCGGGCGACATGCCACTGGCCGCGCCCACCATCGCCGAATCGCTGCGAGCCGGAGGCTACACCACCATCGGCATCGGCAAATGGCACAACTCGCCCAACAGCGCCACACCGAACGAAAGCTGGCCGACCCAGCGCGGCTTCGACCAGTTCTATGGCTTCATGGAAGGCGAGACCAGCTATTTCTTTCCGGCGCGCATCGTCAACAACAACACCCTCGCCCCGATCGACCAGTACCCGCCCGACTACTACGCGACCGACGACTGGACGAATCACGGCATTCGCTTCGTGCGCGAAGCGCGCAACAACCATGCCGACAAACCCTTCTTCCTCTATTTGGCCTTCAACGCGGTCCATGGCCCACTGCAGGCCAAGGAGCCCGATCTCGCCAAATACCGTGGCCGCTACGACGCCGGCTGGGATGTGATGCGTGCGCAGCGGCTCGAACGCCAGAAGGCGCTGGGCCTGGTGCCCGCAGATGCGCAACTGTCGCCGCGTGACCCGGAGGTGCCGGCCTGGGACAGCCTGCCCGCCGATCAGCGCGCGCACTTCGTGCGGCACATGGAAACCTATGCCGCGATGCTCGACTGCGTCGACCAGAACGTCGGCAAGCTGGTTGCACTGCTCACCGAGATGGGCGAACTCGACAACACGCTCATCGCGTTTTCGGCCGACAACGGCGGCACGAGTTCGGCCGGCGCCTACGGCAATGTCTATTTCAACCGGCGCTTTGCCGGCCTGCCGGCGCTGCCGCTCGAGGCCGATCTGGCCCAGAGCGAGAAGATCGGCAGCGGAGAAGTCCCGGCGCTTTATCCGATGGGCTGGGGTCAGGTCAGCAACACGCCCTTTCCCTCCTTCAAGACCTATACCGGCGGCGGCGGGCGGCGGGTGTGCTTCATCGTCTCCTGGCCCGACCAGATCACCGATGCCGGCGCAATCCGCACCCAGTTCGCCCATGTCACCGATGTCATGCCGACCCTGCTCGATCTGGCTGGCGTTACACCGCTTGCCACATCGCACGGCGAAGCCGCCCTGCCGATGCACGGCGCCAGCCTGGCGCAGGTCATGCGCGGCAAGGCCGCCCACTCGGTGCGCAGCGAGCAGTATTACGAGTGCTGGTCCAACCGGGCCTACTGGCGCGACGGCTGGGTGGCGGTGTCGCTGCAGCGAAAGGGCGACGAGATCAATTTCGACAACTGGACCCTGCATGAGCAGGCCACCGACTTCTCGGAGTCGATCGACGTCGCCGCGCAATACCCCGAACGGCTGCGCGAACTGGTCGAGGCCTTCGACAAGGCGGCCTGGTCGAACATGGTCTATCCGCTGGACAACCGCAACGCCATCCAGAAGTTCAACCAGATCCCGCCGCATATGCGCCCGCCCGAAAAGGGCTCACGCCGATTCCTGCCGGGCGGTCAGACCGTCAATCGCGCCCTGATCATCCCGCTGATCGCCGACCGCAACTTTCGCATCACCGCCAATGTCGATCACCGGTCCACCGATGAAGGGGTGCTCTTTGCGATCGGCGAAGTCTTCGGCGGCCTGATGCTTTGCATCGAGGCGGGCGAACTGCGGATGGTCTACAACGGCTTCGGCGAATACACGCGGCTCGCGCCGGTGAAGGCACCGATGGGCAAGCATGCACTCACTTTCGAGTTTGAAGCGCTGGGCAAACGCCGCGGCCGAGGCCGACTGCTGATCGACGGCCAACCCGCCATTGCATCGGGCGACTGGACCGACTGCAGCCCGACCCTGATGGGCGGCTTTCACGAGGGTCTCGATATCGGCCTGGATCGGCGTGCGCCGGTCGACTGGGCGCTCTATCAGCGCCGCGGTATCTTCCGTTACTCCGGCAGCATTCGCGACGTCATCATCGATTCAAGCGATTTCGCACCCGGTTCGGCCTATGCAAAGGGTTGAGCCAGTGCGTTGAGCCCCACCACACCAGACACCACCCTCCCTTCGACCCCACTCTCTCTCCGTTCGATTCCTCCAGGAAAGCGCACCATGAACAAACCTGAATCCAGACTGACGCTGATCACCTCCTCCCAGCGCCGCACCGTGCTGGCTGCGCTTGGCGCCCTTGGCACCGCAATGGCCACATCGTCCGCCCGCGCGCAAACCGCCTGGCCGGCCGGAAAGCCGATCCGCCTGGTGATTCCGAGCGGCCCCGGCGGCGGCGCCGACATCTTCAGTCGCCTGATGGCCGAGTGGCTCGGCAAAGAACTCGGCACCAATATCGTGGTCGATAACAAACCCGGCGCCAACGGCATGCTGGCCACCGCCGAAGTCGCCCGTGCCGCGCCCGACGGCTATACCCTGCTGGTGTCCTACACCGCCGCCACGGTCGCCAACAAGCTGCTGATGCTCAAGCCGCCGGTCGATCCGCTCAACGACATCACCCCGATCGCGCGCATCGGCGGCAGCGGCGGCAACATGATCGTGGTCAACCCCGAGTTGCCGGTCAGGAACGTCAAGGAACTGATCGAACTGGCCAAAACCCGCAAGGACCTGAGCTATGCCTCCTGGGGCATCGGCTCGGGCGGTCATCTCGTGATGGAAGGGCTCGAAAACCAGGCCGGGGTCAAGTTCAATCACGTGCCCTACAAGACGGTCGCCCAGATTCCGCCCGACGTCATCTCGGGCGTGATCCCGATCGCCACCATCGACTCGGCCACGCCAATGCCCCACATTCGCTCCGGCCGCCTGAGGGCCATCGGCACGATGTCGATGGAGCGGCTGCCGCAGATTCCGGACGTCCCGACCCTGATCGAGCAGGGCTACAAGGTCGATGCCTTCGCCTGGTATGGGGTATTCGGGCCCAAGGGCTTGCCCCGCGACATGGCCGAGCGCCTCAATGTCATGCTCAATCGCTGGATGACCTTGCCCGAGACGGTCGAGTTCATGAACCAGAAACAGAACCAGTCGCCGCCCAAGCCGATCTCGATCCCGGAGTTCGAGCGGGTGATGAAGGCCGATCTGGTGAGCTGGAAGCGGCTGATCGATCTGGCCGGCGTCAAGCCGGAGTAAGCACTCAGGCAAGCACACAAAAAAGGGGGGCGCGGGCCCCCCGCCATCAGGCCGCCAGGCGTTTTTCCAGCAGGGCCTTGGTCTCGGTCAGCTGATGCGGCAGACCACTGGCCAGCATGCCGAATAGCTCGGCGTGCAGTTCAAACTCGCGCAGCCACTGGGCCTTGTCGATCGAGGTGATCTTGTCGAAGTCGGTGCGTGAAAACTCCAGCCCGCCCCAGCTCAGATCGTCGTAGCGCGGGGTGGTGCCAAAGACATGCTCGATGCCGCCGGCCTTGCCCTCGATGCGCCCGATCATCCACTGCAGCACCCGCATGTTCTCGCTGTAGCCCGGCCACACGAACTGCCCCTGCTCGTTGGTGCGGAACCAGTTGACGCAGAAGATCGCCGGCAATTTGGCATGCGAGGCCTGGAGCCGGTTGCCCAGATCGAGCCAGTGGCGGAAGTAGTCGGCCATGTTGTAGCCGCAAAACGGCAGCATCGCGAAGGGATCGCGACGCACGATGCCCTGCGCGCCGGCCTGCGCCGCGGTGGTCTCGGAGCCCATGGTCGCGGCCATGTAGACACCCTCGACCCAGTCGCGGGCCTGGGTAACCAGCGGCACCGTGGTCGACCGACGACCACCGAAGATGAAGGCATCGATCGGCACGCCCTCGGGATCGTCCCACTGCGCATCGATCACCGGATTCTGGGAGGCCGCCACGGTAAAGCGGGCATTCGGAT
>Ga0114977_10003499_pt1 | contig 10084 bp, 7 predicted proteins | sample S_130805_MF_Meta_FD_87026 | JGI IMG/M metagenome (GOLD analysis project Ga0114977, IMG submission 87026) | Freshwater microbial communities from Lake Simoncouche, Canada to study carbon cycling - S_130805_MF_MetaG | ecosystem: Environmental > Aquatic > Freshwater > Lake | place: Lake...
GAGTTTCTGGTTAAACTCTAGTTGCTTAGCGGCGTTGGCCGGACGGAACCAGTACATGAGGCGAATGTTCACGGCCCAGTCGCTGAACTCGGTGACGTGCACGAGGGGCGGGTGGCGCGAGTCGAAGCCTTCGTGGTCCACGAGCGATTCGCGGATTATCGTGACCGCCTGCTGGATTTTCTCGGACGGCGTGTTGACCTCGAGGTGCACGAGGTCTTGGGCGCGGATGAAATCGCGGCGGGTGATGTTAACGATGGCGCGGTTGGCGAGGTCGCCGTTCGGGATGGCCAGCTTTTGGCCGTCCAAGAGCTCGATGGTCGTGGAACGCAGGCCGAGGGCCTCGACCTTGCCTTCATGCGTTCCGGTGTTGATGAAGTCGCCGAGCGTGAAGGGTTGGTCGACGATGAGCATGACGGCACCAAAGACGTTCTTGATGGTGTCTTGGGAAGCGAAGGCCAAGCCGACGACGGCGCCGGCGAGGAGACCAAGAATCGCCTCGGAGGACTTTGGGTCGATGATCGAGATGGCCTTGAAGCCACCGACAAGGATGACGGAGATCTTGATGACCGTGGAGATCATCGGGACGAGAACGTCGTCCAGTTTATTGTCGGTTTCGTCGGCGACCTTCCGAGCCCAGGCGATGGGAATCTCCACGAGGTAGAAAATGGCGGTCGTGTGGGCCAAGGAAGTGAGGAAGATGGCGCTGACGGCCGCGAAATGCAGCCAGTCGCCGTGGGCGAGGTAGGGGGCGTTCTCCTTGATGATGATCAGGAGGGCGTAGGCGGGTAGGAGGGTCGGGAGCGCCTTGCCGACGGCGGCGATGGCGGCCTCAGCGATGGGGCTTTGCTCGAACTTCGTCGCGGCCCAGCCGAGGGCCTTCTTGGCGACCCAGCCGATGACGAACGCCAAGGCGATGTAGCCTAGGTTGTGGAGGACGACGTCCGTCCAGCTCGGGGGGATGTCCGGCTTTACGGCGTCGAGGTCACCGATGATATAGAACTTATTGGCCGAGCTGACGGCGGTCGGAGCGGTCGCGGGGGCGACTTGAGCGAGGAACATGGGAAAGGAGGGGAGGAGCGTTGTTTTATCTAGGCGGAAGAATCCGCCATTTCAAGCGTCAGTGACATCCCTATCCGCTTGATGCCCAGCCTGTGCCTTGCCACGCTGGCGACCAGAGGAATGAGCGAAATAGCCGAAAAAAAGCCCGCCAAGCCGGTGGTCCTGACCTGCGCCCAGCCGACGGGCCGCCTCCATTTGGGGAATTACCTCGGGGCCGTCCTGAATTGGGGCCGGATGCAGGACGACTACGAGTGCTATTTCGGGATCGTGGACCAGCACGCCATCACGGTCGCCCACGTCCCCGCCCAACTCCGGGATAATACCTACTCCTGCCTAGCCCAATATATGGCCTGCGGCCTCGACCCCGCCCGGAGCCATCTCTTTGCCCAGTCCCATGTCATTGGTCATACCGAACTCGCCTGGATTTTAGGCTGCCTGTGCCCGTTGGGCCAGCTGGAGCGCATGACCCAGTTCAAAGATAAGGCCAAGAAGCAGCAGTCGATCGATGCGGGCCTCCTCTTCTATCCCGTGCTGATGGCGGCGGATATCCTCCTTTATAATGCGGATCTAGTGCCAGTGGGCGACGACCAGAAGCAACACCTCGAGTTGGCCCGCGACTTGGCGGAGAAGTTCAACCATCGCTATTCGGACACCTTCAAGGTCCCGTCCCCCTTTATCTCTAAGGTGGGTTCGCGGATTATGTCCCTGCAGGACCCGACGGCGAAGATGTCGAAGTCCGACCTCAATCAGTCTGCCACGGTCTACGTCACGGACCGGCCCGAAGAGATCCGCAAGAAGTTCATGTCCGCGGTGACCGACTCGGGCGCTGAGGTGCGCCCTGGCGACGACAAGCCCGGCGTCACAAATCTCCTCACCATCCTCTCGGCCTGCACAGGTCGCGACGTCCCGACGCTCACTGCTGAGTTTGCGGGCAAAGGGTATGGCGATTTCAAGAAGGCCGTCGCCGACGCCGTCGTCGCGACCCTCGACCCAGTGCGCTTGCGCTACGACGAACTCATTAAGGACCGCGAGGCGCTGAACGCGATTTTCAAGTCAGGCGCTGAAAAGGCCCAAGCCACGGCCTTCCGCACGATGTCCAAGGTCAACCGAAAGGTCGGCTTCGTCGAGCGTCCGCGCTGAGTTTTCCTTTACCCCACCCCCACCCCATGAACCGCGACCTCGAAAAAATCCTCAAAGAAAAATGGTACTTAGTGGCGGCTGACTTCATCGCCGTCATCGCCATCCTGTGCCTCGACCTGAATCCCCGTGACGGGCTGGAGGCCTTCCTAGCCGTGCTCGGTATCTTGGGTGCTTCGCTCATCGTCGTCGTCCCGGTGTTGATGGATGGCGGGGATAAGCGAGAGCGTCTCGCCGAGCAGGCGCGTTTACGGACTGCGTTGGCCGCCGAGATTGACGGGCTGCGGGATGATTTCCGGGCCGGCACCGAAGCGGTTTCTCGCCGCGTCGGCGAAATCGAAGTTACCGCTCGTCAGGCCGGTGAGGCCGCGGCAGCCGCGGTCGCCCAGCGCGCCTCCGCTGAACTCAACACGCTCAAGGCCGCTATCACTGCCTTAGAAGCCAAGGCAAAAGTCTTGGAGGCCGCGGTGGCCGCTAGCGGTAGTTCCGTAAAGCCGGAAGCCGTCGAAGAATTGACAACGCAGGTCGAAGCCTTGGCCGTGTCCGTCCGCGCTTCCGTGGCGGATGTGGACGAGGCCGCCGAGGCGATGAAGGCCCTGCGCACAGACATCGGGACGCAGCAGGCCGCCGTGGCCGACGACCTTAAGAAACTCCGCGAAGATTTAAAGAAGTCCGGTCAGAAGGCGGCTGCCGCCACCGACAAGCTGAGCGAAGCGCTCGAGTCCGTTCAGGCCGAAGTGAAGTCCTTGCAGGCAAACCCGCCCGCCGCCTCCGCTCCTAGCCCGTCGTCGCTTTCCGACGAAGAGCCGGAGGCTGCTATCGAGGAGATATTCATCGAAGATGTGAAGACTCCGATTAAGTCAATTATTACGCCGGAGGCCGAAGAAGAGGTTTCTATTGAAGAAGTATCCGTCGAGGACGAGGAGTCCGCCGAAGTGGCCACCGCCCCTGCGGGTGGCGGCACATCGCTGACGATTAACTTAATGATCGGCATCGGCAACAAGCCGTATGTCCGCGGGACGGGTCCAGGCCTGAGCCAGGATAGCGGGCAACTCATGACCTTCCTCGGTATCGGTCGCTGGCAGTGGGTCTCGCCGGAGCCCGATGCGCCTGCGACGGTGGAAATTTGGAAGAACGACCAGACGCCGATGGGCGAACCGCTGCACCTTTCTGGCGGCGAGCCAGTCGAGGTCGATGAGAGCCACTTCACGGGCTCGTGATGCGATGCTGAGCCTCTTGGCTACGTGGGTCTTCCTGGCGGCGGGCGAGCCCGTCGCGGCGCCTGCGCCGGAGGCCCCGCGTATTTTCGCCAATGAGGGCGGCCTGGCCGTCGTCCTCGGCTATGAACTGGCCGAAGTCAGTTTTGTCGCCGTGCACTGCTCCGCCCTCGAGCGTTATACGCAGCAAGTCTTGGCGATTCCGGCCATCCCTGGGGTCGTTAATGGCGTGCCTCAAGCGAAAGGCCGTTTGGAAATCGTCGACCTGCCTGGGCAGCCGGACGTGAGCGTCCGCGTGCAAGCGGGCCAAGTGATTGTCTCGCTCCGGCTCACCACCCCTGAGGTCGCGGCCCAGCGGGCCTCGGAAGCTGCGGCCCGCACTTGGGTGGGCCGAGTAGCTTTTGCAGCCGGCCAGCCCGTGACCGCTAGCGAGCCGTGGGTCGCGCAGGCTTTGGCGAGCGAGACGCGCGCGTTGTTGCGGCCGGCGATGGTCGATTTCTGGTATCGTGAAGGCCGCTTAGCTGCCCCCGCGCGCTTAGCGGATATCCTCCAAGGCAAGGCGCCGGAGCGGGAAGCTTTCCTTTTTTGGCGAGCGCTCCGCCATGATGTTGGCATCTCCGCTGAGCAGACCCGCGTACTCATCGCGGCGGCGCAGGGGCGCGACACGCGGAAAATTTTGGCGACCTTGGCGAAGTCCGAGGAGGAATGGTGGTTGGCCGCGCGCGCTAACCTACTCCAGACGCGTAGTCCCGTGAGCTTAGGCATGCGCGAGTCCGCGGAAGCCTTGGATGATGCCACTCGGTTTGTCTTTGACCTCGGTGCCGGCGATGTCGTCCTGACTGGTCCGCAGGTTGTGCGGCAGCGCGAGGCCCTGGGCGTGCGGCAAGGCATGGAGTCTCGGCTCTTGGTGCTTCGTCGGGAGATCCTCCGCCAGAACCCAGTCTACCATAATGCTTGGCGCACCTTGGGGGCTTGGCTGGAGCGGTTTCCGAAGTCATCGCCCGAAGAGCTCGATGCCATCTGGGCCGATTTCCAGAAAGAGGTCCGCGAGGCTGAGGTAATGCGGAAGGAAACCCAAGCCGTCTTGGCTGAGCCGAACTTAAAATAAAAAAGGCCAGCACTGGGCTGGCCTTTGCAAAGATGACGGCGTCGCTTAGCGGCCCTGCTTATCCGAGATATCCTTAGGGAGCATCTGGTCCGCTAAGGTCACGCGGAAAAGGCTGAGGGCCATCCAGACTACACCCGAGAGGCAGGCCGAGGCGAGCAGGGCACCCGCCCAGACGGTGGTTTCGCCGGCTTCGACCCAGGGCACGTGCTTCTTAAGCACCGTGGTCATCCAGGCGAAAAAAATCACAGTCAGGGTGAGGTCGACGATGACCCCCCACGTGGTGACCAGCTTAGGCTTCATGTTGTTGTCCATGGGGACTGATTCGTGCCTTTCCTGCCCCGCCTGTCAATCTCGCCCCGCCCGCCCCGTTTTTTTAGCGTTTCTTGGGCGGATATCTCCACCCTTGCCACGCCCGTCAGGCCGTTCACCCTGCCCGCCCCGGCAGGGTATTGCCTAACCGGGTCAATCACCCACATTTCACCGTCAATATGGCCGAAGAGCTCAAGGATACCCTTAACCTGCCCGTCACCGATTTCCCCATGCGGGCCGGCCTGGCCGAACGCGAGCCGCTGCGCATCGCCCACTGGGAGAAGAATGGCCTCTACGCCGCCATTCAGAAACGAGCCGCCGGTAAGCCCGCCTTCGTCCTCCACGATGGACCGCCTTTCACTAACGGAGACGTCCACATTGGCACCGCTCTCAATAAACTGCTGAAGGATGCGATCCTGCGCTTCAAGTCAATGCGTGGGTTTCGGACGCCGTACGTCCCCGGCTGGGACTGCCACGGTTTACCGATTGAGCACAAGGTCATGAAGGAGCTCCAGGCGAAGCAGCAGTCGCTCGACGCCCTCGGCGTACGCAAGGCCTGCGCCGAATTCTCCGCCGCTTATATTGAGAAGCAGCGCGGACAGTTTCGCCGGCTCGGCATCCTTGCCGATTGGAAGTCCGAATACCGCACCATGGATCCCGCTTACGAGGCCGAGATCCTCAAGGGCTTCAGCAGTTTTGTTGAACAAGGCTTAGTCTATCGCTCGAAGAAGCCGGTCTATTGGTCCATCCCTTGCCAGACGGCTTTGGCCGAGGCCGAAATCGAATACCTGACCAAGCGTTCGCACTCCATCTGGGTCGCCTTCCCCGTCGCCGACCCCGCCGCGAAGGGCCTCGCCCCGGCGCACCCACTCGCCGTCGTCATCTGGACCACCACCCCGTGGACGTTGCCTGCCAACCTCGCCATCGCCGTGCATCCGGAACTTGAATACGTCGAGGTTCGCCACGGCGATCGTTCGTTCCTCGTGGCCGCCGCCCGTCGCGAGGCCTTTGTCACCGAGTGCGCCCTCGAAGGTGCGACCGATGGTTTCCGCGTGAAGGGCCGCGCCCTCGAAGGCCTGCAGTCCCAGCATCCTTTTATCGACCGCGCTTCGCCGGTCGTGCTTGCCGACTACGTCACCACGGACGCTGGTTCGGGTTGCGTCCACACCGCCCCCGGCCACGGCCTCGAAGACTTCCAGACCGGTAACAAATATGGACTCGAGCCCTATTGCCCGGTCCGCGATGATGGTACCTACGCCGATGATGGCCAAGTGCCGGCCTCCTTGGTGGGCGTGACCGTGCTTGAGACGGACGGTAAGAACCCGGCCAACATCGCTGTCCTAGGACTACTCAAGGAAAAGGGTGCGCTTCTGAAGTCGCAGAGTTTCGAACACCAATACCCGCACTGCTGGCGTTCCAAGTCGCCGGTCGTCTTCCGCGCTCTGGACCAATGGTTCGTCGGACTCGATCGCGGTGGCCTGCGGGCTAAGGCCCTCGCTGCCGTCGGCCAGGTGAAATGGATTCCTGCTAGCGGCGAGAACCGCATCCGCGCCGCCCTCGAAGGCCGTCCCGATTGGTGTATCTCGCGCCAGCGCGCTTGGGGCGTGCCGATCCCTTCGTTCTACTCACCATCAACCGGCGAGTCCTTCCTCGATGCGGGCATCGTCCGGCATGTCGCCGCGCAGGTCGCTACCCGCGGTGGCGATTGGTGGTGGGCCTCCTCCGTCGCGGAAGTCCTCGCCGGTGCTCCCGTGCCATCCGCTTGGCCGAAAGACCTCCGCAAGGGCACCGACACGCTGGACGTGTGGATTGATTCGGGCTCCAGCCACTTGGCCGTTTGCGCCCTCCATCCGGACCTCCATTGGCCCGCCGACCTTTACCTCGAAGGTTCCGACCAGCATCGCGGTTGGTTCCAGTCCTCCCTCTGGACCGCCATCGCCGTCAAGGGCACAGCGCCGTATCGTGCCGTCCTCACGCACGGTTTCGTCGTCAACGAGAAGCGCCAGAAGATTTCGAAGTCCGATAACCCGAGCGGTAAGCCGCAGACCGCCGATGACTACGTTAAGAAATACGGCGCCGATATTGTGCGCCTCTGGGTCGCCTCGGAAAACTACCAGAGCGACATCCCGATTTCCGATGCCATCTTCGAGACCATTTCGAATCAGTATCGCGGGATGCGTAATTCGCTGCGCTACCAGCTCGGTAATCTCTTCGACTTCGAGGCCGCGAAGGATGCGCTCCCAGTCACGCAGTTGACCCCGATCGACCGCTGGGTCCTCGTCGAGACCGCCCAACTCATCCGCGAAGTCACGGATGCCTGCGAGCGTAATGAGTTTCACCGTGCCGCCGCCGCCTTGGCGGGTTTCACGACGGGCACGCTCTCGGCGACCTACCATAATGTAGTCAAGGACCGCCTCTACACGACGGCGCCAAACGACCCCTTGCGCCGTTCGACGCAGACCGCGCTCGACCTCGTCTTGCGCGCCTACCTGAAACTCATCGCGCCCTTCGTGCCGTTCACGGCGGATGAAGCGTGGTCGCACTTGCACGCCCGCACCGAGTATGTCGACGCCACGTGCATTCACCTGCAAGACTGGCCCGTCGTCGACGCGGCTTGGGAAGACGCCTCCGGTTTAGCCGCCCATACCGCTGTCGCCGCCATCCAGGCCTTGGCCGCCCAGGTCAACGTCCCCATGGAGCGCCTCCGGCAGGAGAAGAAAATCGGCCAGTCGATGGAAGCCGCCGTCACCGTTACCGGTGACCCGGCCGACCCTGATTTCGCCATCCTTTCCCAGCATGCGGGCCTTTTAACCGAGCTTTGGATCGTCTCGGCCGTCACGCTGCAGCCCCAACCGCAGGCCCCGCTGGCCTTTGCCGTCGACCATGCTTCTGGGGTAAAGTGCCCGAGGTCATGGCGCTGGGTGCCTACGCTTGTGGACGCCGGGAAATACGGTATGGTATCCCCACGGTGCCGTGCCGCCCTCGCCGCCAAGTACCCGCAATCCTAAACACCACTCTTCATGTCTAAGAAACCCGCCCCCAAGAAGCCCGCTGCCAAGGCTGTCGCTAAGCCTGCCCCCAAGGCCAAGACCCCGCTCAAGCCGGTCAAGAAGCCCGTGACCAAGGTAGCTCCACCTGTTTCCAAGAAAACGGCCGTACCGACTAAGCCTACGGCTAAGGTGACGCCACCCATCAAGACCCCGCCAGCGAAGGCTGGTAAGGCCGCTGGCAAGCCTGCACCCGCCCCTGTCCCGGCCAAAGGGGCGAAGGCTCCCCTCGTCGCAGCTAAGCCCGCCAAGACCGCGAAGGGCGCGAAGATTCAGGCCAAAACCAAGGCAGAGCACGAGAAGCAGAAGCAGCTCCTTGATAAGCATCGCGTCATTCATGATCAGGTGGGGACTCCCGACGCTCCGGTGCGCACCAAGCTGCAATTCTTTACCTTTGCTGATGTCCTCGAGCATATGAAGAGCCGTAAGCGCGAGGGTTCTAAGTTGAACCTCTGGGTGCCCGAAGAAGAGCGCAAGGCGCGCGAGAAAGCCGCCACTGCGGCCCGGGACAAGGGGCACAAGTCGCATAATATCGCGGCCGCTTCGATTGCTGACCTGCTCGGCGGGGTTAACCCGTTCCGTAAGGGCGGCGGGATGGTTGATGAATCCAAGCAAATCCCCGAAAAACTTCGCCGCTATTACCACCTGCTGACCGCCATGCGTGAAGTCATCCAGAAGGGTTTGGCCTTCCACTCCGAAGAAGCCCTCAAGAAGAACGGTAAAGATGACGCTGGCGACCTCTCGGGCTACTCTCAACACCTGGCTGACGCCGGTACGGATACGGCCGACCGCGACTTCGCTCTCTCCCTTATTTCCAACGAACAGGAAGCGTTGAAGGAAATCGCGGATGCCGTCGAGCGACTTAAGTCGGGTAAGTACGGCATCTGTGAAATCACTAATAAGGTCATCCCGCACGCGCGTCTAATGGCGGTACCTTTCACCCGCTACTCGCTGGAAGGCCAGAAGGAGCTTGAACGCAACCGTCGCGCACATCGTCGGCGGGGCGGTAGTCCGCTCGGCGAAATCGGCGATGAAGTCGGCTTCGGTACCGGCGGCGGCGGCGGTGAAGATGACCAGCCCGAGACTTGAGCACTGGATTCTTCAGTCCCTTGCGTCTGCGAGCCTACGGCACTTTCTGGGCGGTGGCGGTCATGGCTTTTGCGACCGACGTCCTGACGAAGCTGCACATCGAGCGGATCTTTCCGCTCCGGTTCGAAAACGACTGGGTCTATCACTTCTCCGAAAACCCCGAGCGCTCCCCCATCGCCCTCTTTCCCTGGCTTTGGATTGTCCACGTTGGCAATAAGGGGGCCGCTTGGGGCCTAGGGGCGCAGTATGACGTCCGCCCGTTCCTCGTCTTCTTGGCCCTGGTGGTCTTGGCTTTAGTGTGGCGTTGGCGCCACCCCTTGATGCGTGAATTGGGCGGTGGCCAGTTGGCCTTCGGCCTCTTCGTCGGGGGGACGCTGGGCAACGTGCGCGACCGTCTCTTCGGGGACCATGTGATTGACTTCATCGACGTCCATTTGCCCGGCTATCGTTTCCCTGCGTTTAACGTCGCCGACTCCTGCATCTGCGTGGGCGTCGTCATCTACCTCTTCATGTCCTACCGGCAGGATTACCTGCGGCGGGAAGCCATCGTCTCGCACGCGGGCGAAGACCAGCCGCGGGTCTAGGATGGACGCCGTGCGCTTCGATGTGGCGGCACACCCGGGCGCCCAAGCCTATAAGCTGCTGGCGGGCCTCGTGGTCCCGCGCCCGATTGCATTGGTTACGACAATCGACGCTCAAGGGGTCGTCAACGCGGCGCCGTTCTCATTCTTTAACGTTATGGGCACAGAGCCCCCGCTGGCCGTGTTGGCCCCGGGTGACCGTGATGACGGCACGCCGAAGGACACCGCGGCCAATCTCTTAGCCAATGGTGAGTGCGTGATTCATCTCTGTGATGAGTCGATGGCTGACCGGATGGTGGCATGTGCGCGATCGTTGCCACCCGGGCAAAGCGAAGTGGACCGCGAGCGTCTGGCGACGCGGCCAGCGGAGCGGGTCCGCCCACCTATCTTAGTCGATTGCCCCGTCGCTTTGGAGTGCCGCGTCCTTGATATCCAGAGGTATGGCGAGAACCGTGTCGTCGTCGTGGAAATTCTTTTGGCGCATGTGCGGGCGGGCATCGCCGATCCAGTGACCTGGCGGGTGGACTACGCGCAGTA
>Ga0114977_10003502_pt1 | contig 10081 bp, 6 predicted proteins | sample S_130805_MF_Meta_FD_87026 | JGI IMG/M metagenome (GOLD analysis project Ga0114977, IMG submission 87026) | Freshwater microbial communities from Lake Simoncouche, Canada to study carbon cycling - S_130805_MF_MetaG | ecosystem: Environmental > Aquatic > Freshwater > Lake | place: Lake...
CTCCCGGGCGGGGGGCGCGAGTGTCGCGGACGCAATCCGGCCGAGGAGGGGCGCGGCCGGGCCGCGGCGACGCTCCCCGATGACGCCATGCCCCGCTTCGACGGCATCGGCGCCAACGAATATGTCGTCACCGCCGCCACCGGCGTCTGCGACTTCCTCTCGGCCGTCGACACTCCGGCGGTGTGGGAGCTCAATGTCTGGTACCACACGCTCAATTGCGGGCTCACCCCCCGGATCAGCGGTGAGACCGATTTCCCCTGCATCTACGGCGACAAGGTGGGGCTGGGGCGGATCTACGTGAAGCTCGACGAGGGCCAACCGCTCGACTTCGATGCCTGGGTCAAGGGGGTGAAGGATGGCCGCAGCTACTGTGGCGACGGCCTGTCGCACGTCCTGGAGTTCAAGGTTGACCATGTCGACGTCGGCGAACCGGGTGACGGCGGGAGACTGAGCACGCGGAGCCTCGACAGCCCGGGGGAGGTCGTGGTGGCCTGTGACGTGGCGGCATTCCTCGCCGATCCGCAGCCGAGCGCTGCCGCGAAGGCGATCCGCGCCCGGCGCCTCGACGAGAAGCCCTACTGGCATCTCGAACGCGCCCGCGTCGGCGACTCGCGGCAGGTGCCGGTGGAGGTGATCGTCAACGGTCAACCGGTGCTCTCCCGGCCGATCGAGGCTGACGGCCATGTCGAGGAGATGGCCTTCAAGGTCGCCATCGAGCAGTCGAGCTGGGTGGCGGTCCGCGTCTTCCCCAGCGTCCACACCAATCCGGTGTGGGTCGAGGTGGCCGGCAAGCCGGTCCGGAAAAGCCGTAGCGCGCGCTGGTGCCGGGAGGCGGTCGACGTCTGTTGGAATGCGAAAGTGGGGCAGATCCGCGAGTCGGAGCGCGAGGCGGCACGGAAGGCCTACGACGAAGCGCGGCGATTCTATGATGGTGTGATCGCGGAGGCGGCGGAGTGAGGCGACCGGCAGTCGAGGAGCCCGGCGGATGACATTCGTGCGTGCAGTGGGAATCGGGGGGATGGCGATGTCGCTGGGACTCGCCTTTGCGGCGGGGCGGTCCGAGGATGCCATCGATCGGCTCACGCCGGAAAAGGTGGCGGCGGTCCACGCCGCCGTCGAGTCTTTCGCCGACACTCGCGAGAGCCTCGAGCGGCCGGGGCCGTTCCACGAATACCGCTGCAATCTCCATGTCCATTCCGCCTTCTCCCACGATAGCCGGGGGAGGATCGACGATATTGTCGCGGCGGCGAAGCGGGCGGGCACCGATGCGATCCTCTTCACCGAGCATCCGGCCGATCACTACGACTTCGTCGCCGATGGCCATACGGGCCTTGTCAACGGCGTGCTCCTCGTGCCCGGGGCGGAGGCGAAGGGGCTGCTCGTTTACCCGCGCGAGCCGGTCAGGGAGCATGCGGCGCTCGAGTCACAGGATCTCGTGCGGCGCGTGCGGAGCCGCGAAGGGATGAGCTTCCTCTCCCATCTGGAGGAGCGGATGGATTGGGAGCTCGACGGCCTCACCGGCTGCGAGATCTACAACACCCATGCCGATGCCAAGGAGGAGACACGGCTCTATGCCCTGATGAAGAATCCGCTCTGGCTCGTCCAGGCGAAGAAGGTGCTCGATGCCCATCCCCAGGAGGCGCTCGCCGCGCTCTTCGATTATCCGGCCGACTACCTGAAACGCTTCGACGAACTCTGCGTGACATACCCCCACACGGGCGTCTCGGCCAACGACGCCCACCAGAACGTCGGCCTGCGGATCACGCTCCTCGAAGGGGGCAAGGTGCGCGTGGCCGATGCCCTCGACGAGGAATTGACCGTCCTCGATGCCGCCATCGTGGCAGCCTTCACGCCGATCGCCCCCGACGCCAAGCCGGGCGACCTCGTCTTCTCGCTCCAGCTCGATCCCTACCAGCAGAGCCTGCGGCATGTCGGCACGCATGTCCTCGCCACGGAGCTCACGCGCGACGCGATCCAGGAGGCGCTCGTCGCCGGGCGGGCGTTTGTCGGCTTCGATTGGATCGCCGATACGAGGGGCTTCGATCTTCATGCCGAGGATGCCTCCGGCCGCCACGAGATGGGAAGCCGGGTCAGGCTCGCGGACAAGCCGCTGCTCGTGGGGCGGGCACCACTTGCCGGCCACTGGAAGGTGTTCAACCGCGGGGAAATCGTTCATGAGGCCGACGGCGAAGGCTTGTCGTTCGCGCCGGTCGGCCCGGGCAATCACCGGGTCGAACTCTGGCTCGACGTCGCCGGCCGCCCGCTTCCCTGGGTGCTCGCCAATCCGATCTACGTCGAGTGAGTTCCCGTCGCACCAGGCCAGCGGCTGCGCCCGCCGACGGCTTCCCGATCCCAGTCCCCGGAAAGAGCCCCCATGTCGCGATCCGCCGCTGCCTCGACCACCGAGCCTGCCGCCCCCGGCGTGCTCGTGATCCTCGGCGCCTCCGGCGATCTCACCAAACGGCTGCTCGTGCCGGCACTCCAGAACCTCGCCTGCGACGGCCTTCTCCCCGAGCAGTTCGCGGTGGTGGGGATGGGCCGCGACGAGATGACCACGGAGGATTTCCGAAAGCGGCAGCGGGCCGATATCCGCACGTTCGGCACCCGTGGAAGCGTCGACGAGGAGAGGTGGGCCTGGCTCGAATCCAGGCTCCACTACATCGCAGGTGATTTCGACGACGCGGGGGCCTTCACCAGGCTGCGGGCCCTCGTCGACGAAGTCGGCAGGGAGGTGGGGGCCACCGGTAACACGCTCCTCTATCTGGCGATCTCCCCCGATTTCTTCGCGCTGGTCAACCGCCAACTCGACTCCGCCGGCTTCACGCGCCTTCCGGGGACGAAGCGGATCATCGTCGAGAAGCCGTTTGGCCGTGATCTCGCCTCGGCGCGGCTTCTCAACCAGTCGCTCCTGGCGCACTGGCCGGAGGAGGAGATCTACCGCATCGACCACTACCTCGGGAAGGAAACGGTGCAGAACCTGCTCGCCTTCCGACTGGCCAACGGCATGTTCGCCCCCTTGTGGAATGCCCGTCACATCGACCACATCCAGATCTCGGCCACCGAGACCGTCGGCGTGGAGACGCGCGGCGGCTACTACGACCGCACCGGCGTGGTCCGCGACATGATCCAGAACCACCTCATGCAGATGATGGCCTATGTCTGCATGGAGCCACCGGAGTCGCTCGATCCGGCGGCCGTCCGCGATGCGAAGTCGCAACTCCTGGCGTGCGTGCGGATGGTTACCGCAGACGACGTTGCTTGCGCGTGCGTTCGCGGGCAGTATGGGGCGGGCGTGAAGGCCGATGGCTCGCCGGCCGTGGCCTACCGGGAGGAGCCGGCGGTCGACCCCCGTTCGAACACCGAGACGTATGCCGCGATCCGGCTCCATCTCGACAATGACCGTTGGCGGGGGATGCCGGTCTATCTCCGCTCGGGGAAGTCGCTCTGGAAGCGGGGCACGGAGATCGTCGTTCAGTTCCGCCCCGACACGGCGGCCACCGGCGGCCTCGAACCGGCCGGCGGGGCAGCCCAAGGGAATCTGCTCGTGTTCCATATCCAGCCCTTCCAGGGGGTGGAGATCCGCATGCAGGCCAAGCGGCCGGGGCCGACGTTCACGCTCCAGCGGGCGGGGATGCGATTCGACTATGCCGATGCCTTCGATGCGGCCCGGGGCACCGGCTACGAAGTGTTGCTCTACAGCGCCTTCAACGGCGATCCGACACTTTTCTCGCGGACTGATTTCGTGGAGACCGCCTGGGAGATCGTGCAGCCGGTGCTCGACGCTTGGGCTCACACCCAGCCGCCCGACTATCCCAACTACGCCGCCGGCGGCTGGGGGCCGCGTGCTGCCAGTGATCTGCTCGCCCGCGACGGACGCCACTGGCACGAGATCCTCAACCGCGACGTCCTCGCCCGGACGCCGTTCTTCGCCGAGGCGCCGGGCTTGGTGCTCAACAATCTCCTCCCCGCCTTCCGGCCGCTGGCAGCCGCCGCAGGCAACGAAATAGTCACGGCCGGTGCGCACGACGACGAGATGTATTTCGTCTGTCGCGGTGAACTCGAGGCGCTCGCGGCCGACGGGGCGCGGCTCGGGGTGCTCCGCGAGGGGGATTTTTTCGGGGAGATGGCGGTGCTCTTCGATCAGCCCCGGGCGGCCACGGTGCGGGCGACGAGCGAATGCGATCTTCTCGTCCTCGACGGTGACGAGTTCCGGCGGATCGTCAACGATTTTCCCGCCGTGGCGGCGGAGTTCCGCCGGCTCGCCGAGGGGCGGCGCGGCGGACGCGAGGGGTGAAGCGCCCCGCGGCGTCGGCTGCGATCGCTCCCTCGAGGGAATCGAGTTCCCCTTCCTGCAGGCCCCCACGTCGGAGGTTACGATTCGGCGCCCCTCCCTGTTCCGGAGCAATCGCGTGAGCCCATCGCCTGCGACCGACACCACCTCGAGCAGCCATCAGCCCGCGGGCAGGACTGGGATCGGCGAAAACCCGGAGGCGGAGCGGATTGCCGAGATCCGTGATGACTTGAGTCAGTGGCGGCGCTGGGGGCCGTATCTCTCCGATCGTTCCTGGGGCACCGTGCGGGAGGATTATTCGGCTGACGGGAATGCCTGGACCTCTCTGACCTACGACATGGCCCGTCGCCGGGCCTATCGCTGGGGCGAGGATGGCATCGCCGGCATCTGCGACCGCTACCAGATCCTCTGCTTCGCCCCAGCGTTCTGGAACGGCGTCGACGACCACCTCAAGGAGCGATTCTTCGGCGTCAATCCCCTCGAGGGGAATCATGGGGAGGATCTGAAGGACTATTTCTTCCACGTTGACAACACGCCGACGCACTCCTTCATGCATCTTCTCTACAAGTATCCGCAACAGGCCTTCCCCTATGCGAATCTCGTGGCGGAGAACCAGAGCCGGCAGGGGCAAGGGGCGGAGTACGAGTTGATCGACACCGGCATCTTCGACGAAGACCGCTATTTTGACATCGACATCGAGTACGCGAAGGCTGATTCGGAGGACATCGTCATCCGGATCACGGCCCGCAATCGCGGGCCCGATCCGGCTCCGCTCCATGTGATCCCGACGCTCTGGTTTCGTAACACCTGGGCCTGGGGAAGCGAGCGGCAACCGGAGCCGCAGATCGGGGTTGGTCGTGATGATTGGGGTAGCCTCTGCCTCGGGGCTGCCGACACCAGCGCCCCCCTCGACCCGGCGATCCCGGTCCACTACCGTCTCGGCTTCCGTTGGCTGTATGGGTCGCCACCCGAGGCGAATGCCCCTGGCGGGCTCCTCTTCACCAACAACGAGACCAGCGGGGCGTACACGAAGGACGCCTTCCACCGCGCGATCTGCGGCGGCGATGCTGCCGCGGTGAATCCGGCGATGATCGGCACGAAGGCCGCAATGCACTATGCATTCGACGTGCCGGCGGGCGGGGCGGTCACGCTCCGTTTCCGATTGTGCGCCGAGGCCAAGATCCGCCCCCTCGACGACGTCGATAGCATTATCGAAACGCGGAAGAACGAGGCCGATCGGTTCTACGCCGCCATCGCGCCGCCGCAGGCCACGGAGGACGAGAGGCTCGTGCAACGGCGGGCGCTCGCAGGGCTCTTGTGGACGAAGCAGAGCTACATTTTCGACGTGAACAAGGGGCTCGAAGGGGGCGACCCATCCGCCCCGCCCCCCGCCAGCCGCTGGGCGATCCGGAACCGCCACTGGAGACATCTCAACTCACTGCGCGTGATGACGATGCCCGACAAGTGGGAATATCCGTGGTTTGCGGCGTGGGACCTGGCATTCCAGTGCGTGCCCTTCGCGCTGGTTGATGCCGCATTCGCCAAGGATCAGCTCTGGTTCCTCCTCTTCGAGCAGTTTCAGCATCCCAACGGCCAACTGCCGGCGTACGAGTGGGAATTCAGCGATCTCAATCCGCCCGTTCACGCCTGGGCGGTGTGGCGGGTCTACAACATGGACCGCTTCCGCAATCATGGCGGCCGGCGCGGTGACCGGGAATGGCTCGAGCGCTGCTTCCACAAACTGCTCATCAACTTCACCAGCTGGGTCAACAAGGTCGACCGCGAAGGCAACAACGTCTTCGAGGGGGGATTTCTCGGGCTCGACAACATCTCCGTCATCGACCGGAGCGAGTCGCTCGGCGGTGGCGCCGTCCTCGAGCAGTCGGATGCCACCGGTTGGATGGGGATGTTCTGCCTCAACATGATGCGGATTGCGCTGGAGCTGGCACGGGAGAACCCGGTCTACGAGGGGCTCGCCTCGAAGTTTCTCCAGCATTACAGCTACGTCGCCTATTCCATGAAAAACATGGGGCAACGCGAGCATTCGCTGTTCGACGAGAATGACGGCTTTTTTTACGACGTACTCGTCCACCCGGATGGCCGCCATCAGAAGTTCCGGGTGCGGTCGCTTGTCGGCCTGATCCCGCTGTTCGCCGTCGAGCGGCTGGAGGTGGCCTGGATCGAGCCGTTTCATGAATTCAGGTCCAACCTCAACTGGTTCCTCGCCAACCGGAAGGAGATCGTGGAGGACGTCGTCCACACCATCGAAGGGGCCGACGGCCGCACCACCCACCTGCTGACGATCGTCAACCTCGAGCAGTTGCGGCGGATGCTCGAGCGGCTCCATGACAGCGACGAGTTTCTCGCCAAGCACGGAATCCGCTCGCTCTCGAAGTACCACGAGGCGCATCCGTTCGAACTCGACGGCCGGAGGGTGGGGTATGAGCCGGCCGAGTCGGCCAGCAAGCTCAAGGGGGGCAACTCGAACTGGCGCGGGCCGATCTGGTTCCCGACGACGTTCCTGCTCATCGAATCCCTCCGCAAGCTCGGCACGGCGTTCGGCGACAACTACACCGTGTCGACGCCCGCTGCCGGTGGTGACGCGATTCCCCTCAACGCCATGGCCCGCGACATCGCCCGACGGCTGATCGAGATCTTCCTCCTCGATGAAGACCGGAAGCGGCCGGTGTGGGGGGGCGCGGCGAAGTTCAACGACGATCCGCTGTGGCGGGATAACCCGCTGTTCTACGAATACTTCCACGGCGACAATGGCGCCGGGATCGGCGCCAGCCATCAGACGGGATGGACGGCCTTGGTCGCCAATCTGATCGACGAATGGCGCTGAAACAGCCGCGCACCCACCTCTTCTGCGTGCGGCCTTGCCCTCGGCACCAGGGAGCATGCCCGGAGGGTGTGCCGAGGGGGTGGGTGCGGGGGGCGGCTTGTGTCACGGACGCCCGGAGTCGGGCGCGGCGGCAGCCGGCTCGGATGCCGCCGGCTTCGGCGGGCGACGGCGCTCGGGGAGGAGGTCGTCCCGGACGATCAGTTCGTTCGGGCCCGTGGCGCGCTTCCGGAGCGCGAAGCCGTCGTAGAGGGCGCCGATTGCCGTTCGGGATTCGAACTGGAGATGGTCCCCCTCGATCTCGACGATTTGGAAGAGTTGCGTGTCCTCCCCGAGGCGCTCCATGAGGGGATGACTGTCGCTGACGTCGTACTGCTTCGGACCGCTGACGCTGACGACGTACACCGTGCCGGTGGTGGGATCGATCCGGTTGACGCCGGTGGGGGCGTTTTCAATCGTGGCCGGAGGATCTCCTGGCGGCACGAGCCCGGTGCGGCCATAGACGTGATCGTGCCCCTGAAGCACGAGATCGACGCCATGCTTGTCGAAGACCGGCTTCCAGGCAGCACGGAGGACGGCATTGTCGCGGTTCTTCGCCGCCGAAAAGATCGGGTGGTGGAAGCTGCACACCACCCAGCGCCGCCTGTCGCGCTCGAGCAGCGCGTCGAGCCAAGCGGCCTGTTCGGCGAGCTTTTCATTACTGTTGAGCGCCACGATCCGGACATCCCCCACCACCACCGTACAGCAGGTCTCCTCGAGGCCCGGCGGGCCGTTCTCGGGGAGCGTGAACTGCCGTCGCCAGTGGTGCGAGAGCCGGCTGGTCGCCGTCTCCCCCTCGCCGACTTTCACGTATTCATGGTTGCCCGGGATCGGAAGGGAGGGGATCTGGGCATGGAGGAACGCCCCCGCGCGGAACCATTCCCCCCACTGGGCATCTTCGTCGCCGCGGTTGACGAGATCGCCGGAATGGATCATGAGCTGCGCCCGCGGGGCGTGGCGACCGGCCTCGCGGACGACGCGCGACCACATCGAGAGGATGTCGTTTTGCGCATCGCCGAAGTGGACGAACTGGAAGCGGGCCGGCTCCGCGGAGGCGGTCTCGAACTGCAACCACTCGCTCCAGTTCGCGCCGTCGCCGACCCGGTAGGCGTAGCGTGTGCCGGGCTCGAGATCGACAAACTCGACCGCATGGCAGAGGCTCGGGCCCAGATCGGTCGGATGAGCCTCGGTGCGGGCAGGGATCGTCACGGCCCGGTCGCGGAGCTCTGGGCCATGGGTCGCGGCGGCGAGTTGGGCGAAGCCGCGCGGGGCATCGGTGCTCGTCCGCCACGTGACCGCCATGCCGCGCGCCGGATCAGCGGCGGGGGAAAGGATGATCCGTTCGGGAAGCCGCGACGGCCTGTGGGCCTCGGCCGGCGCCATCGGCGCCGCGTGCTCGTGGGGGTGGCGCGGATCAGTGCCGTCGTGGGCGCGGGGTGACGCCCCTGACGAGATCACGGCGAGGGCCAGACCGAGGGTGATCCGGACGACGACATCGGCGCCAGAGGCGGTAAGGAATGGCGTTCGACGCATGGGTGTGACGGAAGGGTATTGACGAATCAACAAGCGGCGGGTGCCCAAGGCCCCCAGGATACCTGGCGGAGACTGGAGCGGAGTCGATCCTTGACATCGCGCTCACATGTTTTCATGCTTGGAACATGAGCAAGATGATTCAGATCCGTAATGTCCCCGACGCCGTGCACGCGACCCTCAAGGCGAGGGCAGCGCTGGCGGGGGTGCCGCTGACGGATTATCTCCTCGCGGAGATCCGCCGCGTCGCCGAGATTCCCACGGGGGCCGAACTCGCGGCCCGGCTCCGTGCCCACGACCAGCCGAAGCTGCGCACCTCCCCCGCGCGGGCGGTTCGGGCGGAGCGGGACCGGCGATGATCGTCGTCGATGCGTCGGCGGCGCTTGAATTGCTGCTCCGCGCGGCCACGCACGAGCGTCTGGTCGAACGCCTGCTCGGGACGGGGGAATTGCTCGTGGCCCCGCACCTTCTCGATCTGGAGGTCGCGCAGGTTCTCCGCCGGTTCGTTGCCGGGGGCGAACTGACTGAGAAGCGGGCCGGCGAGGCGCTCGAAGATTGGTCGATGCTGAGGATCATCCGCTATCCGCACGAGGCGTTCCTCCGCCGTGTCTGGCAGTTGCGTCACAACCTCACCGCCTATGACGGCATCTACGTCGCCCTGGCCGAATCGCTCGACTGTCCGCTCGTGACCTGTGACGGACCGCTCGCGGCAACGCCTGGTCACAGGGCGACCATCGAGTTGTTCGCCCGGTGATAATGCGTTTTCCTCGCGCGAGCAGGCTGTGAATCAAGTCCACCTCCTCTCCATACGGCGGTTGACACGCCGGGAAAACCTCGGTTGTTTCGGGGGTGTCCCGAGGGACACAAAGTCAGGGACGACTTTTTCCACGGAAAGCCGGGGCGATTGCCCGCGCGCCGATTCTCGGAATATTCTTTCCTGAGACCAGGGCGGGCCGGTGGACGTGTGTGAGCGATCGGGAGAGCCGACGATGCCGCGAGATGTTCGTCCGCATGATGGGCAGTCGCATCGATGGCAGCGTCGGTGGATCGCGTTCTTGATCGCCGCCGTCTGGGCGGTCGGCGTCGTTACCGACGGAAGTCGGGGGCAGGATGTCACGCCTGCCATCTCCTCCCACAGTGACGTTTCCGCCAACATCCGCGCGGGTGTCAAGGAACTGGGCTACGCCGACGAGGTCGGCGACATGTTCGTTCGACTCGTGGCTCCCTGGAATCCGGCGGACTGGAAACGCCGCATCGACGAGGTGCGTCGTCGAGAAGCCGACGGGAAGGAGACGGCCGGCGATGTGTCACGGGTTCAGTCCCGTGTCCTGGGCGAGATTCGGCGGCGACTCGCCGAGTCGTTCGAACAAGCCGACGGC
>Ga0114977_10003503_pt1 | contig 10079 bp, 6 predicted proteins | sample S_130805_MF_Meta_FD_87026 | JGI IMG/M metagenome (GOLD analysis project Ga0114977, IMG submission 87026) | Freshwater microbial communities from Lake Simoncouche, Canada to study carbon cycling - S_130805_MF_MetaG | ecosystem: Environmental > Aquatic > Freshwater > Lake | place: Lake...
CATCGCGACGCCTTTGTGGCCCGGTTTCGCGGCCGGTTTGAGGAGGCCTTTCGCCGCGACCTGGAGCAGGCGCGCGGTGCCGATCCGGGTGGCCCGGGCGCGGGTCGTTCGTCGCACGATGATGCCGATGTGGCACAGGCGCTGGCGCGGCTCGACTGGTTCGTTTCGTCGCCTTCGCGGTGCGCGCTGCTCTTCATCCTGCAGTTCTCCCACCTGCCGCTGCTGACCTGGCCGATGGAGCTGCTGGAGGGTGTGCTGACGCTCGACCAGGGCATCATCACCTGGCGTGGTCGCCACATCGAGATGGTGAGCCATGTGCTGGGCGGCGGCCGTCTCTCCACAGGCGGTCAGAAGGGGTCGGGGCTGACCTATCTTCGCCAGACGATGCTGCTCCGGATCTTCCCGGAGAGCTCCGATGCGCGGAGCTTCCTGATGGGCCACCGCGAGGCCTCGGGGCTCTATGAGGCCGCGGCCTGGCAGCCTTTTCAGCTCGGCAGTGCGACCTAGCGTAGGCCGGTTGCTTCGCGTGCGCGGTCGGTGACCTCACGGGCGACGGCGCGGGCTCGGAGCGCGCCGTGTGCGAGTGCCTTGTCGACGATGGAGCGGTCCTGCATGAGGGCGTTGTAGCGTTCGCGCGCGTCGCCGAAGCGAGCCTCGAGGGCGGCGAGCAGGTCGAGCTTGGCGTGGCCGTGGCCGTAGCCGCCGTTGCGGTACTTCACCTCGAGGATGGCGACCTCTTCGGGCGAGGCGACCAGCTTGTAGAGGGCCATGACGTTGCAGGTGTCGGGGTCTTTGGGTGCCTCGAGCGGCGTGCCGTCGGTTTTGATGAGCATGACCCGCGCCTTGAGCTGCTTGGCGGGCGCAAAGATGGGGATGGTGTTGTCGGAGCTCTTGCTCATCTTGAGGCCGTCGATGCCGGGCACGGGCACGGGCGTGCCGAGCTCGTAGACGGGGAGCTTGAAGACCTCGCGGCCATACTGGTTGTTGAAGAGGGTGGCCATGTCGCGGCACATCTCCACATGCTGCACCTGGTCGGAGCCGACGGGAACGACGTCGGTGTCGCAGGCGAGGATGTCTGCGGCCATGAGCACGGGGTAGAAAAAGAGCCCCATGCTGGCTGGGAGGCCGCGGTTGACCTTGTCTTTGTAGGAGTGGGCCCGGTCGAGGAGGCCTTTGCCGGTGGCGGTGGCGAGGAGCCAGGAGAGCTCGCAGACCTCGGGCACATCGCTCTGGCGGAAGAGGGTGGCGCGGTCGGGGTCGAGGCCGAGCGCCAGGTAGGTTGCGGCGGCCTCGGTGGTGAGCTTGTCGAGGGTGGCCGCGTCGTGGATGGTGTTGAGGGCGTGGTAGTTTGCGAGGAAGTAGAAGGCGTTGTCTTGCGCCTCGATGTGCTTGCGGATGGCGCCGAAGTAGTTGCCGAGGTGGAGGTCGCCGTTGGGCTGGATGCCGGAGAGGTATCTTTTGTTCATGGTTCGGGCGGGGAGTTGGGAGCAGCGGTCTGCGGCTCCTCATAGCGGAGAATGGTGACGGGCACCGACTTGTAGATGGGGGTGCCGCTGTTGCGGGCAACGCGGTTCATGGGGACGACGGGGTTGAGCTCGGGGAAGTAGCCGGCGAGGTTGCCGCGGGGCAGGTCGTAGGGGACGAGGGTGAAGCCGTTGGCGGCGAGGCGGCGGCCGTCGCGCTCATGTGCGACCGTGACCTTCTGGCCGGGCAGGAGGCCGCGCTCGGCGAGGTCGTCGGCGTTGGCGAAGAGGACCATGCGGCCGTGGGTGACGCCGCGGTAGCGATCGTCGAGACCGTAGATGGTGGTGTTGAATTGGTCGTGGCTGCGGATGGTCATCAGGAGCAGTTCGCCGGGCCGCTGGTGGTCGGTGGGCAGCGGCAGGCAGCGGAAGCCGGCCCGCTCGGAGGCGGTGTTCCAGCGGCGCTGGCGGGCCGTATTGGGGAGGACGAAACCGTCGGGTGCGTCGAGCCGGGCGTCGTAGTTTTCGAAGCCGGGGATGGCCCGCTCGATGAGGCTTCGGATGCGGCGGTAGTCGGAGGCGAGATCGACCCAGGGAAGCGGGTTGTCGCCGAGTGTCGCCTGGGCCATGCGGGCCACGATCATGGGCTCGGAGAGCAGGTGGTCGGAGGCTGGTTCGAGGTGGCCATGCGAGGCGTGGACGCAGGACATGGAGTCTTCGACGGAGACGCGCTGGAGGCCGGCTGTCTGGCGGTCGATCTCGGTGCGGCCGAGGCAGGGGAGGATGAGCTTGTTGCGGCCGCCGATGAGGTGGGAGCGGTTGAGCTTGGTGGAGATCTGGGCGGTCCAGCTGCAGCGCTGGAGGGCCTCTGCGGCGTAGGCGGTATCGGGCACCGCGGAGAGGAAGTTGCCCCCGAGCGCGACGAAGATGTCGAGGTCGCCGCGGTGCATGGCGTGGATGGCTTCGACGGCGTCGAAGCCATGCTCGCGCGGGCTGCGAAAGCCGAGCGCGGCATCCATGCGGGCGAGGAAGGATTCGGAGGGCTTCTCGTCGATGCCCATGGTGCGGTCGCCCTGCACATTGCTGTGGCCGCGGACGGGGCAGAGGCCGGCGCCCTGCTTGCCGAGATGGCCGCAGAGCAGGGCCAGGTTGACCACCTCCTGGATGAGGTCGGTGGCATGCTCGTGCTGGGTGAGGCCCATGGCCCAGCAGTAGATAGCGCGGGGCGATCGGGCGAGGAGCTCGGCGGTCTCGCGCGTGGTGGCGCGGCTGATGCCGGAGCGGGCCACCAGCGTATCGAAGTCGTGGCGGTCGAGGTCGGCGCAGAGGGCCTCGAAGCCCTCGGTGTGCTGGTCGATGAAGGCGCGGTCGATGGCGCCCGGCGTGGTGGCCTCGAGGTCGAGCAGCTCCTTCATGAGGCCCTTCATGAGGGCTCCGTCGCCGCCGATGCGGACCTGCAGGTAGTGGGTGGCGAGGCGGGTGCCGCCGACCGGGAAGGTCCAGGGCTCTTTGGGGTGGGCGAAGCGCTGGAGGCCGGGCTCGATGAGCGGGTTGATGGCGACGATGTTGGCGCCGCGGCGCGCTGCCTCCTGGAGGGTGGAGAGCATGCGGGGGTGGTTGGTGCCCGGGTTCTGGCCGATGACGAGGATGGTGTCGGCCTGGTCGAAGTCGGCGAGCGAGACGGTGCCTTTGCCGACGCCCACCGAGTCGCGCAGCGCCCAGCCGGAGGACTCGTGGCAGAGGTTGGAGCAGTCGGGCAGGTTGTTGGTGCCCAGCGCGCGGACGAAGGCCTGGTAGAGGAAGGCGGCCTCGTTGCTGGCGCGGCCGCTTGTGTAGAAGGCGGCGCGGTGGGGCGAGTCGAGCCGGCCGAGCGCGCCGCCGAGCGCGGCGAAGAGCTCCTCCCAGGCGATGGGGCGGTAGTGGGTGTCGCCTTCGCGGCAGATCATCGGCTCGGTGATGCGGCCCTGGCGATTGAGCCAGAAGTCGCTCTCTGCGGCGAGCGATGCGATGCTGTGTGCGGCGAACCAAGCGGCATCGAGCCGCTTCGTGGTGGCCTCGTCTGCCACATGCTTTGCTCCGTTCTCGCAGAACTCGGCGAAGGAGCGGTCGTGGCCTTCGGGCCAGGCGCAGCCGGGGCAGTCGAAGCCCTGCTGCTGGTTTAGCTTTCCGAGCGTGGAGAGGCCCCGCGCAAGGCCGGTTTCGGGCAGCGTGTAGCGGACGGTTGCGGCGAGCGAGCCGAGGCCGCCGGCGTGCGAGGCGCGGCGGCCGACGCGGGGCGAGTCGTCGCGGTCGACGGGGACGAGCGGGTGGCCCGGCGAGGTGTGGGGAGCTGTCGCCATGCGGTCAGGCGCCGGGTGCGGAGGAGTGGCGCGTGAAGCGCTCCGCATGGGCATAGACATTGTGGCGGCCGTTGCGAAGAAAGCCGACGAGCGTGAGGCCTGCGGTCTGCGCGACTTCGATGGCCATGGTGGTGGGCGCGCCTACCGAGACGACCAGCGGAGTGCCTGCGCGGGCGGCCTTGTCGACCATCTCAAAGCCGGCGCGGCCGGAGAGCCAGAGTGCCTCGCCAGCGAGGGGCAGCGCGCCTGCGCGGAGGGCGCGTCCGATGACCTTGTCGAGGGCGTTGTGGCGGCCCACATCCTCCGCCAGATCGAGCAGTTCGCCGCTGAGCGAGAAGCGGGCGACGGCGTGGATTCCGCCGGTTGCGTCGAAGGCGCGCTGATGGGCCGCGACCTTGTCCGACCATGCCGCAAGGTCGGCGTGCGCGGGCCAGTGCTCGGACGTCGCGACGATGGGTTCGGTGCGGCCGATCGCGCCGAGCGTGAGGCGTCCGCAGAGGCCGCAGGCGGAGCTGGCGACGGTGGCCCGTGCGAGCCGTTCGAGGTCGACTGTCACGCTGTCTGCAAGGCGGATGAGGAGCCTCGAGGCGACGGCTGCATCGGCGGCGGGCAGCAGCGCCTCTTCGGTGATCGCCTCGACCTGGTCGGCGCGCGTGATGACCTGCTCCGCGTAGAGCCAGCCGAGCGCGAGCGCCTCGTCGTCGCCCGGGGTTCGGAGGGTGGTGAGGAGCGGCCGCTCGATGCGCCTTCCGTCGCGCACAAAGGAGAGGCGGAGCTCGAGCGGCGCCTCGATGGCGACCTCGTCGCTGCGGAGCGTGGCCTGGCCCTGCTCCCAGCGGGTGATGGGGAGGCTTCGATGCATCAGGCCGGGCTGCTCTCGGCGGGCTCGGCGTAGCGGGCCTGGAGCTCGCGCTTCATGATCTTGCCTGTGGGGTTGCGGGGCAGCTCGTCGACGATGAACCAGCGGCGTGGCGCCTTGGCAGGGAGCATCTCGGAGAGTGCCCAGCGGCGGAGCTCACCCGCTGTGACGGGCTCGCGCAGGACGATGGCGGTTGCGACCGATTCGCCCCAATGGGCATCGGGCAGCCCGAAGACCGCAACGTCGGCCACCGCGGGGTGGTGCAGCAGCGCCGCCTCGACCTCGGCTGGATAGACGTTGATGCCGCCCGAGATGATGAGTTCGCGGGCGCGGCCGGCGAGGAAGAGATAGCCCTCGCTGTCGAGGAAGCCGAGGTCTTCGCAGGTGGTCCAGCCGGCCTTCATGATGTCGGAGGTGGCGCCCTCGTCGCCGAGGTAGCGCTCCATGCGCTGGGCGCTGCGGGTCCAGACAACACCGACGGTGTTGGCGGGGAGGAGGGCGCCGTCGGCATCGCGGATGGTGATCTCGTGGCCTCGGATGGCGCGGCCGAGGGTGGCAGGCCGCTTGAGCATCTCGTGTCCGTTGACGCAGGTGACCCAGCCGAGCTCGGTGGCGCCGTAGAAGTCGTTGAGAACGCCCGCGCCGAGCCGGTGCGCTGCCCGTTCGCGCAGGGGCTGCAGGAAGGGTGCGGCGCCGCAGACGATGGCGCGGAGCTGGGGGAGCGGCTGCGTGCGCGAAGCGATGGGCTCGAGCGTCAGCGCCTTGTCGAGCATGTTGGGGACGAGGAAGAGGCTCTCGATGCGCTCGCGGCGGAGGTCGTCGAAGAGGTTCGCGGCGTCGAAGCGGGGGCGGAGCACGAGCGTGCCGCCGAGCGCGGTGATGAGGCCGGTGAAGGCCTGTGCGGCGCTGTGGTAGAGGCGGCCGACGACCATGTGGCGCTCGCCTGCGACGAAGGGCAGCCGCTCCAGAATGGCGGTGAGCTCGGTGATGGTCATGGCCGAGAAATTGCGGACTGCGCCCTTCGGTCGGCCCGTGGTGCCGGAGGTGTAGACGACCGACTCGCCGTCGTCGCCCGGCGCGTAGTCGCGGCTCTGCGTGGCGCGGAAGAGGTGGTGAAGCGAGGCGACGGATTCGCCGAAGGATCCGCTGTCGGCGTCGGCGGTTTCGAGGCCGTCGATGTGGAGGAGCTCGACGGGTCGTTCGTCGAAGGCCGCGATGACGGCGGTGGCGACCGGGAGCGCCTGGCTGCTCGCGCAGATGAGTCCTGCGCCGCTGTTGCGAAGCACATGATCGAGCTCGGCTGGGCGGAGTTCGAAGGAGGCGTGGACGGCGGCGGCGCCGAGCCGGAGCAGGGCAAACCAGAAGACGAGGTACTCGACCCGGTTCTCCGACATCAGCACAACGCGGCTCTGTGCGGCGATGCCGAAGCGGCTGCGGAGGAGCGTGGCGACCCGGTCGATCGCCTCATCCATCTCGGCGTAGGTGAGCATCCGCTCGAGGTCGCAGACAGCGATCCGGTTGGGCTCCTTAGCGGCCATGATCCGGTGCAGGTTTTTGAGCGACGGGCGCTGTCCGCCGAGCGCGCGGTAGCTCTCGATGGGGTTGCGGGTGAGCTCGTGGAGCAGGCCGGTCTGCTTGAGTACGGCCAGTGTGTTGGGCGCCGCGGTGAGGTGCTCGCGGAGCCGTTCGGGATTGGCGCCGATGCGGCGTGCGATGAGGTCGAGGAGGTTCATTCGGTGACACAGCGATTGGCGCGGCAGACGGCCGCGGGGGCGGGGCCGCAGCGGCAGGCGGAGGTGGAGAGGGAGCTACAGGAGAGGCTGTCGTAGGAGGCGGCGAGCGCGGCGAGGTGGCTCGTCTGCGCTGTCGTGTTGTGGGCGTAGTAGCAGCCTAGCTCGGCGCAGGCCGGGGCGAGCTCGGCGGCGCAGTCGGAGTCGGCGTTGCAGGGCTGCATGTCTGCGATGGCGGTGCGCATGGCATCGAGGAGGCCGCCGCAGTCGGTGAGGGAGCCGGCGCAGACGGGGATGGCGCAGCCGCAGCCGTCGGTGGCGCAGAGGCAGTCTGCGGGGCAGGCGGTGGTGCAGAGATCGGGGCAGGCCTGGCAGCTTCCGTCGATGCAGCCCGACGAGGGCGGCGAGGCGCAACGGCAGACAAAGTCGCCGCAGTTGCCGGCAACGAAGCGGTCGTAGACAGAGGTGAGGAGCGAGCGGTCTTTGTCGAGGCGGAAGAACTCGTAGCAGCCGCCGCCGTAGGGGCAGAGCGGGTTGAGCTGGAGGGCGCACTGCGACGATCGGTCGCACATGGCCATCTCTTCGCGGGCTGCAGCGAGCTCGGCCTCGATGGGGGAGCAGCGGCTGGGGATCCAGTCCTCTGGGATGGGCGTGGTGTCCGCAGTGGTGTCTGCCGCTGTGTCGGCGGTGGTGTCATCAATGGCTGTGTCTGCGGTTGTGTCTGCGGCAGTGTCTACGGCGGTGTCTTCGATGGTGGTATCAGCATCGGTATCTGAAGCCGTGTCGGCCGTCTCCGAGGTGTCTACCGTTGTGTCGCTTCCGGAGCCTGTGTCTTCGGTCGCGGTATCTGCCGCTGTGTCGGCGGTGGTGTCTTCGGCTGAGCCGTTCGCGCTGTCTTCGATGGTGGCATCGGTGCCGGACTTTGCGGTTCCGCCGCTGGTGCCACAGGCGAAGAGCGTGGCCAGCGCGAGGAGCGAAGCCGTGTGTGTTGCGAGCTGCTTCATGGTGCCTGGATGGTGGCGACGCGAGCGAGTGCGTCTGCATCGGTGAGGCCTTCGCGGAGGAAGGCGATGAGGTCGTCGAAGTCGCGGTCTGTCAGGGTGACAGGTGTAGCGACGAGCGGGTCGAGGGTGGAGAGGAGTCGCGCGTTGTCGATGGGTGCGCCGTGCCAGGTGGACTGCAGGAGCGGGTCGAGCTGCTGCCAATCGTAGCGGAGGAGGGCGTCGCGCGGATCGAGGTGGTGGCGGACGGCGGCCTCCAGGGTGGTGTAGGCGCCGTTGTGCATCCAGGGGCCGGTGGCGGCGGTGTTGCGCAGCGGCGCGGTCGCGAAGGCGTAGCGGTCGGTGGTGCGCTCGGTCTGCGAGGCGCGGCCGAAGTCGTAGGGCTCTTCGTATTCCTGGCCGAGCCCGATGAAGGGGACGCCGAGGTTGTGGAAGGCGTTGTCGGCGAGGAGGGGGCCGTTGTGGCAGCTGGTGCAGCCGGCGGAGGTGGAGAAGAGGAGGGCTCCGCGGAGGGCCTGGTCGGAGAGGGCGCTGTCGTCGCCTGCGAGGAGGCGGTCGAAGGGTGTCTCGCGGCTGTCGAAGGCCTGCGCGGCGAAGGCCTCGAGCGCGGAGAAGAGGCGCTCAAGCGAGAGGGATTCGGGCGCCTCGCCGGGGAAGGCGGCCGCAATGAGCGGGCGCATGGTTGCGTCCTCTCGGAGCCGGACTGCGAGGGCATCCCACATGCTGTGCCAGTCGTCTTCGTCGATGGCGGCGATCTCGTTGGGTGTGCCGTCGATGGCGTTTTCGCCGGCGTTTCCGCGCATGTCGAAGCGCTGCGTTACATGGAAGAGTGCGACGGCGGAAAAGAGTCCCGCGATGCCTTCTCGGTAGGGCTGTTCGGCCTCTTCGGGCGGCGTGAAGGTGCCGTCTTCGAGGCGGGTAACGCCGCCGTCACGGAGGAGTGCTGTCTGCAGGTTCGAGGCGCGGAGAAAGAGGTCTGGTGCGTTACGGGCCTGCAGCCGTCGGAGGGGTGTGAGCTGGCGGTTGGGTCCGCGCCCGACGCCGCCTGTGCCGATGGAGAGCGAGAGGGCGTCGGTGGTGGCGAAGAGGGGGTCGTGGCAGGTGGCGCAGGAGGTGTCGCGGTTGCCGGAGAGGAGCTTGCTGGTGAAGAGTGCCTGACCGAGCGCGAGGGCCTCTGGCGAGGCCGTCGCGGGAGGTGGTGGCGGAGCGAGGGCAGCATTGGTGGCAGCCCTGCGGAGTTGCGCGATGAGCTCATCGCGGGAGGGCGCCGTTGGCTCATCGTTGCAGGCTGCAGAGAGCAGCAGCAGCAGCGCGCAGGTAGAGCGGGTGGCGAAGTGGCGTAGCATGGGCCTCCGAGGGTGCTCTCTGGGTTAGGGGGAGTGGGCTCCGGAGGCAAACCTTGTGCGGCTGCGCGGCTCCTTTCTGTGCGGTCCGCGCGGAGGTGCGATTGTGGACATCACCTGCGCTGCGTGGTATCCGCCGCCCGCCTTCTTAGGGGTTTTGCCGTGCTGATTGATCTTCATACCTACTCGCGTGCCTCGGGTGGCGCTTCTGTCGACAACGTTGTGAGCGCTGCTCGCGCCGCCGGCCTCGACGCCGTTCTGTTCGCCGACCGCGAAGCCTCTGCCGAAGTGGCGCGTGGCATCGCCCGCGGCACGTTCGGAGACTTCCGCGTGTTTGTGGGCGTTGAGCTGTCGACCCGCGGTGGCGATGCCATCCTGGTGCTGCCGCAGATTGACCCCTACCTGACCCGCGAAGAGTGGCGTGAGCTGATCGCCTTCGGCCGTCCGACGCTCGAAGATGTGGTGAACTACGCAGAGCGCGAAGGCGGCGTGGTGCTGCTCGCGCATCCCTATGACCGCGACCGCAAGCTGAGCCCGCGCGACCGCATGTTCGTGCACCAGCGGCTCTCGGGCATCGAGGTGGGCAGCAACGGCTCGCACCCCTCCTCCAACGCGGTGGCGCTCGAGGCCGTCGGCTACTCCGGCGTGCCTGCCTTCGGGGGTTCTGCTGCCACGGGCGTGCAGGCCAACGAGCCTCGCTGGGCGACGCTCCTGAGCGGCACCCCGACGAACCATGCGGAGCTCGTGGAGCTCCTCAAGGCCGGCAACTTCTGGGCCGTTGAAATCTACCCACCCGGCGTTGCGCCGCGCATCGCCCGTGACGACCGTGGTCCCCGCCGTGACGACCGTGGTCCTCGCCCCGAGGGTGGCGATCGTGGCCCCCGCCCCGAAGGCGGCGATCGTGGTCCTCGCCGTGATGACCGTGGCCCCCGCCCCGAAGGTGGTGATCGCGGTCCCCGCCGTGACGACCGTGGCCCGCGCCCCGAGGGTGGCGATCGTGGTCCCCGTCCCGAGGGTGGTGATCGTGGTCCCCGTCGTGATGACCGTGGTCCTCGCCCTGAGGGTGGTGATCGTGGCCCTCGCCGTGATGACCGTGGTCCTCGCCCCGAGGGTGGTGATCGCGGTCCGCGTCGTGACGACCGTGGTCCTCGCCCCGAGGGTGGCGACCGCGGCCCGCGTCGTGACGACCGTGGTCCTCGCCCTGAGCAGCAGCCCGTAGTGGCGGTAGCTGCAGAGGTGGTTGCCCCGGTTGCTGTTGCGGCTGTCCCAGCTCCTGCTGCCCCCGCCAAGGCTTCTGCCCCCGCCAAGGCTGCGACCCCCGCAAAGGCTGCTGCCCCCGCGCAG
>Ga0114977_10003504_pt1 | contig 10078 bp, 8 predicted proteins | sample S_130805_MF_Meta_FD_87026 | JGI IMG/M metagenome (GOLD analysis project Ga0114977, IMG submission 87026) | Freshwater microbial communities from Lake Simoncouche, Canada to study carbon cycling - S_130805_MF_MetaG | ecosystem: Environmental > Aquatic > Freshwater > Lake | place: Lake...
CTAATTAAAAACTATTACAAAATGATCGGTAAACCTACAAAGCACAAGATTATTAGCCGAGCACTCTCTTACCACGGAACATCACAAGGTGCGTTAAGTATTACTGAAATTCCTTTTGCAAAAATTCCATTTGAACCTTTGGTTCCAGGTGGACACAAGGTTCCAAATACAAACTTTTATCGCGCCCCGCAACATGTGAATCATGATGAAAAAGAATTTGGAATTTGGGCAGCAGATCAAATCGAACAAGCAATATTGCTTGAAGGTGTAGATTCTGTTGCAGCAGTTTTCCTAGAACCAGTACAAAACTCTGGTGGTTGTTTTCCCCCTCCTCCAGGTTATTTAGATCGAGTTCGTGAAATTTGTAATAGACATGATGTTTTATTTGTGGCAGATGAAACTATTACTGCATTTGGTCGAATTGGTGAAACTTTTGCAATGAAACGCTACGGTGTTCAACCCGACATTATTATTTGTGCTAAAGGTTTAACTTCTGGTTATGCACCGATGGGTGCGATGATTGCCAGTGATCGTTTATTTGAACCATTCTCAACAGGAATAAATATGTTTGCCCACGGTTCAACATTTGGTGGACATCCTGTGGCAGCAGCCGTTGCGATGAGAAATCTTGACATTATGCAAAATGAAAAAATAAATGAACACGTTAGAGAGAATGAAGGAGTGTTCAGAAAAACGTTGGAAAAACTCTACGATATTCCGATTGTTGGAAACATTCGCGGAGAGGGATTCTTCTATGGTATTGAATTGGTACGAGATCAAAAAACTAAAGAAAGCTTCACTGCTATTGAATCTGAAAAAATTCTTCGTGGATTCATTTCACAAGAATTATTTGAATCTGGCATATACTGCAGAACAGATGACCGAGGTGATCCAGTAATTCAATTGGCTCCTGCTTTGATTGCTAATCAAGTTCAATTCGATGAAATCGAATTCATATTAAGAAATACCCTTGAAAAAGCGCAAAGATTAATTTAAACTTCATTAGAAGTAGGTGAATATATGCAAACTAATTTCACAAGCTCCGTACCGGTATACATCTCCACATTTAATAATCCAACTTACTTAGAAAACTTCATCAACCAGCTAGAAAGCAATGGCGTAAAAAATATAAAAATTGTAGATAGTAATTCAACATTTCCTCGCATGAAACAATTACTAGAAACAATTAAGCACAAATATGAGGTTATAAGACTTGACAAAAATTTTGGGCCTCACTATTTACTAAGAATAAAAAGCGTGTACGAATCATTGCCTGAATTTTTTTGTCTAAGCGATCCTGACTTAGAATTTTCAAAAAAATTACCTAAAGATTTTATAAATGAGCTAAAGATTGTTTCTGAGAATCACAAAATTGGTAAAGTTGGAGTTGCGCTAGAAGTTCCGAAAATAGAAGATGTATTGCATAGGGATATGTTTTTAGATGGTAAAAAAATCGATATTATTGAATATGAAATGCAATTTTGGAGTAACTGTATTGGTAAAAATCAAACAGGAGATGACCTATACAGCACAACCCTAGATACACAATTTGCTTTGTACAATAAAAATTATTTCAACCCCGCAGATAGATATCGATCCATTCGGGTAGCCGGGAAATTCACTACAAAACATCTCGGACAATTACGGGATTCAATCGTTCCATCAGATGAAATTGATTTTTATAAATCCAGTTCACGGTATTCATACTTTGGTGGGAAATTAAATTCAGATAGCGAACCATCTTTTGATATCACTGTTTTAGAATACACAAAAATCACTGAACTCATCGAATCTCTTAAAGAAAATGTTAATAATCTAGATTCCAAAGTTCAGGAACAAAATAGAATAATACAAAGTATTTTTGCATCAAAAAGATGGAAGTTGATATCTCGAGTTCTAAAACTCTTTGGACGTTAACGTTCTAACATTTAAGTTAATATCTTTTCTTATGATTATCCAAAAAGCCAAGTAAATTGTTACGGTGAAAGCAAAAAAAGCAAAGGCGCTAGGGAAGATAGTAAATTCCCACCACCAAGGATTAGGTGTCTTAAAGAATAAATTAAAGTTATCCAAACCTTCAACATATCTTCTGTAAAATGTGTGGAGTGCAAAAGTAAAGGTAATGGAACTCAGTAAGAATACAAGGTTTACAATTACTAGCAAAGATTTCACACTAAAAGATCTAAATATCACGATTAAACTTAAACCTATTAGTACGTAAAAGATAGGAAGAATGTAGCGAGGTTGGAGCCACTCTCCTACCCTCAAATTCGATCTTAGTAACACGGAAAATGGCACCACAAACACGAACAAACCTATCAAAAAGATACTAAGTGCTTCTGATGATTTGATAAATCTAAAACTGTAAAACAATAATGCAATGACTGTTACAAAACTTCCAATATAGGTTATTGGTGGCATCGTAGTCTCAAGTGAACCTAATCCCCATCCTCCAAAAACCCCGGTGATGATGGATGGCAATCCCGTAATAATTTCCCAACTACTCACCTTAGATTCTCTAAAGTTAACTAAATTAGATCTACTCCAAATCGATGAAATTAGATACATTGACATGGAAAATGTCAAAAAATAGAATAAGATTCGGAATCCAATTTTTTTAATTTCTGAGCTAAAAACTACAGGCAATAAAGAGACGCCAAAGATTCCTGCAAAAAGTAAAGTGTCAGGCCTTGCCTCTATAGCTAACAAATAAGCTAAACCGAGAACTAAAAGTTTAGTTATAAATAAAGAAATTTGATTCCTACCTGCAAAAATTTTATACATTAATGGAAGGAAGAGAAATGAAAAAATATAAAGCCAAGCAGAGGGATTTACAGAACTTAATATAAAAAATCCTAATGGAATGTTTACCACTAACCAAGACATTATAATTGGAAGGTATATCATCCTTGAAGTCAATAAGACTACGATAAAAATTGAAATAGAAGATAGGAGCGAGTTTATAAGCCTCATTTGAATTGTAGATTTATCTATGCTGTTTAGGGAAACAAAGTTAGATAAAAAATGATAATAATTTTTATCGTTATAAATCCTTTCGGGATTGACTTCAACTTTAGAAATACTTTTTTCACAGGTTGCTATTGTTCCTGCATCTTTGAAATAGCATTTTCCTACTTCAACTAAACGAAGGGGAACAGTCTCGCAAGTTGCACCTTGGTATTTCGAGTAGCACCAAGCACTAGTCAAATGTAGATCTTCGTCAGGCGAACTACCTGGAGGTGAACCGACTGCCCAGCCTAATAAAATCAAAAAACTTAACAATGAGTAAATAATGGCGGGTTTGATTTTATGCTTTACACGGATTTGGTCAACCATTATCTTAGTATAGTGTAATGAAGATGACGGAAAAGCCAGATGATGAAAATGAATCCTCAGTTTTAAAGGCCAGACTTTACGAAAAGCAAAGAATTGAAGAATTCCTAAGGGCTGAAATTAAAGAACTTTGGATGGCAATCGAAACTAGCCAGGCCTCGACTTTGTACAGATTTTATTTGTTTATCATAAGAATAAGGAAATTTTCTCGAGTTAAATTGAAAATTTTAAAGAAAATTTCTCTTAAAAGATTCTTATCTACTAGGCAGCAAATTGTTGATAATTCTAGAATTACTGAAAGAACTTTTTTCGAATTTATTTTTGTTATTCCATCAAACAAAATTGAGTTAGGAGGACTTCAATCAGCCTATGAACTGGCTAATTTTATTTCAAATAAAGGGAAAACAGTAAAAGTTGTATACCTCAACCACGACCCAACTGGATTGATTTCAGATCTGGTCGCCAACAAATCTGTAGCAACAAATTATATATGTAATGTAGTTGTCGTGTGTGGTTCTGAAGCAAATGATTTTGTATCGTCAAGCGACAAGATTAAATATGACAAAAGTGTAGTACTTATGCAAGGTCCAGACCTTTACTTTGACTCAGATTGGAATCGTTGCCTAAGATTTATACATTTATTAGAAAGTTCTGATTTAATCATAGCTATATCACCATACATGGCAAAAATTTCCAAATTTTATGGAGCAAAAAATGTGGTTACCATTCCAGTTGGATTAGACCAAACAAATTTTTATTTTAGTAACGTCCCAAGGAAAAACACTATTGTGATTCCTTGTAGAGCAAATAGCGAAAAAGGCACTAAGTTAGTTGTTCCCTTGATTCCCCAATTAAGAAAGCTTGGTTGGAATGTAATTGGATTTGGGGATTTACCCGATCTTCGTATGGCAGGTAACTTTGATGACTTTTTAGGGAGAATAAGCAGGACAGAACTTGGAAAGTTACTTCGAGAATCAAAAATCCTGCTTGATCCCTCAATGATTGAAGGGTTAGGTTTAACTCCTCTCGAATCTGCAGCCTGTGGGTGTGTGCCGATAATTGGAACTCGAAATAGTTATGAAGATCTTTTCCCAAAAAATGAGGAACCATACATTGAGATTCCAAATTTCTTGGATCCCGATGAAGTGGTACGAACAATTGAAGAAGTAAAAAATTCAAATTACTCTAAACTTTTCAGTGATTACGTTTTACGTGTAGATTGGGAAGCCGGATACCAAAATACTTTTGATGCAATTAATTTACTGCAAGTTAGCGAAAGCTAAAGTGGAAAAATCTAAGGATTTACGTCCAAAAATTGCTCTTAGGTTTTCTACGTGCTTAGATATGGGTCAAGAAGAACTTTATGATTTTCCAAAAGTTCGAAATTTAACAAGTAACCATCCTCGCTTCGAAGAGGGGCATGTCGTACTAAGCCCAGAGTCGGTTTTACTTGAAAATTAAACAAATCTTAAGAAAACATAATGAACTTTTACTTTTAACATCACTTAACACCATAGTCTTTCATAAGTATTGGTTAGGCATTTCGACTCCTCCATGGGACTTTCTTGGTGGAGGCATGGTAGAACAATTTAGGTTTTACAAAGATGGTGGTTTTTTCAATCCACCTTCCTGGTTTCCTTATGCATGGTTTGGTATTCCCGAATATCAAATGGTCCAAGATGGCGGTTGGTTTATTCCGGTGTGGCTAACATCTGAATTATTTGGCTGGCATCCTGCAAATGCGGCTCGCGTGCAGGCTTTCCTAATTTTGTTTGGCACAATTGGAATGTATCTACTAGCGAAAATTCTAATTAACCAAAAATTTTACGCTCTGGTTGCTGGAGTGCTTTATCTTTTCATCCCCGTTTTTTACTCAAATGCCCAGGCATATTCGACCGTAAGATCGGCAACTTTACTTCCATGGCTCTTGTATTTTCTGCATCCTACAGTTATAAAAAAATCAAGAACAAGTTTACTTTTTGGTTCCATCATAATTTTTCAATCGATCACTGGTTCGTATCCTGGTAATTTAATAGCTACTTTTTATACTTTGATGATTTATATATTATTGATTTGCTTACCACAAAGTCAAAATAGATTTAGATATTTAAAATTTTTAATCTTAATGGGCGCGTCTGGAGTACTTATGGGTCTTATCCGATACTTACCAGTTATTTATCTGCAAGAATCTTTTCCAAGCAATGTGGGTAATCAAGCGGGAATCACACTTTACAACCTTATCTACTTAATTTTCCCATTCACAGGTGCAAATTTGCCCTGGGCAGATCCAACTCTAAGAAGTCTTTATATAGGAACTTTTGCCTTTGTAGTATTAAGTTTTTTCTCTTTTAGAGTTAGGAAGGCATTGCCTTGGTTTGCAATTGCATTATTTTCTGTTTTTATGATGTCTTCAAATTTCTTGAATGATTTAGTAAGGGAGACGATCCCTTTTCTAAATATAAGCAGATTTGCAATCACCGATTGGAGAAATACATTCAATATAGCCATAATCATGCTGGTGGTATTTACTCTTAAATACGTAACAGAGAGTTCTACTAATACTAAAAGCTTTTTTCGCTTTGTAATTTTAATATCGTCGTTTGTTTTTTTGATGATTTATGGATATTCCGAGGGCCAATCAGTAATAAATATATTGATTATCGGAGTATCTGCTATAATCTTTATTATCTACATTTATAAAATAGAAATTGAATCAAATATTAGCAAGATATTTCTTATAGTGCTGATTTCGATCTCAGGAATAGTTTTTGTTTTTACTAACAATTTCACTTGGATGACAACCGTAAAAGAGCAAAATTTTAATATTTATAACAATACGTTTACTAATATTCAAGAAGGTGTGAAATATCCGTTAAAAGTAAGACCTGCTCGAGTTTCATTCTTGCCTATGCCTCTCACATCCGAAAACTATAAGAATGACCAGAGGTATAACAGATTTTGGCTGACAGGTGGATTCGGAGCTTTTGGCTACCACAACATTAAAGATATAAACGCCTATTCATCACTCTTTCCTAGATTGGAAAAAGAACAGGATCCAGTAATTGATTTTCTAATGTCTAAGAGTAAACAGTTAGCAGTAACTAATTTAAATACAGTTGAAACTGAACTTGATGGTTGCACAAACTCTATAGGTTGTCCAAATAGTCTTGGAGTCAAAATTGTGCAATTAGAATTTGATAAACAAAGTGAGAAGTTCAAAATAGAAGCTGATAACGACTTTATTATGATTCAAAACGAAATTTATAGTCCGGTTTGGAAAGGCAAGATTTGCAGCACATCAGATTGCAAAACAATTCAATCATCACCTGCACTTGACTCACTAAGAACTTGGACACTTCCTGCGGGAGAATATGAATTGGAGACTTATGCTGAAACACCTTTTAGCAACATTAGGTGGGTTATCTTTTATTCAGGTCTCTTTCTTGCACTTTTAAGTTCATTAATGCCTACTTCAAAAACTAATAGAGGTTCCACCGTCTAAATTAATTCGAACTCCTGTTAAATAATTACTCAATTCTTGGTTCGAATACGCAAACACCAGTTCAGCCACTTCCTGAACCTGCCCAATTCTTCCAACCGGAATGTTTTTAGAAATGAATTCTTCAAATTCAATTTTATTTTGTTCCATTTTTTTCTCCCAAGTTCCTCCTCTTGTCAAAATGTGACCTGGGTTGATTAGATTTACCGAAATTCTTTCAGGAGCTAGCTCAAGTGCTTGAGCCATCGCAAAATTATTTAAAGCTCTCTTGGCGTATGAATAGGAAATTGGCGCTTTGACATTAATTTCTTGGGCGATACTCCCTATGAAAATTAGAGATGATCCCATTTCTTTCTTTACTAAAGGCAGTAAATTCTTAAAAGTACTTACAACATCTAGATAATTAGTCTTTAATGAAAGTTCATTTTCACTTGAAGTTGACATTAGACCTTTTGTTCCACTTCCTGATCCAACATTAAAAACTATGCAATCTACTTTTTGCCATTCTTGTTCGAGGCGTTGCTTTAAAAACTTTACTTCGTCTTTTAACGAAAGATCTGCTTTTATCCCAATTGCTGAATTTTGACGTTTTTGATTAAATTGGTCGGTTAACTCTCGAATGTTGGCTTCGTCTCTTGCGGTGACACCAACGTCCCAGCCTTTATCGTGAAACTTTTCTACTACTGCTCTTCCAATTCCTTTTGTTGAGCCAGTAACTAATACTCGTTTATTCATTTTATTTATTCAACAAATTGCGGACGTAATTAAGTTGTTCTTTGGCGGTTTCCACATCATTTACTCCCCGAGCTGCCTGCATTGTTAATCCACCGCTGTACCCAAACTCTTGTAATTTTTGAATAACTAAATTGATGTCTGCGTTTCCTGTTCCGAGTGGCACTGTTGTGCCGCCTAATTTTCTGTCTTTGACGTGAACATTCAAGATTCTTTGTCCGTATGCGTTCAATTCTTCTTTAGGATCAAACCCTAGGGAAGCACTATTACCTATATCGTAATTTGCCTGAACAAAATCTAAACCAATCTGTTCTAATAACTCTTTAAAGGCAATAGGTGAAAGATCTGTTTCTAATGAAATCTTTATGTCTAAATCTTTTGCTAATTTAAATGCATCTTGCATTGCATCAATAAACTCTTGTTTTTCTTTCTCGTTTTTAATTGACGAATTATCAACGAAGGGTATTTCTACTCCAACTGCGCCTACTTCTTTTGCGTTTTTTAAGATTTCAAGTAAATAGTCTTTATTTTGTGATTTAGTTTCTTCCGCCATTCTCACCAGCGGCTGCTGCATAAAAATGTCAGCGCAAACATAATCAATTCTTACCCCTGTTGAAGCAATGACTTTCTTAATTTCCGCTTTACCAGAATCAGTCATGAGTGCATTTGTTTCAACTGGTTTTTCAACTATCCATTCGATTGCTGCATAGCCAATTTCTTGTGCAATTTCAAATTCTTTTTGCCAAGTATCCGCAGGGTAAGCTTGAATTTTTCCATCTATTCGAGGAGATAGACGGCCTTGCATTATGCCAATTTCGTTGGTTAATCCCATAGCTTATTTTATGAAATTACCAGTAGCGAAGTTTTGCTGCTACAGCTTTCTCGGCATCTCCAAATTCTTTTTGTCCCTTGCCTAGTGCTTTTTCAACACTTCTAACTCCACTTACCAAAATCTCTAGTCCTCTTTTTTCAAGAGATGCAGATTGATCTGATCCATACATGGTTCGATCAAGAGTGATGTGTCTTTCAAGGGCTGTAATTCCCATGGCAGCTGCAGCAATGGAAGGAACTGGTGAAGTTTCATGACCGCTGTAGCCAACTGGACATTTGTATTTATCACTCAAAGTTTTGATCATATTTAAGTTCAGATCTTCTTCAGGGCAAGGATAAACAGAAACAGTATGCATCAAGGTAAATGGGCAATTGGCTTCTTTAAAAATTGCCACTGCAGCATCAATTTCAGCATAAGTGGCCATACCTGTTGAAACAAAAGTATGTAATTTTTCCGAGGCTACTTCTTTAAGTAGTGGGATATGTGTCAACATGGCTGAAGCTATTTTGTTGTATTTGCAATTAAATTGTTTTAAGAATTTTTGACTTTCCACATCCCAAGCAGATGCAAACCATTCAATTTTTTTCTCTTTGCAATATTTATCAATTTCTTTGTATTCCTCAACACCAAATTCCAAGCCCATTTTTTGTTCGCGGGTTGTTGTTCCCCAAGGACTTTCTCTTGGAGTATCTAAAACTGCGGCAGTATAAACAATGTCAATCGTTCTCTTTTGAAATTTAACAGCATCGCAACCGGCTTCTTTGGCCATATCAATTAGTTGCTTGGTTACTTCCATACTTCCGTTGTGGTTAATGCCAATTTCAGCAATTACAAATATTGACATCTAATCCTCCAAGGATTTAATAGTTAAATCTTCTATTGAAAACTTACCAAACACTTCGTCCTCCGTCGGCTGAAATCACCGCTCCAGTCAAATATGAAGAGGCCTCAGAGCACAAAAACGCCACTAATGCTTGGTATTCATGTGGTTTGGCCATTCTTCCTAAAGGTATGCGTTTAGTAATTTCAGTCAAGAATTCTTGTGATTGATTTGCTTCAACCCCACCTGGACAAATCGCATTAGCTCTAACGCCTTTTTCTGGCCAATATGTTGCCAAATATTTAGTTAAACCAATTAACCCTGCTTTTGAAATTGAATATCCGACAGGTTTAACTGGTTGTTCTTCATCTTTCAAACCTTTTTGTTTATAAAGTCTTTGATCAGGACCAAGAATTGCCAACTCGGAAGAAATGTTAACAATTGTTCCTCCTCCATTTTGTGCAAAGTGAGTTCCAAAAGTCTTACTACAAAGAACAGAACCAATTAAGTTAACGTTTAGTTCTTTTTGCAAATCATTGAATGTTACATCTTCAAACCTTGAACTATCTAAACCTTTATCACTAACTACAGGATTTATCGCAGCGTTATTAATTAATGAATCAACTCGTCCATATTTTTTGACAAGATTAGAAAGTAATGAATCAATTGATTCTTGTTTCGTAACATCAAGTTGCATTCCTACTGCATTATTACCAATTTTCTTTGCAACATTTTCTGCATCGGTAACATTCAAATCTGCAATAACAGCAATGCCACCACAATGATTAATTGCTTCACCGTGTTGAAATCCGAGTAAACCTGCTCCACCAGTTATGACAACAACTTTGCCTTCTAAGTCAAA
>Ga0114977_10003507_pt1 | contig 10074 bp, 8 predicted proteins | sample S_130805_MF_Meta_FD_87026 | JGI IMG/M metagenome (GOLD analysis project Ga0114977, IMG submission 87026) | Freshwater microbial communities from Lake Simoncouche, Canada to study carbon cycling - S_130805_MF_MetaG | ecosystem: Environmental > Aquatic > Freshwater > Lake | place: Lake...
CAATGGCTCCTTAACAATAGGCCACGAAAAATTCTAAACTTTAAAACACCGCTTGAGGTTTTCTACGCTAACCTAAACAACTCAATTCCACCACCTGTTGCACTTCGCTGTTGAATTGGCGATATAATAACGCAGTATTTCAAAAGCTTCATCTTGTGTGCGGCCATGTAAATCAAGCGTCGCATCAATAGGATAGCTACCTTCGCGTAGTTTTTTTGCTATGGATCCATCCACACGGCTCATATCACCAGCTTCCAGAATCTCATACTTAACTTTTTGCGCCGGAGGTGGCAAGATATGTTGCGTTATATTTGGTGTCTTGATTTCAATTCTTCTTTTTATATTGCCTGACTTTTGGGCATCTGTAGCTACACGCCGTGGTTTTTGATTTTTAAGGGGCTTAAATTCACTTGTGGCTTGCCGCCACAATTTGCTATCATCGTCACCTGAGTAGTCTTTATAAGCCATTTTGGTCAACACTGTTTGGCAATAAAATATAATATCTGCCACGATTGTTCTGGTAGCCGGCCATTTTTTCCGCTTCATCACCATAGCCGAAGAAAATATCTCCCCGTACAGGGCCCTTAATTGCTCCGCCAGTATCCTGAGCTATTAGTAATTTATGAAGATTCTTTGAAAATTTCTTATCTTCACCGCCATTCAATGTGGCATCAAGCCATATTGGCGCTCCATAAGGGATGAATTTTTTATCAACAGCTAATGATCGTTTAGGGGTCAATGCCACTCCTTGGGCACCTATTGGTCCATCACCCTTAAGTTCACGAAAGAAAATATAGGATTGGTCTTTTTCAAGAACTTCACGCATTTTATCGGGATGCACCTTTAGCCAGGATTCAATAGTAGCTTTGGAAGTTTTTTCTTTCTCAAGATATTTTTGCTCAATCAAGTAACGGCCGATTGGGAAGTATTTATAACCGTTTTGACTTGCATAACCAAGGCGCACCTCGGATCCATCTTCTAGTTTAATACGGCCAGAGCCCTGCACCTGCATAAAAAATAGTTCAACAGGATCATCTACCCATAATAATTCAAGCCCTTTTCCATCAAGAGCGCCGGAATATATTTCCGCCCTTGAGAAATATTTTTGTTTGGCAATCAAATCTTTAGGGGTTTTGTATACCGGGTAGACATAAGGGTACTCTTTTGTGCGGCTTCCTTTTAGGCTACTTTCATAATATCCTGTGAACAAGCCGCTGCTTTTCCACCAGTTCTTTACGGCATAAGGAGTGAAATTGCTTTCAAAGAACTCTTTTGGGTTATCATATTCATCGGCTTTAGAGCAAACTTCCTGCCAGATTGAATAGGTGCCACCTAAACTTGTATTATGTAGCTTTTTATTCGCAGGCATCTTCTGGTATTTTGCGCATGATTTTTTGAATGCAATCAATGCGTCACTGTGATCATCATCCTGCCAGCCTTTGAGGTTTTCAAAAGATGTTTTAGAAAGCCTTAACTTATCACCAAATAGTGTGCTACAAGCACTTAAGGAGAATATTAGCAGAAGTGAAACAAAGGCATTTTTCAAAGCTTACCCCTAAACTGCAGCTGTTTCCAGCAATTCCCAATTTGGGTTTGTTGAGGAAAGATCACGCCCGAATGTCCACAATTCTTCAACTCTATCAACCTTTGAAGGGTTTCCATCGACTATTTTGCCTTGTTTGTCTCGGATAACATTGATTTGCTCTGAAACAATTTGTATGGCGATCTTTACGTATTTTTTATTAAGTGCGATGTTTTTTATATTGGATGAAATAATTGCCACCAAAGTTGTTTCTTCAGCTTTTTCCTGAGCTGCACGTTTATCTATTTCATTGGCAAAATTCTGGAACACATCCTTGCTGAGCAGTGGCTTTAGCGCATCCTTATTGCCGCTTGAGAATGCTTTTACTATTATCTCAAAAGCTTTCTTTGCGCCGTCGATGAAGCTTTCTGCCTTAAAAGAAGGGTCATACTTTCTTATTTCGCGTATGTTATCAGCCATGGTTTTGCCAAATTTTTCATTAAGGACACTATCATCCTCAGGCTTAATTATAGTATAATTCGCATCTAATGTTTTTTCAGGACCATTGTTTGTTACTGGCGTGCTATTTATCTTGCCAGGTTCAAAATTTTTATGGCCAAGGACATTATAAAGCCTAAAGCCTATAAAAGCCGCAATTGCTGCAAAAAATATTATATCAATCATTGAAAACCTTTTTTTGTAGAATTAACCATTAAAGTATTATAAGGAATTGCAAAGATTTATTCCATTCATATTTCATTAAAACATAGGGTAAAAATGCCAGAAAATAAAACAACAGCCGCAAACGACCAGCAATTGCAACGTCAAATTGTTGTGAATATTCAGTATATCAAAGACTTATCATTCGAAAACCCTGGCGCCCCGGATAGTTTGGTTGGCAGGAATGAGGCACCAAAAATTGGCGTTTCAGTGGATGTACAGGTGCAAAGGCTTGCTCAAAGCAGCTTTGAGGTGGTTTTGGTGGTTTCAGCAAGTGCTGAAATTAATGAAAAGAAGTTGTTTGTAATTGAACTTTCTTACGCAGGGGTGTTCACGATCAACGTACCTGAAGAGGAGCTAGAGCAAGTTTTGATGATTTATTGCCCGAATATGCTTTTCCCATATCTGCGCCGGGTTGTTTCCGATACAGTGCGCGATGGTGGCTTCCCACCCCTTATGCTTGATCCAATTGATTTTGCTGCATTATACATTCGTCATAAAAATGAAGAAGCCAAGCGTAAAGCAAATTAGTTTAAATAAAAAGAGCCCCTTTCGAATAAGAATAGGGGCTCTTTTAAATGAAAAAATTTTACTAAGTATTCAAGAACCCACGTAACTTCCTTGAGCGGCTAGGGTGCTTTAATTTACGCAGCGCTTTTGCTTCAATCTGGCGGATACGCTCACGCGTTACTGAAAATTGCTGGCCCACCTCTTCCAAAGTATGGTCAGTGTTCATTCCAATACCAAAGCGCATACGCAAAACGCGCTCCTCTCTAGGGGTTAGGCTGGAGAGGATTTTAGTTGTGGTTTCACGCAAATTGCCCAAAATTGCAGCATCAAGTGGCTGAACTGCATTTTTATCCTCAATGAAATCCCCAAGGTAGCTACCATCTTCATCATCACCAATCGGGTTTTCTAAGCTTACAGGCTCTTTAGCGATTTTTAGTACCTTACGTACCTTATCAACACTCATCGAAAGCCTTATCGCTAACTCATCTGGCGTTGGCTCGCGGCCCATTTCATGGATCATCTGGCGAGTGGTGCGGACAATTTTATTAATTGTCTCAATCATATGAACAGGTATGCGGATTGTGCGAGCCTGGTCAGCAATTGAGCGTGTTATGGCTTGCCTTATCCACCATGTGGCGTATGTGGAGAATTTGTAACCGCGGCGATATTCAAACTTATCAACCGCTTTCATCAGGCCGATATTGCCTTCCTGAATCAAATCAAGGAATTGCAGGCCGCGATTTGCATATTTCTTAGCAATAGAAATTACCAGACGTAGATTCGCCTCAATCATTTCCTTTTTTGCACGGCTGGAATCGCGTTCGCCTTTCTGAACTTCATTAACAAGGCGTTTAAACTCAGCAACATCAAGGCCAATTTCTTTTGCAAGGGAGGTTATGTCCGCTCTTATTTTCTCAATATATTCTTTATCATTTGTTGCAAACTCACTCCAGCCTTTAAGCTTGGCAACCTTATCAAGCCAATCAGGCATTGTTTCAAAGCCAATATAGTTCTCAAGGAAAACCTGGCGTTTAATTTTTTTACCTTCTGCTAGGCGCAGTAATTTGATTTCTGATTCTAACAAACGTTTATTCAAAACGTAAAGCACATCGAGAATTTTATCAACACGGCCTTCATTTAGTTTTATAGCGGCAACAGCCTCTACAAGTTCAAGGCGTAATTTAGCATATTTCTTGTCAAAATCTGCGCTAAATTTCTTCTCACCAGTGGCAACCTGGAGGCGTTCTCCCTGCATTTTCAGAACTTTTTCACAAAGTGAGGCGATGTTCTTAAATATTTCCAGCATTTTAGGCATTAATGCCTGTTCCATTGCTGCAAGGGACATATTCTCGGAAGCATCTTCGTCTTCACTATATGCACCTTCTTCACCCTCATCGGCTTCATCTTCAAGAAGTTCTTCTTCCTCATCTAATTCACTTTCACCTTCGGGCCCTTCTGCAAACTCATCCTCTTCTGCAACTTTTGAAGAAATGATATCTGCCAGGGTTTCACCAAATTCAATGCTGTAGGTTGAATCAAGGTCGATGATATCGCGTAGAAGCACGGTATCGTTCGTTAAGTCATCGTACCATGTGATCATTTCGCGCAAGGCAATCGGGGTTTCACTTAAGGCGCACAGCATGCGCTCCCTGCCTTCTTCGATACGTTTTGCAATTTCTATTTCCCCTTCGCGCGAAAGTAGCTCAACCCCGCCCATTTCACGTAAATACATACGCACAGGGTCGTCGGTACGACCTAAATCTTCTTCTGGTTCTGGCGCGGCTTCCTCATCGAAACTTTCTACTGCAGCAACATCATCGAAATTATCAAGTTTTTCAATGTCATCTTCGCTTTCCAGAATGGTAACACCTTTTTTTGTAAGGGTGCGTATTGTGTCTTCAATTTGCTCTGCATTGAACAGGCCTTTTGGTAATATTTTATGAATTGTATCGTAAGTTATAAAACCATGTTTTTTTGCTTCAGCCAACAGCTTCTTTACCGAAGCTTCCATATCCTTAGGCATTTCGGTTTCTGCGGATTTATTATCTTCTTTTTTTGATGCAGAAGCGTGCAACGCATGTTCTTCTTTGGCTTTCTTTTCTGCTTTTACAGGGTTTTTTTCTACTATTTGTGCTTTCTTCTCTGTAGCTTTCTTTTCAGGCGCTTTCTTTTCAACAGGCTTTGATGAGGCTTGAGACTTTTTTTCTACTGAAGGTGATTTTTTAACAGTTTCTGCCTTCTTTGAAGGTGACAGCTTTCTCTTTGTTTGCTCTTTTTCGGCAGCTTTATTAGGAGATGATTTTTTCTTAGTATCATTCTTGCTGTTTTTGCCGGTAGTTTTCTTTGTCATAATTATCAGAACCTGTACAAAATTAAATGTTTAGTGGCCAAATTTCTTTTATAGGAAAAATTAGTTTTCTACAAAAGTTAATTCTAATTGCGATATATTTTCTTCAAGCTTTACAATCTGATGGCGCATTTCAGAAGCTTTTTTCCATGACTCATCCGTTATATCTGAATCAAAATTACCCAATTCTTCTCTAAGAATCGCCAAATTATAATTGCTTATGGCATATTTCCAATAAGAGACCAGTGTTTGGGCTTCATTGATTTCCTTGCTGTAATAAAGACCAAGCCCTTCCAAGTATGATATATATTGTCTGTGTCCTGTATTTTCAAGGTGCATTATAAAATTTTCTTTGGATTCAGAGGCGGATAGCAAACTTGCTGATAAAATATCATTGCGTAAATTGCCCAGTTTTGCGTCCAGGAAATCTATGTTTGACAACTCTTCAACTATTTCATCGAATTCTAGCAACTCAGGATTGTGAATTGTTACGAGGATAAGGAACTTTTCTGCACCATCTCGTGATTTTATATTCACATTTGTTGTTGCTTCAATGTTTGTAAGTCGCAGCGAAGGATCTTTTTGGTTTTTTTTATATTTGTTTTTACTAAAAATTGCATCGCGTAATTTCTCGCGGAAGAAGTTTTTATAATGGCTTGCAACTATAGGGTCTTTAACGCTAACTGCCAGAGTATCAAGGTTTTTTTCTAATAAAGCCCTTGCCTCAGGCGTTGCTATGCCAATTTTTGTAAATTCACTATTCCATAAAATATCTGAAAGATTTTCCGATTTTGCAAGTATTGCGGCCAGTTTTTCAATGCCTTCATTTTTTATTATATCATCTGGATCAAAGCCTTTTGGCATTGCAGCGAATTTTAGGGTGGCGCCAGATTTTAACAGTGGCGTTGCAAGGTTTGCCGCACGTAGCATTGCGCGTTGCCCTGCGCTGTCGCCATCAAGGCACATTATCGGTTCTTTGGCAAGGTTCCACATTCGCACTAGTTGATGCTCGGTTATAGCAGTTCCAAGTGGTGCAACAACCTCGGTAATTCCGGACATATAAAGCGCTATAACATCCATATAGCCTTCAGTGATAACAAGTCTTCCAGTTTTAAACGATGTTTTTCGGGCTAGATGTTCGTTATATAAAATGTCGCCTTTTTTAAATAATGATGTATCGGGTGAGTTGAGGTATTTTGGCTGGCCATCTCCAAGTGTTCTGCCGCCAAAAGCAATGACTTGCCCGCGGGCATCGCATATAGGGAACATAAGCCGACCACGGAATTTATCGTAAATTTCACCGCGCTCATTCTTAACAAGCAAGCCAAGCTCCAGCATTTGTGATTCAGTAATGCCTTTTGTTTTTAGGAAGTCTCTTAAGCCATAGTGGCTCTCTGGGGCAAAACCAAGGCCGAATATTTCTACCGCATTCTTGCCTAAACGCCTTTTATTTAAATATTCCTGTGCAAGCTTACCCTCTGTGGCAAAAAGCCGCTCCATGAACCAATTTTTTGCCAGGCTCATAATTTCATGTAATGAGGCCGCTTGTTTCTCTTTGCGCTCCTCCTCAGGTGTCATTTGCGGCATAGTTAAGCCTGCCTGTCCCGCCAGCTGCTTAACCGCTTCAGGGTATGATAGGCCTTCTGTTTCCATTATGAACCTGATGATATCACCATGCGCCCCGCAACCAAAGCAGTGGTAAAAACCTTTTTCATCGCTCACAGTGAATGAGGGGCTTTTTTCTTTATGGAAGGGGCATAGGCCGGTTAGCTCGCGGCCATTGCTACGCAGATTAACTTTTCTACGTACCACCTCAGAGGTTTGTATCCTTGTTCTGATCTCATCTAAAAATGAATGTGGAAATTTTATCATGAAACCGATACTAAAAGGGCAAATAAGCGTTCAAGTCAAGCAAAAACAAAATTATTTAGCTATTTCCAGATTGGTTTTCCGCTTGTAGGTATGCCATATTTATCCCAGTCTTTTGTGATTTTATCAATAATCTCATCTTTCATATAAATCTTCTCGCCCCATTCGCGCTTGGTTTCGGGGGGCATTTTATTAGTGGCGTCAATACCCATTTTACTGCCAAGGCCAGATTCGGGGGATGCAAAATCGAGATAATCAATGGGGGTGTGTTCAATTAAAACAGTATCGCGCACTGGGTCAACACGGGTGGAAACCGCCCAGATAACATCGTTCCAGTCACGCACGTTTATGTCATCATCTACCACTATCACAAATTTTGTATAGATAAACTGCCGCAGGAACGACCAAACACCCATCATAACTTTGCGGGCATGGCCAGGATATGCTTTTTTAATCGAAACGACAGCCATACGGTATGAACAACCCTCAGGAGGCAGCCAAAAATCTACTATTTCAGGGAATTGCTGGATTAGTAGCGGCACGAATACATCATTTAAGGCCTCACCCAAAATGGATGGCTCGTCTGGCGGGCGGCTGGTGAAAGTGCTTAAGTATATAGGGTTTTTCCGCATTGTGATTGCAGAAATTGTAAATACCGGAAATTTCTCGACAGAATTATAATAGCCAGTGTGGTCTCCATAAGGGCCTTCATCGCCATAATCATTGAGGCTTACATGGCCTTCCAGAATAATTTCCGCTTCGCTTGGCACTTTAAGAGGAACTGTTTTGCAATCCACCAATTCCACTTTCTTGCCGCGCAGCAAGCCTGCAAATTGGTATTCAGAAAGTGTGTCCGGCACAGGTGTTACAGCCGCGATTATAGTTCCAGGATCTGCCCCAATTACCACCGCAACAGGGAATGGCTCTGACTTTTTTTCTTTCCATCTTTGGTGCTGCTGCGCTCCACCACGGTGTTTTAACCAGCGCATAAGGGTTTGGTTTTTATTAAGTACCTGCATCCTATATATGCCAAGGTTAAAACTATCTTCACCTTTTGCAGTTGGCCCACGACTTACAACCAATGGCCATGTTATAAGTGGCGCTGGCTCATCTGGCCAGCAGGTTTGTATGGGTAGTTTGGCTAGGTCTATATCATCGCCTGTAAGAACCGCTTCCTGACAAGGTGCGTTTTTTACAGTTTTTGGCGACATTGCCATAACTTTCTTAATCAGAGGCATCATCTCTAGTGCCTCCCTCCAACCACCCGGGGGGGTGGGTTGTTTAAGGAAAGCAAGCGTTTCACCAACCGCGCGGAGCTTGTCGGGCGAGGAATCCATGCCCATTGCTACACGTTCAACAGATCCAAATAGATTTACCAACACAGGTATAGAGCTTTTTCCATGCTCAGTTATTACATTTTCAAATAACAGGGCAGGGCCTCTTTCTGCAAGCACGCGGGTTTGGATTTCCGTCATTTCAAGCACTGTAGACACAGGCTCTGAAACCCTCACCAGCAGGTTTTTTTTCTCAAGTGTTTCAATGAAATCTCTTAAGGAGGAATAGGCCATTGGATGGTTCGTAGTTGGTTGTTTTTGTTCATAGTTATAAAGCAAAACTACAAACTAGCAACCATGAACTACGAGCTAAAAGGTCTGCATGAAGAATTGCAAGCCACAAGCCTGACCCGCATAAGATGTAACATAAGTTGCGGTAGAGGTAGTTGAGCTTGCGCAATTTGTTGAAGGTGCAAGGGTTGTTTTGAAATATGTTGAGGCGGAGCCTGCCATAATATTACCGACATTTGGCATGCCATCATCAATTTTCAGGTCAATACTATAAGCATCGGTAGGGGTGAAAGCGTTTACAGTACCAGTGGCGGTGCCAGCCGAGGGAGTGAGCGTGCCAGCATAAAAATAATTTATTCCATTTGCACCGTAAGCTCCCCAAGCCGAACCACCATATTTCATTTTTGGGAAATTAGTGCCGGCAGTGCAAGGGTTACACAATGCACCATTATATCCCCCAGGGATCAATTCCTTGCCAGCAGTCGTTAATGCTGACCAGAAGCTAGCTATTTCAGCAACATAAGTTGCAGTTGCTGTGATTGAGGTTGCGCCACCAACACCATTTGTGATCACTCCATTACCGTCTGCTCCTGTTCCCGAGCCGGTTAGGCCATAGCTTGTTGCGGTTGCGGCAAGGAGGTCGCCGGGCACGCCGCCATATTTGCCTACAAAAGTGGTAACGCCAGATTGGAATTCCTGATATTGGCGTATGGTTGTACGAATTTGTGCGCCTTGAATAAGGGTCTGGCCTATTAGGGTTCCTGATATTAATAGCCCAATTATAACCAGAACAACAGAAAGCTCAACAAAGGAGAAGCCCCGTGTGAGCTTTGACTGATTAAGGTTATGAAGTGTTTTTTTAGTCTTCATTTAAATTTCTTCGTATTTATTAAAAGTAGTAATTCTTTTATAAAAATCTAAGTCTAAAAAACCAAACCACCAGCTTTGCTGATGGCGTGGAATTAATGTTTTTATATTAAACTGCATACCTTGTACGCGGAACCTTAAAGCATACAAAGTACCTGCTGTGTATGTTAGTGCTCCGTTCGTTACGTTACCATCTGGTGAGGTTGCAAGTGTTGCAAAGCCCTGCACAGTACCAGAGTTCGCCAATCCATCATCCAGTTTTGTATCTATGCCGATAGAGCCTGTAAAGTCTATAGCAGCAGTAGCACCTTGTACGTTTGTGGCGCTGTATGTAGCGCCAAGAATATAGAGGTTCGAACTAGTGGTAGTGTTAGAATAGATACCCCAATATACGCCATTATATTTTGACACAGGTTGTATGCTTGCTATGTTAGCAGCTGAGCCAATTAGTCCGGTATATGAACTAGGAATATAACCTGCTCCTGATTGGCTAAGAACATCCCAGAAGCAAGCGCTGTCAGCTATGCTAGTTGTAGGAACGTTTGCTGTTATGTTGTTTGCGGTTGAGTTGGTTGCGGCACCAGTAGCAGTACTTCCTACCGATAGCAAGCCGTCACTATTTCCACTGCAAAGTAGGCTTGAATTGTAAGCTACTGTTTTTCCATCCCCAGGTA
>Ga0114977_10003508_pt1 | contig 10071 bp, 11 predicted proteins | sample S_130805_MF_Meta_FD_87026 | JGI IMG/M metagenome (GOLD analysis project Ga0114977, IMG submission 87026) | Freshwater microbial communities from Lake Simoncouche, Canada to study carbon cycling - S_130805_MF_MetaG | ecosystem: Environmental > Aquatic > Freshwater > Lake | place: Lake...
CCCCTGCACATGGTCGTACCCCTCGTCCAGCGCCCGCATGAACGCCGGAATCGCCGAGGGATCATCCTTGTTGTTCCCGTCAATCACCACCAGCCCTTCGTAACCCTCGCGCATCGCCCACGCCATCGCCATCCGCATCTGCGCACTCAGTTTCCCAGGACCGGTCTTCGTCAGCACCGCCCTCACCCCGCACGACGCAGGAAATGGCTCGTCCAGCGACCCGTCCGTACTCCCCCCGTCCGCCACCACCAGATCAATCTCCCCGCTCAGCGCCGCCATCTTCCCCAGCTGCGTCCGCACCCGCTCCCCCTCATTGATCACAAACACCGCCACCGCATATCGCGTCCGCTTCTCCCTGAGGACTTCCGCACGAAACGCCGGCACCTCCCATCCTTCTGTCAGTTCGTCACTCATATCGATTCACTCACAATGTTCCGCCTCCCGGCATCTCGCACTTCCACCGCACTGCTCGCCTCGTTCATCACAATATACGCCGGCCGGGACTGAAATCTCGCCAGCTTCCGGTGCACATACTGCCCGAACACCGTCAGAAACACAAACAGCAGAAACCACAACGGCAGCAGCAACAGCACGCTCACCAGCGCCCCAAGGCAACCCGTCAGCGTCATCACCGTCAGCGGCGCACTGCTCTCCGTGAACAGCACATCCAGCCCCTGCCGCACATCCTTGAAAAACGACGGCCTCGGCGCACGCCCGGACACCGGCGCACGCCGGTACTTCAGCACCACCGGATTGAACCCAATGCTCACCGTCGCATGCCGGAACGGCAGACTGTCAAACTGAGACACCACCAGCGCATTCAGCGCCGATCGCGACAGCGCCCGGAACCACGACGACCCAGGATACATCTCCGTCCCCGTAAACACACGGTTCAATCCGTGAAACACCCGCGAAAACAACCGCCTCAGCGGATACTCGTCAAATCGCGACTCCGGCACCCCGATCACCACCCCGTGCCCCTTCTCCGTCAGCCCCAGCATCTCCGGGATCACCCCCACCGGATCCAGCGCCAGCTCCATCACCACCACCACATCCCCAATCGCACTCTGCAATCCCGCCCGAATCGCCGCCTCCCCGCCAAACGCACACGACAGCGTCAGAATCCGCAAACACCGCAGCGTGCGCAACTCGATCGCCAGCACCTTCTCCAGCGGCGGACTGCACCCGTCGTCCACCAGCACAATCTCGTAGTTCGCACACTGCGCATCCAGCAGCGCGTGCAGCTCCGCAAGCCGGGATGGCACCGGCCCGGCATCGTGCACCGGCAGCACCACGGATACAAATCGGTTATTCAGGGACATGGCGATTCTGAAAGTTCACGGTCAAGCTCCATCTGACAGTCGAAAATATTGTCGATCTTGCCACCCATGATACTGATCCACCGAGGCGTTTCCTTCGCCCGCTGAAACAATATCGGCCGCCCGTCGTCACCCTCGTGCTGCGGCAGCACCGTCTTCACCTCCCAAAGACTGTCCCGGTACTCCGCCCCCCGCAGACACGGCAGATACCGCTGCGAATCCCGCACCATGAACGGCCACGCCGTCTCCAAGCCCGCCCGCCCCATCACCGCATACGGATCCGGTGCCCCGTCATCCTCGTCCAGCCACCACGTGTGCGGCGTGTACCGCACATGACTCAGCGTGTGCAACCCCCGCGCGGGAAACGGCATGCACGAGAAAAACGGCCCGCACATCACCGTCACCCCCACCTTCTCCAGCTCCGCAGGCGGCTCCATCAGACACATCTCCGCAATCTCATGCCGCAACCGCGTCGGAGCCAGCCCCGCCAGCCGCAGATTGTGATTCACCCTTGAATACGCACAGTTGAATACCCGCCCCGCCCGCAATCCCGCTCCCTCATCCCCCAACACCGCATCAAACCCGTCCTCCCCCCGCCGCTCCATCGATTTCACTTCGCACCCTAACCGCACTTCCACCCCCGCCTCCTCCAGCATCATCCCCGAAATCCTCGCCAGCTCTACCGCATCAAACGCATACTCCTCCACCGTAAACACCTGCTCGATCAGCGTCGCATCAAACAGCTTCCGCAACGGCCCGCTGCACACCCTGATCGGAGCCCCCACCCGCCGGATGAACGCCGCAAACTGCGCCGCACTCACCTTCGAAAGCCGCCGCGGCACCGCATACAGCTTCTCGAAATCATCCACCACCGCGCTCCGGAACGCCTCCACAAACATCGGAAAATTCACGTGCGACCGCAGCGCCGTCAGCAGGCTCCGCGGATAGTGATACCCGTTGTGCACCCGCGCCTGATTGTGATAGGACGCCCTTCCCAGCAGCGACCCGCTCATCTCGCACAGCACCACCTTCGGATAATACCGCCGCAGTTGCGCCGCCGTCATGCAGCCGAAAAAGCCGCCGCCGATCACCAGCGCATCGCACTCAGTCGCCGCCGCACTCATGCGTACCACTCCACCAGTTTCGCCGCACTCTCACGCAATCCCTCCAACCCCCGCGCACTCCGCCCCATCTCCAGACTCACCAGCCCGTCATAACCCGCCGCCCGCAGCACCCCCGCACACTCCCGGTGCGGAAACCCATCCTCTCCAGGCTCCTTCAGAAACGGCACACTCACATGATAGTGCGCCAGCACCGGTGCCAGCCGCTCCAGCAATCCCACCGCATCCTCCCCATTCAACCGCACACACCCGCAGTCCCAATGCACCCGCACCCCCGGCGAATCCACCACCGCCACAAACTCCGCCACCGCCTCGATCCCCGTCAGCCAGTCACACCCGTAATCCACAGGATTCGCCTCCACCGCCACCACACACCCCCGCCCCGCCGCATACTCACCCACCTCCCGAAACACCGGCAGCGCCATCTCCCGCGCCGCCTCCTCATCCAATCCTCCGCGCCGCCGGTTCCCCGGCGACCCAAACACCAGCGGCCCCGCTCCCAGCACCGCCGCCGCATCAATCACCCGTTTCAGATACGCCACCAGTTCACCCCGCACCTCCTCCGTCCCGAACACCGACAAATGCCCGGTCCGCGTCGGCTGTCCCTCCTCCCGCGCCCTCGAAAACAACAGCGCCTGCATCGCCCCAAACCGCATCCCCGCTCCCTCCGCACCCCGCCGCAATGCCATCAACTCCTCCTCCGTCACCACATCCAGCCCGTACGGAAAATGCCGCGTCGGTGCCGCCTCCAGCACCCGGATCCCCATCCCAGCCAGCAACGCATGCGCCTCCCCATCCTCCCCCGGCTGCCACGCAATCTGCGATACACTCAGATTCATGCCCCAGGCGCTGGCGAAAGTTGCTCTCTCCTCACCGCATCCGCACCCCGCCACCGCTCCAGCCACCGCCCCAGATCCTCAAGGCACTGCTCTCGGCTGTACAGATACCCGTCCACCCCTCCCCACTCCGCCGCGTGCCTCGACCGGAAATCATAACTCCCCGCCACCGCCGCCTGCTCCTTCAGCTCCACCTCCGGAAAATACGCCGCCGCAATCTCCCGCGTCTCTAACGGAGCCGTCGCCACATTCAATAACCGGATCCCCGACTCCCTCGCACGCTCCAGATCCGCCCACAATCGGTCCAGGTAGTAATACTGAAAACTCCCCCGCGGATGCATCCCCGCGATCATGTCCGCCCGGGCATGCAGAAAATCATAAATCACATTCTTCTTCAGCCCGTCCCCGAACAACCCTGGCAGCCGCACAATGCTGTGATCCCCGAAACGCGCCGCCACCCATCCCTCCAGCTCCAGCCGATGCCGCCCGTACGGCTCCACCGGCTCAGGCACCTCATCCTCCGTCCCTCGCACCGGCGCAGGATACACATCCACCGTCGAGATCAGCACAAACCTCCCCGCCTCCACCGTCCCCAGCACCCCCTTCAATCGCTCAATCCCCTCCCGATCCCACTCCGGCTCCCGATTCGCCCGCCACTTCACCGCCTGCACCCCCGCACACACCACCAGATCATACGCCCGCCCAGCCATCTCCCCGATGTCCGTCGACCGGAAATAGTCATCAAAGGCATGCTGCCGCCGCAGATTGCCTCCCACAAATCCTGTGTGCCCTATCAGTGCCGTTGCCATGTTGCTTCAGATTCTCAGTTTCGCTTCCACTCAACCTTCCGCCCTCCCAGCACCACTTTCAACCCCGCCCGTCAGGATCCCCGCCACCCGCGGCACATTGATCGCCCGCTTGAAATGCCGCTCCGCATACGCTCGCGCCGCCACCCCCATCCTCGCCCGCACCACCGGATCCAGCGCCTCCCGCATCGCCGCCTCATGCGCCCCCACATCCCCAGGCGCACACACCCACCCAGCCCCGCTCTCCAGAATCCACCGCCCGATACTGCTCGTCGCCGACCCCGTGAACAGCACCGGCCGCCCCGAAAAGAAGATCCCCTCCAGCTTGCTCGGCACCATCGTCCCATCCCATCGCGGATCCAGCGACGCCAGATGCACATCCCCGCTCGCCAGATGCGCCGGCAATTGGGAAGACAACACGACCGGGCCGGGTGCTGCTGTTCCTTGAGCATCCCGAGATAGAGCCCATGAACAACCGTACGGAGCGAGGGCGGCGGCGCCACACCGTCGCCAGCGTCCTTGCCGATCTCATCCAGGGCGGACCCATGCCGGGGGCGGTGGCCCGCCAATCAATCACGTTCATCCCCTACCGGATCAAAGCCGCACCAAGGTCATCGATGGAGAATTCCGGTGGCCGGATGTCAGGCAGTGCCTGCCGCAACGCAACACGAATCGCTGCGGAAATCGTGGCCGGTTCGATATCATCGAGAATCCATCCATTCCGGTGATGAGTAACGGCGCTACCGCAGTGCTTTGAGGCGATCACAGGTAGTCCCCAAGACAGCGCTTCCAGTTGCGTGAGCGCGTAACCATCGGAAAGCGTGGGCAGAATAAAGCAATCGGCATCCCCGTACACCTTACCCACCTCACCTCGCGGAACTGGCCCGATCCAACGGACGTTCGGAAGATCCTCCCATGCGCTGGGATCGATCATCGACGGACCCGCGAGGATCAACTCCACTGGCTCATCCTTCAGCATCCGCATTGCCTCGAGTAGTCTTCCGACGCCTTTCCTCAGGATGATCTGACCGAGGAACAGGACTCTCAGGACTCTTGACCGTCCAGCGTCGTTCGGAAGGTGACCCATAGTTGCACCCGAGTACCGCGCTGTCGAAGCCCCCGCCTTCTGAGACCGGGACTCTCTCTGGTCGCCTGCGTCCGTCACCCCGTAAACGAGGGGCACAACTTCCAACTTTTCACCGGGGACTCCGTCCTTGAGCAGACACTGGCGTGACCACTCGGAATTCACGATGATGCGGTCCGCAAGCCCAAGTTCTTCACGCCAAATGTCCCAATAAACGTCAGGCGCAGGATTCCACTTTGATCCCATCTGAGGGTAGCGGTCGCTCTCTTCCGCGACAATCCTCTCTTCCTCGGGTCCGGGATCAATCTGCCCGAGAACCGTCTGCCAGCCACGCTCCTTTGCAAAGCGAAAGACGTCCCGCGCCGAATAACTGTAGGAAAAAACCGTGGTCGGAGCCTGCAGATTCTTTTCCAGTCGCTTGAGCATACCAACGGTCACCTCCTGGAACACCCGGTTGCGCTCCATTACCTGAGGCCACCCGTGGCGTCCAGCGAGCCGCTGACGCAATTCAAAAGACAGCATGCGGGAACCAAGACTGGACACTGGAGCCTTGGCAAGATCCACATGCCAGCGGTCGCGCAGCCGCCGCCCTCCAGGCAGGCACGATAACCACGACCAAGGGGGAACCCAGAAATCCGTAAACATGCGATCGAGGACCTGATGCCGGGCAAGTGCCCTTGGAATCGCATAGTGTTCACGGGCACCATTCTGGCAAACGATCCATCGAGAAATCCGTCGGCTGCACTCGTTACTGACCATGGGGCCTGCAAGATCTGCACTAGCATTTTGTTCGATATTCATTCCTGAAGACATCGGGTTGCAAATAACGCCTGTATACACATCGTGCGCCTGGACCCGGTGACGGGCGCTTTTCCGGCACAGGTACTGCTGCACTCCCTTCGTTCTGAATTCCTGATGGAGTCTTGGACCTTCGCCAGAAAATGAAGGAGCCGATCGTGCAGACTCACCTCCGTTTCCGGTAGATCACATACCCAAATCCGCGGGACACAGGCTCGTAGTTGCGATTCAGTGCTGAAATCGCTTCCTCGGGCATCTCCCAGAACAGCTTCGCAGCCAAACTGGAATACTTTGACCTCGAATCTGCGGGAGGCCGGTCAACACCGACAATGACATCGGCGAGTCCCTCGGAAACTCCCTCGGAAAGCCGATCAGGATTCCATGATGGGGACCAGACCGCCCAGAATCCTGCCCGGTAGTCGCTCAGTGCCCACAGAAGATTTCCGTCCGTGACCAAAACGCCTACTCTTCCGTCTTTTCCCACCAACTTCGCAACCTCTTCCTTAACCCATTCCTGAATGTCCGGCGGCGTGTTCCCCACAACATATTGCGCCATGACCCGCGACTGATGTTCAACCAGCGTGTACTCGGACTTGCCTTTAATGTCTGAAACAAGCTTGAGCCAACGGAGATTGGATGATGGAACGAACACCACGAACAATCCGCAGCAAATCAACGGTGCGAGTTGATCCGAAACCTTGGGAAACAGCCGTACTACCCCGGCACCAGACAGAACCGCAAGCCCACCAAAGAAAGGAACGAAATACCAAAGATTGAACATCGGCTGGATCGTCCAGTTGATCAGCCCACCCAGAAGTACAGACGAAAGGACTCGGCAGCGTGCAAGTCCCAATGGCCCCACGCTCCGATATCCGAGTGCTGCAAGGGGAACCATCCACAACGTCGGGACGAAGATATGGGTCAGATTGTACAGCGTGCCACCCGACAAATACGATCCGTAACCGGAACCGCGCAAACCTGCACTTGCCTTGAATGCCGTCCACCCCCAACCCTGACTCTCTGCCCACAGTGTAGCCGCCAGAAAGGGTAAGCCGATGGCTAAAGTAGCGGCTACGGCGCGGGCGATCCAACGGACGAGGGCTTCTCTGTTCGCCCACAAATCGCACGCCATCCAAACCAACCACAATGCACCGAGCGTCGGCTTAATCGCCAGACCGAGGCCAACAAGCAAATGCCCCAACAGCCACCACCGCGCACTTCCGCAGACCAGCAATCCAGCGAGGACAAACGGGAAGGCCAGCATGTCCTTTCCCATCAGACCGTAGGCAGGCGTGCAGCGGAACTGAAAGATCATGAAGATGAAGCCAGCCCAGATCCCAGCCGCTCCCGAACCAGTCGTCCGTCTCCCGGTTTCACCGAGCAGGAAGGATGTCCCCAGCACAATCACCGCCAGCATCGCCCAGTATGGAACCGAACCTCCACCAAGAGCGGGCAACAGAAGCCGGTAGTAGGCAAGTGCTCCCGCAGGATCGATGCTGAAAAAATCCCGGTAAGGATATACACCCCGGGCGATCTGCTTGGCGGCCCAAAGATAGTAGGAGTCATCCCCGAACAACGGTCGCGCCAGAACCTCGGGCAGCATGAGCAACGCCACGATAAGTGCGCATCCCAAAAGGAAACCACATCGACTGCGGATGCCTTGTCGCACCTCGATTTCCGTATTTAAGGTTTCTTCTTTATCCAATGTCATAGCATTTTTTCTGGTTTCTTGACAGTTCGCTTTGTCAGTCCATTCTTTCGCCAGGTTCTAACCGCGAGCCCATGAGGCAGACGCGGGTACCGCAAGTCAGGCCACTGTAGACACCGGTCTGACAGTCGTCTTCCTTTCCGAGTCGCCCGTTCCATTGCCGGGCGACGCCAACGGAAGCCTTTCCCCTCTTGGCCTCGGAAGAGGTCTTGCAGCAGTCCTACATCTTTCTCTCAAATCTGGACATGCGCAGGGTGAAGGTCTAGGCGAGCCCACGGACGTTTGTTTTCCGACCGTTTGCCGCAGCCCAAGTTTGACGATTTCGAATGTATGGAAAGTCTCATGAGCATCCGGACCTGCACGATTTCCGCCCCTCCATTAGCACCGTTGATTTTATCGTCAGCATCGCCGTCGATCGATGTTACTCAGGCTGCTCAGCCACCCACCCAGCCCTCTGTGACTCGACGAATTGCGGGCGGTTCTTTACTTCCTCGAATATCCGTCCCACATATTCTCCAATGATCCCCATCACCAGCAGCTGCACTCCCGAGAAAAATAGGATCAGGATGGCCAGAGAAGCCCACCCCTGAGGTGTCCGGTCAAAAAAGAATACACTGATCAAAGCCCATACAATCAGAATGAAGCACAGCACCGAGGCCATTGCTCCAAGCAGAGTGGCCAGCTTGAGCGGAGCAGAAGAGAAAGCCACCAGTCCATCAAGTGCCAGCCTCACAAGGCGTCGCAGGTTGTATTTTGGCTCGCCTGCCGCACGGGCCTGCCGATCATAAGGAAATCCCAGCTGTCGGAATCCTACCCAACCGCGCAAGCCCCGCACGAAGCGATTGTGTTCCGGCATAGCGTTCAACTGGTCGACTACCCGGCGATCCATGATTGAGAAGTCACCGGAATCCAGCGGCAAGTTGATGTCTGCGATGGATTTGAGCAGTCGATAAAAAGCAGCATAGCAGAAGCGCAGGAGCCAGTTTTCCTTGCGATTCTGCCGGACGCCGTACACGACATCATACCCTTCGCGCCACTTTTCCATCATGAGCGGGACCACGTCGATCGGATCCTGAAGATCCGCATCAAGCACCGCCACCACATCTCCACGGCAAAGCTTCAGACCAACTGATACCGCAGCTTGGTGGCCGAAATTCCTGGACAACTGGACGCATGCCTTCCGGCGATCCAAAGCGCACGCAAGGCTCAGTAGTTCAAATGTCCGGTCCCGGCTGCCATCATCGACGAACAAAATGGCAACGGGATGGGGACACTCCTCAATGAAACGATTCAGTTCGGCCAGCAAAGCGGGAATCACATCTTCTTCGTTGAAGCAGGGTATGACGAGGCCAAGGAGCGGGCGTTCTGGTCGTTGGATGGTCACTTTTTTAGGCAAGGTGCATGGCCCTGATTCTGCAACCGGATTTTTCCAATTTGTTGAGTGCATTGAGAAGTCGAAATCCCCTCCCGACTAAGGCAAATACCAAGGCGGTTTTCACTAGTGTGCCGAGCGCTGAATAGATATTCATCACGTCCTTGATTCGAACCCATGGGTGAGGGCGTGTCTGCTGGCCTGTTTCATCGCCAGGAGTGCGGCGATGAGTCCTTACGCCCATCGATGACCATCTTCCGAAAATACGGTGAGCTCTCTCAATAAGTATGCGTTGCAACAAGAGTGTTCGCATCGTTCGAGAGTATTCTATGAACCCCAGAAGTCGGTGATCATGTTGCCGCGGTAGTCCACCCGCCTCGAAGCCTTCGCGTCCGCGTTTGGGACTGTGGTTGTAAAGGGTGCGGGTCGCTGTGGATGCCACATGAATCCATTCCGTGTGGGCCGCGCAATGCACGCCGGTCTCGTCGGCGTGGGGTTGTTTTTCCCTAACCAGAGCGCAAAACTGCCCTCATAAACCACCCCAAGGGGACTGATTCCTGTGCTCATTCGTACTGCGTCAGAATTTCCGCCACCCGCGGCACATTGATCGCCCGGCTGAAATGCCGCTCCGCATACGCCCGAGCCGCCGCTCCCATCCTCGCCCGCACCACCGAATCCCGCGCCTCCCGCATCGCTGCCACATGCCCCTCCTCATCCCCGGGCGCACACACCCACCCAGCTCCACTCTCCAGAATCCACCGGCCAATACTGCTCGTCGCCGATCCCGTGAACAGCACCGGCCGCCCCGAAAAGAAGATCCCCTGCAGCTTGCTCGGCACCATCGTCCCATCCCATCGCGGATCCAGCGACGCCAGATGCACATCCCCGCTCGCCAGATGCGCCGGCAATTCCTCCTGCGACACATAATCCCCCATCACAGGCACCGCCCCACCCCATTCCCCCACCCCGACCGCCATCTCAACCTCCCGCCGCCGCCCGCCCCTCCCGAAAAACGCCAGCCGCACCC
>Ga0114977_10003511_pt1 | contig 10065 bp, 2 predicted proteins | sample S_130805_MF_Meta_FD_87026 | JGI IMG/M metagenome (GOLD analysis project Ga0114977, IMG submission 87026) | Freshwater microbial communities from Lake Simoncouche, Canada to study carbon cycling - S_130805_MF_MetaG | ecosystem: Environmental > Aquatic > Freshwater > Lake | place: Lake...
ATGCTCGTCGGCCATCTAAATCAAGCAGTTGTTGATGAAATTAAAGCAACACTTGAAGTTGGCACGTTATACGTAACTCCATCCCCTAGTGCTCGCGATGCAGCAGAACGAGTTTGTAAGCGTTTTGCCATCGATCAGGTGCGCTTTGCTAACTCAGGGACTGAAGCAACTATGTATGCGGTTCGACTTGCACGTGCTTATTCGGGTAAAAGCGATATCTTAAAAATTGAAGGTGGATATCACGGTTCATTTGATCCTTTAATGGTTTCTAGTAAGCCATCACTTGATCAAGCCGGTGACGCAGACTTCCCAACCGCAGTTTATCCACTTGGCACAGTTTCTGGAACTGTTCACGTTGTTCCATACAATAATTTGGAATCACTTGAACAAATATTTAAAGAGCATGCAAGCCAAATTGCTTGCTTTATTTTGGAACCCGTTCTAGAAAATCTTGGAATTGTGCTTCCTGATGCTGGATACCTTGAAGGCGTGCGCGAGCTTTGCAACGAGTACGACGTCATCTTGATTTTTGATGAGGTCAAAACTGGCTTAACGGCTGGCGCGCAAGGTGCAGCACAAAAACTTGGTGTAAAACCTGATCTCATCTGCCTTGCTAAATCAATTGGTGGCGGAGTTCCAATTGCTGCTTTTGGTGGCAAGAAGAAATACATGGATGCAGTCACAGATGGACGCCTTGCACACTTTGGAACATTTAACGCTAACCCGCTCTCCCTTGCTGGAGTACGTGCGGTAGACAATATTTGTACTGAAGAGGCATTGGCTCGCGCTGAATCATTAAATATGCAAGCACTTGAGCGGATTACCAAAATCATTGAAGAGTTTGATCTTCCTGCACACACAGTTGGTTTTGGTGTTAAAGGTTGCATCACTTGGAGCACTACTCCAGTACGCAATTACCGTGATTTCAAAGGTGCTGATTTTAAGATCGCTGAACTTTCATGGCTGTGGTCAATCAACCGCGGAATCGTCACCCCTCCAGGTCTCGATGAGCAGTGGTTAATCAGCTTGGCTCATGGACAAGCAGAGGTTGATTTACTTGTTGAAGATTTCCGCGAATTGGCTCAAGCACTACGGAGTTAATCATTAGGCAGTAAAGAAAAACAAGCCCCTGTGATTTGCAGGGGCTTGTTTTTTGTTCAAAACTGTAATCAACCGATACCGAAGATCCAATTTGCGAGATCGACCCCGCGAACCATTTGAACTGCTAAAACGAAAATAATCACGCTAGCTACTCGGTAAATCCAGCGACCTTGGTTGCTTTCTTTCCAATCGACTTTAGGCTCCTTTGCGAACCATTCCAAAACGGCGATTATTAAGCCAGGGATTGTCAATAAAACAAATGACCACTTTAAGAAGTCTTTAGGGCTTTGGAACAAACCTTGCATGTAATTACCAAACATTGCGCCGATGAAAACCAACATCACAACTTTGAAAGTTCCACGCAAAACAAAGCGATGCATGATCTCAAACTTTGGAATTCTCTCAGCAAAAGTTAAGTCGGCAATGAGAGGGAAAAGGAAGATTAAAGCGCCTAGTAAAAGTTGTAAATTAACTCCCACAAATGGAGCTGCAAGACTAACAAAAATCAGGGTTTTTAGGGCAGAGCCAATCGCTTTTTGTCTTACATCTGGTTCAGGTAATTTCACTGAGACTGAATTCAGACGAACAGGATAATGATAAGTAGTTACATCTTCACCCATGACTCGAATTGCAACCATCACAGATGACCAGATTGCTATTTGCGTCGCTTGAAAAGTTATTGCTAATTGCACTGAAGATAATCCATTTAAGGCATTAATCATTTTGTCAACGGTCCAACCAGTTAGCAGAATCGCTAACGCGTAATCCGTGATCCGCTCCCACCCTTCGTCAGTATTCCGTACCAAACGACGAAGCGGTCTAACTGCACTTGCCAATAGTGCAGGGGCGAAGAAGATCAACATCAACCCGGCGACTGTTAAAAGTTCATCGCGACTGGTCATGTGGCCACTTACGAGTACGCCGAAGAAAAATATCGAAGCCGCAATAAATCCAGCGAATGCGTCCAATATTCCAATTGCGACAATTGCAATAACTGTTATTAGTGCTGGCGCCATAGCTTGAGCACCAGTATCTATAAGTGCCTTAACTCCAAAAATTAGCGCAAGAGGCAAAGTGATAAAGGAGATTGATCCAAAAATAGCTCGAAGATATGAAGCGTCCGTACTTGTACGTGCAAGAAGAGGTGAATATTTACTGATCCAGAGCGTGAAAATTTTGCTTAAAAGATCAGTGCTTGCAGTCAATCTATTTTGCCAAGTTTTCGAACGATCTCCCCAGCCTGGATCTCGTTCAACTATTTTTAAGGATCCAGATTCAACCTCAGTTAGCTCGTCTTGCTCTTCCCCACCACCCTCTGTTTCGCCGTCTAAGCCCTCACCTTCGCTATCTGACTTCTTTTTTGAGCCTGCAGCCAAGAGGGCCAATGCAGCGAGGGCAGCAATTTGTAAGTCATTGCTTTTCTCTGGTTCTTGCGCAGGTGAATATGCCGGTAACTTGTTTCGATCACGAATCTTTTTTAATGTTTCAAAATTCTTTAGCTCAACTAAATCTGGGCACTCATTATTCCATCTGATCTCACCGTCTAGATTCTTACAAAATGGAATTTCTTTTTCATTTACAGTTCCGTTGTCGTCATAAACTTCAATAGTTATTGAGTGAAAACCTGGCGGAGTCTTATAGGGGATAACAATATTTAAATCCTCAGCTTGTTGCGTGGTTAATCGATCAATAATCACTTCTCCTTCAGCCATGGCTGGGAAGATGCTGATATTTAAGATAAATAAAGTAAGTAGGAGTATTTTTCTCATTTGATATTTACTTTCACTGAGACTCTAATTTTTTGACCAGGTTTTAATCCACCGATGTTTATAACAGCATCAGATCTGCCCACTACTGCTGGGGCTTTGATTTCTTTTGCTATCTTCCGAGGTAATGATTTTGCCGCTTTACTAGCCGCAACTGCTGCACTTTTTGCAATAACTGAGGCTTGAGTAGCAACCTCTGCTGCTGTGATTTTCTTTTCAACTAACTTGTTTGCTGTATCAGCCGCTTTTACTTGTTTTTCCAATATCACAGTGCTTTGATCAAGAGTTTCCTCCAATTCAGCTGTTAATTCCTCGGAATCATCCACAACCTCATTGGCTGAAAATAAGGCTTCTTTTGCACTTTCAACTTTTTTATCGACTTCAGTTAACAATTTATCTATGAGTTGAATTTCTGATTCAGTTTTAGCTTTTTTCATACGCTCCTCGGCTGCAGCCTGTTCCTCCAGTACTGCAGCAAGCGCCGTTGCTGCTGCTTGGGCTGCTTTTTCTGCAGCAGCTTTTTCAGCAGCAGCCTTTGCTAAAGCTTTTTGCTGCTCTTTCGCAACTACCAAGGCTTCATCTGCAATTTTTTGTTGCAATTCTGCTCGTGCAGATGCATCTGCTGCAGCTTTTGCTGCATTCTCAGCCGCATTCTTAGCAGTACTTGCTTGGCTAGTTGCTGATTTAACCGCTGCATTTGCCGCACTCTGCACTGCAGATGCTGTTGCACTAGCCATGCTTGACGAACGTGCAGTGCTTTGAATTGAATTAAGTGAACCAATCGAAATGGTAACTTCCTTGGTCGCTGAGACAGCAGTAGATTTTGTAGCGACCTGCGTAGCGGCAGCAATAGCTGCTTTGTTTACTGCCTCGACTGCTTTCACTTCAGCCGCAGCGGCCGCAGAGGCTGCGCTTTGTTTATCTTCCGGACTCACTGTTGGTGATTTAGTCAGAGCCTCAGCTCTTATTGCTGCTCTCTGTGCCGCCGCTTTTGCTGAATTTGCTGCGTTAATTTTGACTGCTGCTGCTTGTGCTGCTTGTGCTGCAGCCATTTGCGCATTTTGCGCGGCCACCATTCGATCAAAAACGGCTTTGATTGCAGCTTCTGCAGCTGCCCTATCTGCGGCAGCACGTGCGGCTGCTTCAGCGGCGGCTTTGTCAGCAGCAACTTTTGCGGCAACTTCTGCGGCGGCTTTTTCTTCTGCTGCTTTCACCGCAGCATCGGCGGCGGCTTTATCAGCAATTAACTTTTCGGCAATTGCGCGCGCTGCTGCCGCGCGATTTGCTGCATCAATTTGTGCTTGAGCGATTTCTGATGCTGTCGGGCCTGGTGGTGGAGGTGGAATGGCGGCGGTAGTTACTGCGGCACTTGGTAGCGAATTGGCAGAAGTGGATAAATTATTTGTCGCTGTTACCGTAAATGTGTATTCAGTTGAAGCGCTTAATCCTGAAACTATTATTGGTGATGCCGCTCCTGATGCACTAACTCCTCCTGGTGAGGACGTAACTGTGTAAGTAGTAATTGTTGATCCACCATTGCTAGCTGGTGGGGTGAAAGTCACAGATGCGGTTGTTGTTCCGGTTGCAGTTGCACTCACCGCAGTTGGTGCACCTGGAGTGGTCAGCGCTGTAACAGTTGAACTTCCCGTACCAACACCATTAGGAGTTGCGGCAGAGTTAACTGCGCGAATTTGAACGGCATATGCGGTACCAGCAACTAAATCAGTTGTCCCATTAGTGCTTAAATCGGTAATAACAATTGGTGATGCTGTAGTTCCAGAGTCGGTTCGATCGCGCCAAGTTGCTCCACCGTCAGTTGAGTACTGATACTTAATAATTGTCGATCCACCATTTGATACAGGTGCTGTGAAAGGTACCGAAATCTGCAAATTACCAATAACAATTGTTCCAACAGTTGGCGTGCCAGGGGCGATTGCTACAACAACTGCTGTCGGATCTGAAAGTACTGTGCTGTCTGCGCCAACCCCATTTGTTGCGGTTACGGATGTACGCAAATAAGTGCCAACTACTGCTGCGGTTGCTGTGTAAGTAGCAGCTGTTGCAGTCGAAATATCAGTACAGGTATTTATATCAGTAGCTGATGTGCAACTCTTCCATTGATAAGTGAGCGTTGGTGTTGGAACACCGCTAAAAGTAACAGCAGTTGTTAAGGTGCTATTAAATTCTGCAGTTCCCGTCGGAGCCGCATTTGTCGCCATACTAGGAGCAGTTGCAGTTGCAATTGTTACTAAATTACTTGATCCAGCAGAGAGATTGCCAAGCGCATCAACAACATAAAGTTTGTAAGTTGCCGTTGCTAATCCAGCAGCAGATAAGACGGTGTCAGTATTTGCAGTAGAAATTGCAACTTGATTCCAATCTCCATCTGCCGCACCAGTTATATCTGCTAAAGAGGAAACGCTTAAACTGCTTTTAACTAAATATGCGGTACCACTTTCACTGCTGCGAACTGTGACGTTTCCGGTTGAAATAATGGAGATTGCTGAAACTGTTGGTGTTGGGGCAGTGGTGTCCACCACTATCGCTTTATTGGCGCTCAAAGATCCAGCAGCACCTGCGGCTGGCAAGGTTAAAGTTGCATTGTTATTTGCTGCATCTTTTATGGTTCCGCTATTAAGTGTCAACGGTGATGTGGTGATGTAATTCAAATCGGCTGAATTGTCTCCGGCTTGCACCACGTATGTGAAAGTTAAGGTATTGCTTCCTGAGCCTGAAACATAATTAACAGTGCGGTCAGTTGCGCCAGTTTCTATAGTTAATTGGGGTACTCCACCGACCGTTACAACTTCACTAAAAGTAACTTGAATTGAAATGGAACTTCCAACTCCATAACTTCCATTTGCTGTTGATGAACTCACTCCGCTTGCAGTTGGGGCAGTCGTATCAGCGGGTGTAACGCTATTAGATGCCAATGAGGCAGCTGACGTACCGGATCCATTTGTCGCCGTTGTCGTGAAAGTGTAAGCAACGCCATTAGTTAAGCCAGGCACTACACAAGATCCGCTTGCGCCTGTAACTGTGCAAGTTTTAGTAAGACCACCAACTTGCGGTGACGCACTTACTAAATAAGTCGAAGGAGCACCGCCACTTCCAGTAGAGACAGTTACCGTTGCGGAGCCATCACCCGCTACTGCCGTTGGTGCTGGTGGAGTTCCCGGAATAGTTTCAGAGATTTGTGCAGTGACAGCAGAGGTTCCTACTGCTAATTGCGCAACACCATTGACTGTGCTTGTTCCAGTCACTACAGATCTCAAATAATTACCTGCATCAGTTGCAGTCGCTGTGTATGTTTCAGATGTTGCACTTGGGATATCAACACAACTTGTAGCGGCGGCATCGGAGCATCTTTGCCACTTGTATGTTTTTACGATTGCAACAGGTTGTGATGTGAAAGTAACTGCAGAAGTGAGTGTTGCGCCTGACGCTGCACTTCCAGTTGGCGCACTTGTTCCTGAAACAGCAGGAGTGTAGGAACGTGCTCTCATGCCATTACAAGAAGATCCCGCCTGTAAATTCTTAACGTCTGCACCTTTAGTGGCACGAATCAGCGGGCTGTATGAATTTGTATACCAATCTGTAGCTGATAGAGATCCACTATTCCCTGTGACACCAGGGATTACTACGTAATTCGTTCCATCAAATGAGTACTCCCATTTATCGGGAACTCCACCACTTGAATAAGAGACAGAGAAACTTACAGAGGCGTTTGTGACTACACCATTAGAAGTACTGCAACTTGTACTTATTGAAGTTGAATCTGCGACTGCGAAATTTATGTTTATAAGTGAAAACAATAATGAAACTAAGGCCACTCTCAAGATTGAGTTTTTTAACGGAGAGTTAGCTCTAATCACCTTTTAATTGTAAAGGAGAACTAGAGTGTAATTATTTTTGCACTGTAGTAACAATGTATGACAGGAAATTATTTGATGTTAACTTTCACCGAGACGCGAATCTTCTGACCAGGTTTTAATCCACTGATATTGATCAAAGCATCAGATCGTGCAGGCCTGACTGTCACAGGTGGTGCTACAGGTTTTGGTGAATTTTTGCGAATCGTTTTAGCAACTTTCTTAGCGGTGGTTGCCACTTCATCAGCCACAATCAAATCTGCGGTTGCTTTTTTAGAGGCATCATTAGCCTTTTCGGCAAATTTATTTGCACTTTCTGCGGCCTTAATTTTTATTTGTACCGATGCTGCGGCTTGAGTAGAACTCTTTTCTAATTTTTCGGTCGAAATGGCAAGTACTGAGGCTTCTTCGAGCGCTTCATCAACTACATCTTGTGCTAAATCAACCTTCTTCTCAACTTCAAGAATTAATTTTTGAACCATGGCGCGCTCTTCAGCTGTATCTGCTGACGCAAGTTGATCAGATAATTTAACTTGCTCTTCCAAAACTAAAGCAAGAGTTGCTGTCGCTTTTTGTGCATCCTTTTCCGCTTCCGCTTTTTCCGCTGTAACTTTTGCAAGTTCTTGCGCTCTCTTTTGTGCTAAATCTGCAGCAATCGCAGCAGCCTTTTGTTGCGCTACCGCTCTAGCTACAGCATCTGCCGCAATTCTTGCCGCTGCATTAGCGGCACTCTTTGCTGCTAATGCTTCACCTGCTGATGCTTTAGCTGCCAGATCAGCGCCAATTTTAGCTGCTGCTGCCGCGGCATCAGCTGACGCTGATTTTGCGGCATTTGCCGTTGCTGAATTCAAAGATCCGATAGAAATTGTTACATCTTTTGCTGCAGCAACTACTGCATTTTTTGCAGCGACTTCCGAAGCAGCAGCAGCGGCGGCATTTCTTACCGCGGCGGCTGCTTGCACTCTTGCCGATGCTGCAGCGGCAGCGGCTAGTTGTTTAGCGGCAGAACTTACAGTTGGAGCTTTTGCCAAATCCGCTGCTTTTGTAGCAGCTGCTTGCGCAGCTGCTTGCGCTGCGTTTGCTGCTGCAATTCTTGCTGCGGCGGCGGCTGCAGCCCTTTCTGCTGCAACCTGCGCTGCTTGCGCTGCGGCAATTTTATCTGCAGCTAATTTTGCGGCGGCTGTTGCGGCGGCTCTGTCTGCCAAAACTTTTGCTGCGGCATCTGCTGCAGCTTTATCTGCCGCTGCTTTCGCCTTGGCTTCTGCTGCAGCCTTGTCTGCCGCTGCTTTCGCTGCTGCGTCTGCCACTGCTTTCGCGGCTGCCGCTCTAGCAGCTGCGTCTGCACCATCTGTTGAATTGCTGACAGGTGCAGTCGCGTTTGGATCTGCAACGGTGATGGTAAATGTGATTGAACTGCTTTGATTTTTTTGAATAGTTACAGAAATTGTTAATGTTGCAGAGCCAACAGTTGTTGGCGTGCCTGAAATATTTCCAGTAAATGGATCAAAAGTTAATCCGGCTGGGAGTACTCCAGATGTAATTGCATACAAGATTGGTGCTGAACCACCAAAAGCTACAGTGGCCAAAGCGTATGGTTCATTGATATTTGCCGTAATTCCAGTTGTTGGAGTTGTGGCTCTTGGAGGGCCGGTTATCTCTGCGCTGATTGGTGATGGTGCTACAACATTTGGTGCAACGCCATTAGTCGCTGTGGAAACAACTCGGATGAATTTTCCTTCATCAGTAGATGTAGTTGTATATGTGGCAGCAGTTGCGCCGTTAATTGCAGAACAGGTTGTTAGATCTGTTTCAGAGGTACATCTTTGCCATTGATAAGTTACAACTGGATCTGGTGCACCCTCAAAAAAAGCAACTGAAGAGAGCACGTTCCCGACAATTTCTATGCCACTTGGAGGGCCATCAATTAGCAGATTCGGTGGGAATCGATCTTTAGGAGTAGTAACTGCAGATGCCGAACTAGCAAAACTTGTATCTACTGCGTTTGTTGCAGTAACTGTAAATGTGTATGGCCGCTCATTGTCTAAGCCAGTAATTGTGCAACTTGTGGCATTTCCCGCAGGTGTGCAACTTTTCTCTGGAGAGATTGGTACACCATCGATTGTTAATGCAATAACTTTATAACTTGTAATTGCTGATCCATTAGCCGATGGTGCAGTAAAAGTAATTGTGGCCTCTTCATCGCCAGCGGCTACAACGACATTTGTTGGTGCAGATGGTTTCGCGATTGGGGTTATTGAATTAGATGCAACAGATGCTGCAGAAGTTCCTGGTACTGAGTTTCTCGCAACAGCTGTAAATGTATATGCCACACCTGGGGTCAAGCCTTCAACCAAGCAGCTGGTATTTGGGGCTAATACAGTGCAGGTAAATCCGCCAGGAGAAGAAGTGATTGTGTAAGAGGTAATTGAATCACCACCATTAGATGCGGGTGGAGTAATGGTGACGGTGGCACTTCCAGGAGATGTTGTTGAAGAAGTCGCTGCAGAAAGAGTTGGAGCACCCGGAACTGTTTTTGGTATGACCGCAACAGATGGTGCTGAAAGATCTGAAATATAAGCTCCATTTGATGCGCGCACTGTAAATGTGTAAGCCACGCCATTAGTTAATCCAGGCACAGTGCAAGTAAGTGGAGTTGTGAACGGTGCATTAAGTACGCAAGTAAATCCACCTGGAGATGAAGTAACGGTGTATGAAGTTATTTCAGCGCCACCATTATTGTTTGGCGCAGTAAATGTAACTACCGCGTTGGTGTTTCCAGCTACTGCACTAACTGAAGTTACTAACGTTGGTTTTGTAGCCGGGATTACTGAATTTGATGGTGCCGATGGAGCAGTAACTCCGGAATTGTTTTGCGCAACTGCAGTGAAGGTGTAAGCGGTTCCATTATCAAGACCCGAGATTGAACAAGTAGTTGCTGGGCTATATACGGTGCAGGTTGCGCCGCCAGGTGAGGCAGTAACCACATATGAAGTTGCTGGGCCGCCATTTCCACTTCCTGGAACTACGGTAATTGTTGCGCTTGCATCCCCCACGACAACAGTTGGTGCAGCCGGCGTACTTGGAGCATTTAAAATCCATTGTGCAGATATCAGTGTGTTAGCTGCTGGCATTGTGAAGTTTGCCCCCGCAGCGTAGAGATCAATTCCATCGCTCCACTTATCAAAGGTATAACCAGCACGCGTAAATCCAGAGTTCGCTGCCAGAACTGCAGTTGCGCCAGTGGCCGCACCTTGTGCGCTCGGTAGTGCACCACTTGTAATGGTTCCAGAATAAATAATCGTGTTAGTTGCTGCACTCCACTGCGC
>Ga0114977_10003515_pt1 | contig 10058 bp, 10 predicted proteins | sample S_130805_MF_Meta_FD_87026 | JGI IMG/M metagenome (GOLD analysis project Ga0114977, IMG submission 87026) | Freshwater microbial communities from Lake Simoncouche, Canada to study carbon cycling - S_130805_MF_MetaG | ecosystem: Environmental > Aquatic > Freshwater > Lake | place: Lake...
ATCTCGACACGCTGTCAAAAAGCCTGCAGATCGGGCTGACCCCCGTAATCATCAGCAACAGCATCGAATGGCTTTCACTGGACGACTGGCAGACCGAACGCACGTCACTGCTGAAGATGATCGAGGAATGGCGGCAGGACTGGGAAAGCCGCAACCTTGATCACTATGCGCGGCACTACTCGGCCAAGTTCGCTGCCGACGGACAGGGCTACCAGGGATGGATCGAACAGAAGCGCAAGGTCAACGCGGGCAAAGCCTGGATCAAGGTGAGCACCGGCAACATCAGCATGTTCCGCAATCCCGGCAAGGAGGAATACGTCGTTGTCACCTTCGAGCAGGATTACCGTTCCAGCAACCTTTCCAACCAGATGAAGAAGCGGCAATACTGGATCAAGGAAAGCGACCGCTGGAAGATCGTCTTTGAAGGCGCCGCCTGATGCTCAGGAACGCAGAGCGCTACGCGCTACCGAACGTCCCCTACTTACCCGTATCTCCGGAGGTTCCATGCTTCGCCCATTTCTGATCGCTTTCGCATTTCTCTGCAGCATCGCCGCTCATGCCGCCAACCCGCAGCTTGAGGTGAAGACCTCGCAGGGCACGCTGCTCATCGAGTTGTATCAGGACAAGGCGCCCAAGTCGGTGGAGAACTTCCTGCAGTACGCCAAGGACGGGTTCTTCAATGGCACCGTCTTCCACCGCGTCATTCCCGACTTCATGATTCAGGGCGGCGGCTTCACGCCGGACATGAAACAGAAGGAAGCGCGCGCCCCGATCCAGAACGAAGCCAAGAACGGGCTGAAGAACGAGTTGGGCACGCTGGCCATGGCGCGCACAGGTGATCCTCATTCGGCCAGCGCCCAGTTCTTCATCAACCTCAAGGACAACAGCTTTCTCGATTACCCGAGTCGCGACGGCTGGGGCTACGCCGTATTCGGCAAGGTTGTGCAAGGCATCGACATCGTGCAGAAAATTGCCAAGGTGCCGACCACCAACATGGGCCCGCACCAGAACGTACCGAGCACGCCCGTTCTCATCGAATCGGTCAAACTGCTGCCGGCAAAGAAATAACTTAAAGGACCACACCATGATCAAGCTCACCACCAACCACGGCGCCATCACGCTCGAACTCGACGCCGAGAAGGCGCCCAAGAGCGTCGCCAACTTCATTGCCTATGTCGCAGCCGGCCACTATGACAACACGATTTTCCATCGTGTGATAGACGGCTTCATGATTCAGGGCGGCGGCTTCGAACCCGGCATGGAGCAGAAGCCGGTCAAGCAGCCGATCGAGAACGAAGCCAAGAATGGCCTCAAGAATGAGCGCTACACCGTCGCCATGGCACGCACCTCGGATCCGCACTCGGCTACGGCTCAGTTCTTCATCAATGTCGGCGACAACGACTTCCTCGACCACGGCAAGTGTCAGGACGGATGGGGCTATTGCGTCTTCGGTCGCGTCGTCGAAGGCCAGGATGTCGTCGACAAGATCAGGTCGGTGAAAACCGCCAACAAGGGTTTCCACCAGAACGTGCCGGCGGATGACGTCATCATCGAGCGGGCAGAGCAGATTTAAGCCATCCGGGCGGTTCCATGCTGACCATCGGCGGAACTGCCCGCTTCGTCTCCGACCTGCACCTGCGGGCGGAGCGGCCCGACCTGACCGGGCGCTTCGCGGCCTTTCTCGGCGATACGGCAAGCGCCAGGGCAGGCGCGCTGTTCATCCTCGGCGACCTGTTCGAGTACTGGATCGGTGACGACGACCTCGCCGACCCATTCAATGCAGAGGTGTGCAAACTGCTGCGCAAGCTGGTCGATCAGGGCACGCCTGTCTTCTTCATCGCCGGCAACCGCGATTTTCTGATCGGCGAGACCTTTGCCGCCGCAACGGGGGTGGAGTTGCTGCCGGAAACCGCGACAATTGATGTTGCGGGTGCGGCGACCTTGCTGATGCACGGCGACACCGTCTGTACCGATGACAGCGCCTACCAGGAGTTCCGCCGCATGGTGCGCACTCAGGAATGGCAGACGGATTTTCTCGCCCGCCCCCTGCCCGTGCGCCGCACCGAGATCGAAAGCCTGCGGCGCCGCAGTGCCGAAGCGATGCAGGGCAAGACCGCCGCCATCATGGATGCCAACGCCGACGCGATTCGAGCGGCTCTGGACGCTCACGGCTGTACCCGCCTGATTCACGGCCACACGCATCGGCCGGGACACGAGGAGATCCGGCTTGGCTCGGGCAAGGCCGAGCGTTGGGTGCTTTCCGACTGGGATACCGGTCGCGGCGATGCGCTTGAAATCGGCGCCGCCGGCATGCGCCGGATCGATTGCTCCGGCTAGCGCAAACCCCGAGCCAGGTCGGCTTGCAGATCGACCGGGCTTTCCAGCCCCACGGCTATCCGCAGCAAACCTTCGACTATGCCTGACGCCGCCCGCGCCTCCGGGGTGATGCGGCCATGGGTGGTGGAAGCCGGGTGCGTGATGGTGGTCTTGGTATCGCCCAGGTTGGCGGTGATCGACAGCAAACGGCAGTTATCCACCACGCGCCATGCCGCCTGGCGATCGCCCTTGACCTCGAACGACACGATGGCGCCGCCACCGGCCTGCTGCCGCATTGCCAGCGCGTGCTGCGGATGCGACGCCAGACCGGGGTAATACACCCGCGCCACTTCCGGTTGAGCTTCCAGCCAATGCGCCATTTCGAGCGCATTGGCAGACTGCGCTTTCATGCGCACCGGCAGGGTTTCCAGTCCCTTGAGAATCACCCAGGCGTTGAACGGCGACAGGGTCGGTCCAGCGGTGCGCAGGAACTTCAAGACCTCCTCGGTCAGTGCCTTGGCGCCGCAGACGGCGCCGCCAAGGACACGGCCCTGGCCGTCGAGATACTTGGTGGCGGAATGAATCACCAGGTCTGCGCCCAGGGCCAGCGGACGTTGCAGAACGGGCGTGCAGAAGCAGTTATCGACCAGCAGCAGGGCGCTGGCGGCGTGCGCCACAGCCGCCAGCGCGGTGATGTCGAATACTTCGGTCAAGGGGTTCGACGGTGTCTCGATGAATACCAGCCGGGTGTTCGGGCGCAGCGCAGCACGAAAAGCCTCGACCGTGCCCGTATCAACGAAACTGGTATCGACGCCGAAGCGCGGCAGGATGTTGCCGAACAGCTGTTGCGTGGCGCCGAAAATGCTGCGCGAGGCGACGATGTGCTCGCCCGACTTCATCAGCGCCATCACGGTGGAGAGGATCGCCGCCATGCCGCTGGCGGTGGCGATGCAGGCCTCGGCGCCCTCAAGCGCTGCCAGCCGGTCCTGCATGGTGGTGACGGTGGGGTTGGTGAAGCGGGCATAGACGTTGCCCGGCTCTTCGCCCGAGAACCGCGCCGCCGCCTGCGCGGCGTTGTCGAAGACGAAGCTGGAGGTGAGATAAAGCGCCTCGGAATGCTCGTTGAACTGGCTGCGCTCCTGACCGGCGCGCACGGCGAGGGTGTCGAACGACCAGCCGGAGGTATCCGCAACGCTCATTGCGCCTGAACCAGATTCAGGTCGAGTTGTTCGCCATCCGCGCCATCAAACCCGTCCAGGTCGTCCGGCTTGCGCAGCGGAGGAGCGGAACGCTTGTCCTCCATGCTCTGCAGATAAACGGCGGTGACGTCGCCGGTGATGTACTGGCCGTCGAAGCAGGAAGTCTCGAACTGGGTCACCGTCGGATTGACCGAGCGCACGGCCGCCTTCAGCGCGTCGAGATCCTGATAGATCAATGCGTCGGCGCCGATCTCGCGGCAGACCTCGTCGTCACTGCGATAGGAGGCGATCAGTTCGCTGCGCGTCGGCATGTCAATGCCATAGACGTTGGCGAAACGGACCGGCGGCGAAGCGGAGGCGAAGTAGACCTTTTTTGCGCCGGCCTCGCGCGCCATCATGATGATCTCGCGACTGGTAGTGCCGCGCACGATGGAATCGTCGACCAGCAGCACGTTGCGCCCCCTGAACTCCTGGCTGATGGCATTGAGCTTCTGTCGCACCGATTTGCGCCGCGTCGCCTGGCCCGGCATGATGAACGTGCGGCCGATGTAACGGTTCTTGACGAAGCCCTCACGGTAGGGAAGGTTCAATCGCGCCGCCAGTTCCATCGCCGAATGACGGCTGGAATCGGGGATCGGAATCACCGCATCGATCTCCAGGTGCGGCATGGTGAGACGGATCTTGTCGGCCAGGTAATCGCCCATCTTGGCCCGCGTTTCATACACTGAAATGCCGTCCATCACCGAATCGGGACGCGCCAGATAGACAAACTCGAACATGCAGGGAGCATGAAGGGTGCGCTCGGCGCACTGCCGGCTGACAAAGTTGCCGCGCATGTCGATCAGCACGGCTTCGCCCGGCTCGACATCGCGCAACATCTTGAAACCCAGGGTATCGATCGCCACGCTCTCCGACGCCACAAGGTATTCCATGCCTTCCGGCGTCTCGTTGCGGCCGATCACCAGGGGACGGATGCCGAAGGGATCGCGAAAGGCCAGCAGGCCGTAGCCGGCGATCATCGCCACCACGGCATAGGCGCCCTTGACGCGGCGATGTACGCCCGCCACCGCCTTGAAAATGGTCTCGGCATCGACCTGATACTTGGTCGATGCGGCCTGCAATTCATGCGCCAGGACATTGAGCAGCACCTCCGAATCGGAGTTGGTGTTCATGTGGCGCAAGTCCTGCAGGAACATGTCCTGCTTCAACTGATCGGCATTGGTCAGATTGCCGTTGTGCGCCAGCATCAGGCCGAACGGCGAATTGACGTAAAAGGGCTGCGCCTCGGCGGCGTTGTCGGCCGAACCGGCCGTCGGGTAACGGCAATGTCCGATGCCCCAGTTGCCCACCAGATTGCGCATGTTGCGGGTACGGAAGACGTCGCGCACCAGGCCGGAGCCTTTGTGCATGTGAAAACGCCCGCCTTCCGCGGTGGCAACGCCAGCCGCATCCTGACCGCGGTGCTGGAGCACCTGCAAGCCGTCGTAGAGCAACTGGTTCACCGGCGTGGTGGATACCACACCCAGAATTCCGCACATGGTCTTCCTCTATCGAAACCGAATCCGTTTTGCGGCGTCCGCAGGCAGCCAGGGCTTTGCCGCAAGCACCGCGGTTTCCAGCGGCGGTGCCAGCACCGCATCCCGCCACCCGTCGGCCTTGGGCAACGGAGTCATACCCGCCACCAGCACCGCCATCAATACCACCAGAATCCCGCGCAAGACACCAAAAGCCGCACCCAGCAGGCGATCCAGCAACCCCAACCCCGCCGCCTTCAACATCAGCGAAATCAGCATTCGCGCCAACGTGAAGACCAGCAGGACACCGACAAAAATCAGCACATAAGCCGCAGCCAGCCGCATCCCCGGTTCGGCAATCTGCTGCGCCAGCATGTTCGCCACCCCGGCCGCCTCGGCGCGGGCGACGAAAAATGCCGCGACCCATGCCGCCAGCGCCAGAATCTCGCTCACCACGCCACGCCACAAGCCAAGCAACACCGATGCCGCAATGACCGCCAGGACGGCATAATCGAACGCGGTCATCGCCCTACTTCGGCGCTACCGGGCCGTCTACACCGATTATTCTGATCTTTGAACGGGCCTTTTCGGCGGCTTCCTGACTGGCGAAAGGGCCGGCCCGGACGCGAATGCGCGGCCCTTGCGGCGAATCGAATTTCTCCGTGTAGGCGGGCACACCGACGCCCTTCAGCTTCGCCAACAGCAATCTGACGTTGCCCGCTTCCTTGTAGGCGCCGAGTTGAACCACCCACTGCGCGCCAGCACTGCCTGCCGGCTTGGGATCGACAGCCGTTGCGGCCGCCGGCTTCTCGGCGACAACGGCCTTCTTTTCGGCGACCGGAGGTTTTTCCACGGGCTTCGCGGCCGCGGCCACGGCCACTGCCGGAGTGGCTGGCGGCGCCGGACTCGCCGCTGCGGGCGCAGCAGGCGGCGGCGCAGGTTGTGCACCCGGCTTGACTTCCGGCTTTTGTTCAGCGGCGGCTTCCACGACAGGTCGCGGTTCCGGCGCCGGCATGGGAGTCGCCGCCGGCTTGCCCGGCAGGACCTTGGCCGCAAGACCGGTGGAATCCTGACCGGGGATGCGCACCTGAATGTCCTGCGTCAGAGGACGCGGCTCCCTGTCCATCACCATCGGCAATACGATGACGGCGAACAGCGCCAGCGCGGCGGCGCCGACCAGACGGCGGCGCGCGCGCTTCTTCAGCTGCAAATCTGCGTCAGGCGAGGTGTCTTGTTCCGCCATCGTGGTTACGCTGACCGGCCAAGCGACTGCAAGGCCGCAGCAACAGTGAGGAAGGATCCGAAGGCGAGGATTCTATCATCTTCGCCCGCGTTCTCTTGGGCGCAAGCGAGGGCAGCCGCCGGCGAAGCGAACTCTCCCGCAAGCTTCATTCCCCTGGCCTGCAAACGGGCGGCCAAAGCATCGGCGCCTGCCGCACGACCGCCTTCCAGGGTACACGGCAACCAGTGGGTCACCCGCACGCGCAGCGCATCGATAACGCCATCGATGTCCTTGTCGGCGAGCATGCCGAACACGGCCCAGGTATTGCGATGGAATCCCATGTCGCCGAGATTGGCAGCCAGGACGCGGGCCGCTTGCGGGTTATGGGCGACATCAAGCACCACGGCCGGACGCCCCGGCAAGACCTGGAAACGTCCTGCCAGCTGCACCGCGCTCAATCCCTGACGGATGTCCTTCATCGCCACCGGAAGTTGCCGGTGCAGAGCATCGAGTGCCGCCATGGCGCACGCCGCGTTGGCCAGTTGCTGCTCGCCGCGCAAGGCCGGAAAGGCCAGCCCGCCGCGCCGGATCACCACCCCGTCGCCGGCACCTGCCCAATACAACCACTGCTGTTCCTGTTGCTGATAGCCGAAATCCCTCCCCAGGACCTGCAGTCGCGCGCCTGCAGCGCCGGCGTGATCGGTGAGGGATCGCGGCGGCCGCGGATCGCCGCAGATCGCCGGAATCCCGCGGCGGAAGATGCCGGCCTTCTCGCGTCCGATGTCCTCGCGAGTTGCTCCGAGATAATCCATGTGATCGAGATCGACACTGGTAACGATGGTGCAATCGGGTTCATAGGCGTTGGTCGCATCGAGCCGTCCGCCGAGACCTACCTCCAGAACAATGGCATCGAGGCCGGCGGCGGCGAACACCTCCCACGCCGCCAGGGTACCGAACTCGAAATAGGTCAGCGCGGAATCGCCGCGCGCCCGCTCGACGCAGGCGAAGGCGCGGCACAGGCTTTCATCGTCGGCCGCCATGCCGTTGACCCTGACGCGCTCGTTGTAGCGCAGCAGGTGCGGCGAGGTATACAGCCCGACGCGATAGCCGGCGGCGAGCAAAATGCGTTCGAGCATGGCACAGGTTGAACCCTTGCCGTTGGTGCCGCCCACCAGAATGAGCGGACAATTCTCGCGTTGGGCCAGGCGCGCCTTGACCGCCGCCACCCGCTCCAGGCCCAATTCGATGCCGGCACTGCCACGCGGATGCTGCGCTTCGAGATGCTCCAGCCAGCCGTCCAGCCGGTCCGGAAATGGCAGCATCAGGCAGCCGGGATGCGTTGCAGAAGAGTCAGCAAGGAAGCCAGCTTGTCGCGCAGTTCGCGCCGATCGACGATCATGTCGATCGCCCCCTTTTCCATCAGAAACTCGGCACGCTGGAAGCCTGGCGGCAGCGTCTCGCGCACCGTCTGCTCAATCACGCGCGGACCGGCGAAGCCGATCAGCGCTCCCGGCTCGGCAATCACGACGTCGCCGACGAAAGCGAAAGAAGCCGAAACGCCGCCCATAGTGGGATCGGTCAGCAGCGTGATGAACGGCAGCTGGTGATGCGCCAGTTGCGTCACGGCGGCCGTAGTCTTGGCCATCTGCATCAATGAAAACAGGCCCTCCTGCATGCGCGCCCCACCCGAGGCCGTGATGCAGATGAAGGGCGCCTGCATTTCGATCGCCGCCTTGACGCCGCGCACGAAGCGCTCGCCGACGACGGCGCCCATCGAGCCGCCGAGGAATTCAAACTCGAAACAGGCGACCACAACCGGCACGGTCTTGACCGCACCCTGCATCACCACCATGGCATCGGCCTCGCCGGTGTCCTCATTCGCGGCGGCGAGACGGTCCACATAGCGCTTGCTGTCCTTGAACTTGAGCGGATCCATCGGAATGATCTCGGCACCGATCTCGAAGCGGCCTTCGGCATCGAGCAAGGCGTCCAGCCGGACACGGGCGCGCAGGCGGAGATGATGAGCGCACTTGGGACAGACGTTGAGGTTGTTCTCCAGATCGGTACTGTAGAGCACCGCCTCGCAGGCCGGGCACTTCGCCCACAGGCCCTCGGGAATCGACTTGCGTAGCCCCTCCGAGCGCTTGATCTTCGGTGGCAGCAGCTTTTGTAACCAGCTCATAGTTCCTCCGCAGGGCCGCCCCAAGGAGGGACCGCCAATAAGCATGGAGCGCAGCGAACCAAAGTCACCCCCTTCTTCGGGAAGGGGGATGGGGGGTAGGTCGTCATATGGTTTCTCCATCCATTGCGGCACGGATTCCATTCAAGAAGCTTGTAACCCGCTGCGGCGCTCCAGCGGCATCACCGCTTTCAATTTCCTCGATGATCCGGCTGCCGATCACCACGGCATCGGCCACCGTGGCAATCCTCGCCGCGGTGGCCGCGTCACGGATGCCGAAGCCGACGCCGACCGGCATTCCAACCTTCTCGCGGATCAGCGGAATGCGCCGCGCAACTTCGTCGAGATCGAGCTTGCCGGAACCGGTGACGCCCTTCAATGAAACATAGTAAATGTAGCCGCTGCCGATCTGCGCCACTTCAGCGTAACGCTTCTCGGTGGACGTCGGCGCCAGCAGAAAGATCGGATCGATGTCGGCCTGCTTCATCGCCACGGCAAACGCGGCGCACTCCTCGGGCGGGTAGTCGACCACCAGCACGCCGTCGACGCCGGCCACGTGCGCATCGCGGGCAAACTCCTCGACGCCGTAGGATTCGACGGGGTTGGCGTAGCCCATCAGAACCACCGGCGTGGTCGCGTTCTCGGCGCGGAACTCCTTCACCAGCGCCAGTACCCGGCGCAAGCTCATGCCGTGCGCCAGCGCCCGTTCCGAGGCGCGCTGAATGGTCGGCCCGTCCGCCATCGGATCGGAAAACGGCACACCGAGTTCGATGATATCGGCGCCGCCTGCCACCAGCGCCCGCATCAGCGGCAGACTGAGGTCGGGATGGGGATCGCCGGCGGTGATGAAAGGGATCAGTGCCTTGCGGCCTTGCGCGGCGAGAGTGGCGAATGTGGTGGCGATGCGTGACATGATGATGACCGGGTCAGAACTGAATGCCGGATGCTTCGGCGACGGTATGCATGTCCTTGTCGCCGCGACCGGAAAGATTGACCAGCAACATCTTGTCCTTGGCCAGGGTCGGCGCGAGTTTCGCTGCGTAGGCCAGCGCATGGCTCGACTCGAGTGCGGGGATGATGCCTTCGAAGTGACACAGATCATGGAAGGCCTGCAGCGCTTCGCCGTCGCTAATCGTGACGTACTCGGCACGACCCGAATCCTTGAGCCAGGCGTGCTCGGGGCCGACACCCGGATAATCGAGGCCGGCCGAAATCGAGTGGGTTTCGATGACCTGCCCGTTCTCGTCCTGCAACAGATAGGTGCGGTTGCCATGCAGCACGCCCGAACGTCCGGCGGTAAGCGATGCCGAGTGCTTGCCCGTATCCAGGCCGTGGCCGGCGGCTTCGACGCCGATCAGTTTCACTCCGGTGAGCGGGATATAGGGATAAAAAATCCCCATCGCATTGGATCCGCCGCCGACGCAGGCGATCACGGCATCCGGCTGACGACCGGCGAGTTCCGGCATCTGCGTCTTGCACTCCTCGCCGATCACGGCCTGGAAATCGCGCACCATCATCGGATAGGGATGAGGACCGGCGACGGTGCCGATGATGTAGAACGTATTGCCGATGTTGGTCACCCAGTCGCGCATGGCCTCGTTAAGCGCGTCCTTCAGGGTCTTCGAGCC
>Ga0114977_10003516_pt1 | contig 10058 bp, 6 predicted proteins | sample S_130805_MF_Meta_FD_87026 | JGI IMG/M metagenome (GOLD analysis project Ga0114977, IMG submission 87026) | Freshwater microbial communities from Lake Simoncouche, Canada to study carbon cycling - S_130805_MF_MetaG | ecosystem: Environmental > Aquatic > Freshwater > Lake | place: Lake...
CCGTCGGAGTGAAGTATGGCCACGAGCTGGCGGTCGGACGCCGGGCTTTGAGCGGAGGGCTCGCGGAGTACTGCCTCTTGGCCCCGGGCACCTGTGTGGTCGTGCTCGACGAAAGCCTGCCAATCAGTGTGGCCTGCCCGGCGAATTGTGCCACGGCGACGGTAGCCGGCGCGATCAGGGCCTGCGGCGCGCTCGACGGTGCGAATCTGGGAGTCGTAGGGGCCGGGATGCTGGGGCTCACGGCGTGCGCCATCGCAACGGCGAGCGGGGCCCGGGTGATCGTTGCCGAACCGGATTGGGGGCGGCGTCGTCGGGCGGCGGACTTCGGCGCTGCCGCTGCATTTCATCCCGACGACTTTGCCTCTGCCGCGGCTGGGAGCCTCGATGCCGTCATCGAGGTTTCGGGAACGAACGCCGGCTTTCTGGCGGCCCTGCCGACAGTGCGTGTCGGTGGGACCGTGATCCTTGTCGGTGCCGTGTCACCCAGCCACGATGTGCCATTGTCGCTCGAGGGGATCGTGCGCCGCTGCCTCACGATCCGTGGGTTGCACAACTACGGGCCCGACGACCTCGTTGCCGCGGTCGATTTCCTCGAGCGACATCACGGCCGCTCTCCGTTCGCGGAGCTCGTGTCGGAATGGTTTCCCCTCTCCGACACGACAGGCGCATTCACTGCCGCCGCTGATCCGGCCTGCATCCGCGTCGGCATACGACCGTGACATCGTCGCGCGGTGGAAGAGCAGCTCGCTCCGCCGCTGCGAGTATCATCAGCCGATCGCTTCGATCGCGGCGCTGGCCACCCCCTCGGGCGTGATCCCGAAGTGCTTGTAGAGGACGGGAGCGGGGGCCGAAGCCCCGAAGCCGGTCATGCCGACAAACCGGCCCTCCGTGCCGATCCACCGCTCCCAGCCGAACCCGCAGGCGGCCTCGCAGGCCACCCGGGCGGTGACGGCCCGGGGAAGGACGCTCTCCCGGTAGGCGGCATCCTGCTCCGAAAACAGATCCCAACTCGGCATGCTCACGACCCGGGGCTTGTGTCCCTTGCCACGGAGGATCGCGGCGGCGTCGAGGCAGGTCTGCACCTCGCTCCCGGTGCCGATGAGGATGCAATCGGGTTTCCCGCCGGGCGCGTCCTCGAGGACGTAGGCGCCGCGGGAGGTGCCGGCAGCGGAGCCGTAGTTCGTGCGGTCGAGCGTGGGGAGATTCTGCCGCGAGAGGACGAAGACCGCGGGGCGGTGGGGGCGCTCCATCACCACGCGCCAGCCTTCAGCCACCTCGTTGGCATCGGCGGGGCGGAGGACGGTGATGCCGGGGACGGCCCGGGCACTGGCCAACTGCTCGATCGGCTGATGGGTAGGGCCATCCTCTCCGAGGCCGATCGAATCGTGCGTGAGGATGTAGATCACGCCGAGGTCACCGAGGGCCGAGAGGCGCAGGGCAGGCTTGAGGTAGTCGAGAAACACGAAGAAGGTGGCGCAGTACGGCCGCAGGCCCGACAGTGCCATCCCGTTGCAGGCCGAGGCCATGCCATGTTCGCGAATGCCAAAGTGGAAATTACGCCCCCCGAGTTCGCCGGGGCCAAACTCCCCGGCGCCGGCCACGAGCGTCATCGTCGAGGGCGCCAGATCGGCCGAGCCGCCGAGGAGCCACGGCACGACGCCACTGATCGCCGAGAGCACCTTGCCGGAGGAGACGCGGCTGGCGAGGCCCTTGGCATCGGCCGGGAATGTCGGGATCGCCTTCTCCCACCCGGCCGGGAGCCTGGCGGCGAGCAGGTTCTCGAGCTCGTGGATCGACTCCGGGTGGGCCTTTGCGGCGGCGTCGCGGGTGGCCGTCCAGGCGCCGTGGGCTTTCGTGCCCCGACACCCGAGCGTGGCGGCGAAATGCTCCTTCACACCATCAGGCACGAGGAAGCTCGCATCGACAGGCCAGCCGTAGGCCTGCTTGGCCCCCTTGATCTCCTCCGCTCCCAGCGGGGCGCCGTGCGACTCATGCGAGCCGGCCTTCTTCGGGGCGCCGTAGCCGATCTGACTCCTGACGATGATCAGCGTGGGCCGCTTCGTCTCGGCGCGGAAGGCCTCGAGGGCGCGCTTGAGGGCGGCGGTGTCGTTGGCGTCGGCGACATGCTCGACGCGCCAGCCGAGCCCCTCGAATCGCTTGCCGACATTCTCGGTGAAGGCGAGGTGCGTCTCCCCCTCGATCGTGATCTTGTTGTCGTCGTAGATCCAGCAGAGGTTCGCCAGCTCCAGGTGCCCCGCGAGCGAGGCGGCCTCGGCGGCCACCCCCTCCATCAGGTCGCCATCGCTGCAGAGGACGTAGGTGTCGTAGTCGAAGAGCGTCCGGCCGGGGGCGTTGTAGCGGGCGCCGAGCCAGCGGGAGGCGATCGCCATGCCGACGGAGTTGCCGCAGCCCTGGCCGAGCGGGCCGGTCGTGGTCTCGATGCCGGAGGTCATGTGGTGTTCGGGATGCCCGGCACAGACGCTGCCGAGTTGACGGAAGCGGCGGATGTCGTCGAGCGATACCGCGGGCTCCTCGGTGTGGCTGCGGCGGATGCCGGCCAGATGGATGAGCGAGTAGAGGAGCATCGACGCGTGACCGCAGGAGAGGACGAAACGGTCGCGATTGGGCCAGGCCGGGTCGGCCGGGTCGTAGCGGAGAAAATCCCTCCACACGGTGTAGGCGACCGGAGCGAGCGCCATCGGTGTGCCGGGATGGCCGCTCTTGGCGGCCTCGACGGCATCCATCGACAGGGTACGGATGGTGTCGATCGCGAGGCGGTCGATGTCGGCGGCCATGGAGGGAGATCCTGGGGGAAGGGGCGATGGGGCCGGAAGTCTAAAAGCGTGCCCGAAGGGGCGTCAACGAGTGCCTCGAGGGGGAGGCGAGCAGCGACCGGGAGCGACAGGGGACTTCATCTGGCCATGTGCCGGCGGTACTCGTCGTCGAGATCGGAGTAAGACCGCCGGCAGAGTTTGGCGAGCGTGTCGGGGGAGACCGAGCCGGTGTAGACGCGCTCGAGATACTCGATGAACGCCTCACGGTAGCGGCCCCCCTGGGCATTCATGAAGAAGTCGGCGAGTCCGGAGATCTGGCTGTAGATCTGCGGGAGGCGCTGGTCTGCCTGGAGCTCGCGCCGGCCGAGGTTCGCGAGCTCCGCAAGCGGCACGTGAAAGTCGTCCTCGATGAGGCGTGCGCGGGCGGCGGGCACCCGTCCGGCGTCCGGTCCACCGAGTGTCCACCCGAAGGGGGTCGGCTCGGCGCTCTCCATGTAACAGGCTGCCGCCTCGATCGCCCAGAAGCCGCACCGTTCCCCCGCCAGCGGGCTTGACGAGCGCGCTTCGGCGAAGAGTTGATGGGCCCCCTCGTGGAGGACCGTCCGGGGCTCGGCCGTGGCGACCCGATCGCCTGGCTCCGGCGCGACGGCGAACCAGGCGGTGTGGGTCGGCATCCAGTAGATCGCGTCGCTGCGGACCGCCGCCGGCTCGAACTTCGTCACCTCGGCCACGTAGTCGTCGTGCGCGGGGAGGAGCACCGCCGCATAGGGATCACGGACCGGCATCCGACCGCGCCCCTTGAAGCGACGCTCGAGTTCCCCCGGCTCCCAGGCATACGCGCCGAACACCTGCTGCCAGATCAGGAGCGCCTCCTCGAGCTTCGCGGCGAGGGCCGCCGCGGAGGCGGGCTTGGCCGTGGAGCGGATCCGCCAGTGATCGCTCTCCACCCGCCAGGCCTTCTTGAGGGGCCGCGGCGCTTTGTCGTCGTCCTCGGCTGTCACCCACCGCCCCGATTCGTAGCGCTCGCCGGCCCGGTAGCGATCCAACCGGCCCCGCGGCAGCCAACCGTGCGACGCGTCGAATTCCTCCCCCCGGTCGAGTCGTTTGGCCACCGACGTCGAGACCCACTCCTCGCCGTGCCTCACCCAGCTCCCCACGGCGCGGGCGCGGGCGTGGTCGGGGTCGTCGCGGAGCGTACGGAAGAGGAGGGCGATGGCCTCGCCGCCGCGGCGATCGAGCGACACGGGCCCCGCCTCGAGCGCGGTCTTCTGCTCGTCGCGGGTCTTCGGGCGGTCGTGCGCCTCCGCCGCCTCGATCGCGCGGGCGAACGTCGCTTCCGCATGCTGCCGGCGGGCCGACACGAAATCCTTCCAGAGCGGCTCCTGGGGGGCGTCGATCCAGGCCGGCACCTCGAGCCGCGAAGGGACCGTGAGCACCACCTGACGATCGTTGAACTCGGGGATCTCCCACTCGCGGATCAGCGTGGCAAGCGCCTCGTGGCCGGCGGCATCGGCCCGCCGCGCCAGGGTGGCAAGCGCGGATCGCCAGGCGGCTTCGTCGAGCCCGGCGGGGCGGTCCCCGGTGCCCGGCGCGTCGTCCGCCGGGTCTGCCTCGACCGCCGTGACGCGCGGGCGCTTGGGGCTGTCGGGCTTGGGCTCCTGCGCGCTCTCGTCGTCGCCCCGGCCCGGTGAGCCGAGCCCGACGGTCATGGCGACCAGCGCGGCGATCCCCGCGACGGCGCGGGCCTGTCGAATCCGGCCGCTCAGGGCATTCTGGCGCGCAGTGCCGGGCATCAGGAGTCCTCGGCGAAAGCGGCATCGAACTGGCGGCTGGCGGGGGTGAAGTCGAGGCTCTTGACGAACTGGCAGGCCTCGGCGGCGCCGTGCTCCCGGTCCATGCCGCAATCCTCCCATTCCACCGACAAGGGGCCTGTGTACCCGGCTCGGTTCAAGGCGCGGATGATCTCCTCGAAGTCGATCCCTCCCCGGCCGGGCGAGCGGAAATCCCAGCCGCGGCGCGGGTCGCCGAAGGGGAGGTGGCTCGAGAGGATGCCGGAGCGCCCGTTGAGGGTCGTGATCGCATCCTTCACATGGACGTGGTAGATGCGGTCGGGGAAGGCGCGGATGAACTCCACCGGATCGACCCCCTGCCAGTGGAGGTGGCTGGGATCGAAGTTGAAGCCGAATTCCTCGCGGCGGCCCAGGGCCGCAAGCGCCCGCTCGGCAGTGACCAGGTCGTAGGCGATCTCCGAGGGATGGACCTCGAGCGCGAAGCGCACGCCGCACTCGGCGAAGACGTCGAGGATCGGGTGCCAGCGATCGGCAAACTCGGCGAAGCCCGCATCGATCATCGTCGGGGGCACCGGCGGGAAGGAATAGAGGAGGTGCCAGATCGAGGAACCGGTGAAGCCGTTGACGACCCCCACGCCGAGCTTCTTCGCCGCCCGTGCCGTCCGCTTCAGCTCCTCGGCGGCCCGGCGGTTCACGCCGGCCGGATCGCCGTCCCCCCAGACATGGGGCGGGAGGATCGCCTTGTGCCGCTCGTCGATCCGGTCGCAGACCGCCTGGCCGACCAGATGCGTGGAGATCGCATGGACGGAGAGCTCGTGCCGCTCGAGCTGGTCGCGCTTCTGGGCACAGTAGGCCGGCTCGTCGAGGGCCTTCGAGGGATCGAAATGGTCCCCCCAGCAGGCCAGCTCGAGCCCCTGATATCCGAACTCCTTCGCCTTGCGGGCGAGGTCATCGAGCCCCACGTCGGCCCACTGGCCGGTGAAGAGCGTGATCGGACGGGGCATGGAAGGCTCCTGGCGGCAGGGAGGGGGCTCGGGCGAATTCTGCCAGAAGTGGCCGCGGGCGGGAACGCCCGCGGCGCCGGTCGGGTCGGCGCCGGCGCGGCCGGTCAGGTCGGCGCGGCCTGTCACGTCCGGATCACGCTCCGCATCAGCCACACCCCCCAGAGGGTCACGAGCAGATTGCCGGTCCACACCGCCAGCGGCGGCACCGCGCCACTCTTGGCCTGCGAGACGCCGAGCATGAAGACGGGATAGTAGACCAGGAGGATCGGGAGGAAGCAGAGGAAAAAGCTCGTGAGGAAGTCGGCATTCCGCATCCGGATCGCCATCGGCGCCCCGACGAGCACGAAGCAGAGGCAGCTGAAGCCGTTGGCCCACCGCCGCCATGGTTCCATGACGATGCGGTGGAGCCGGGCCGTTTCCACCTTCACCGCCTGCCGCTCCCCCTCCACGCTGCCGGGCACCGTCATGTCGATCCGCCCGGAGAGGATCGCCATCGCCGTTTTCGCCGCGGCGATCTCCTCGTACATCCCGATGCGGGCGAGTTGCTCGGCGCGGGCCCGGGGGAAATCGGCCATGGCGATCTCCGACGGGCTCGTCGACGTGTTCTCCTTGCGGCTCACGGTGTCGAGGGGGATCTCGCGGGTCAGCTCATCGGGGAAGACGGCCTTCACGTCGCCGACATGGAGCGTGCCGTCGCGGCAGGTGATCGTCAGCACCCCCTTGGCGGCATCGGCGCGCAGTTCCGCTTCGGCGGCCGAGACGGTCACCGCGGCCCCCTCCTGGGGCTGATAGGAGAGGGTGGGACGGATCAGTTTCCTGCCATCGACGTTCTTGACGTTGATCGAGATCTGCGGGGCGCTGTAGGAGCGGTGCTGCTTGAGGCGGCCGTAAATGATCTCCTCGACGCTCGAGACGATGACGCGGCGGACCCCGTCCCTTCCCCACGACACCGCGACGTCGTTGAGCCACACCGACACGAAGCTGACCGCGACGGCGAGCCCGACGGCGGGCCAGATCGCGGCCATCGGCGAGATGCCGGCGGCCTTCAGCGCCGTGATCTCGTTGGTGGCGCTCATCCGGCCGAAGACGCTCGCCACGGCGAAGAGCATCGTCCCCGGGACGGCGAACCGCATCGCTTCCGGGATGACATAGGGCACGAGGGCGGCGATCTGCATGAATCCCAGCCCCTGCTGCTGGGCCTCCTTCACCAGCCCCACGACGAGCATGAACAGCGTCAGCGCGGAGAGGGCCACCAGGAACACCTGGAGCAGCTCCGAGAGGACGTAGCGGGAGACGATTTTCATGGTCGTGGCATCCCTCCGCTCAGCCCGGGCCGTTGCCGGCGGAATCCGGCGGCGCGGAACGGAAGGTGTCGCCCGAACGGGCCTCCTCCACCGACCGGGTGTAGACGGCGATCGCCTCGGCAGCGGCGACGACCGCCTCGTGGAAGCTCCCCGCCGCCACGAACTTCCGCGCCCGGGCGGCGGCGGCCTGCATCCGCTCGCACTCAGGCGCCGCCAGTCCGTCGGCGGCCGATTCGACGCTCGCCACGATGCCGTCGACGAGGGGGGGCCTTGGAGTGCAGTCGTAGCTCCGATAGGGCCCGCGACCGAGGCGGGATCCCGAGGCCAGCGCCTCGCCGCCCCCCCCGGGAAAGGCGAAACCGACGAACGCCATCACGAGGGTGGCGAGCATCACCAACAGCGCCGCGGCGCTACCGATGGTGGCGATCGACTGGGCGACCCCGGAGAGCCTGCTTGTCAGCTCGCTCCACGGGCTCAACAGGAGCGCCAAGAGGAGGCTGCCGGCCGCGACCCCGAGCTGCGTCCAGGGGAGCTTGACCGGGCCGGGGGGGTGGTAATCCTCGTCGAGCGCCCAGGGGGGGTCGCCCTGGACGCGCCGCGACACCTCCTCCTCGCCGGTCCGGGCCACGATCACGGTGACGTTGTCGGGGGCCCCGCGCACCAGCGCCAGGCCAACAAGCGCCGCGCACGACTCGCGTGGTGGCAATTCCCGGATCAACAGGCCGATCTCCTCGTCGGCCACCTGTCCGGAGAGTCCGTCGCTGCAGACGAGGAAGATGTCCCCTTGTTCGATGGCGTGCGGCCCCTCGATGTCGACGTCAACCCGCGGATGGGGGCCCATCGAGCGGGTGATGATGTTCTTCGGCACGCTCCCCTCGGCCTGCTCGCGCGACAGGCCGCCGCTGCTTTCCAGCTCCCAGACGAGGGAGTGGTCGCGGGTCAGCTGGTCGAGCGTCGTGCCACGGAGACGATAGGCCCGGCTGTCGCCGATGTGGCCGACCAGCGCCCCGCGCGGGAGGATGACCAGCGCCGTGCAGGTCGTGCCCATGCCGCGGTACTCGGGCTGCCGCTCGCCGCGGAGGTGAATCTCGGCGTTGGCCTGCTCGAGCCCGCGACGCAGCGCCAGAGGGGGGGAGCGATGGGCGTTCTTCTCGTAGATCAGCGGCACCTGTTCGGCGGCGATTTTGCTGGCCCGTTCCCCGGCCACGTGCGCCCCCATCCCGTCGGCCACCATCAGCATCCAGCCACGGGCGCGGTACTGCTGCGGACTGGCCGGCGGCACGACAGCCAGGGAGTCCTGGTTGCTCGAGCGGCGGCGACCGATATCGGTGCGGTCGCAGTAGACGAGACTCGAGCCGGTACCCACGCGTCGACAGCCTGTGGAGGGCGGGAGAGGGCGGCCGCGGAGCGGACGCAACCGGCGGATTCTAGCGGCACAAGCCCCCTCCGGCGACCGCAACCCTGTCCGCGAAAAGGGCTTGGGGCGGGTCGGTGAGCGGAGGAGGGATGCTCTGGCGGCGCCCGCGGGATCTTCCTATCGTCGATGGCATGGCGACCACCTTTTTCCACCGCCGTGGCCGGTTCGTGCCTGGTGCGGGCCTCGCCCTCGTCGTCTGCCTGGCCGCCGCCGGGTGCGTGCAGCGGCGGATGACGATCCGCTCGAGCCCGCCCGGGGCGCTTGTCTATGTGGACGACTACCAGCTCGGCACCACCCCGGTGTCGACCGATTTCGTCTACTACGGCACGCGGAAGATCCGCCTCGTGAAGGATGGCTACGAGACGCTCACCGTCCGCCAGCCCTTCCCGATTCCCTGGTATGAGGTCTTCCCGCTCGACTTCGTGACCGAAAACCTCTGGCCGTGGGAGATCCGCGACGAGCGGGTCGTCGATCTGGCGATGGCGCCGGCCGACTCCCAGCCGGCAGAGCTCGTCGTCGCCCGTGCCCAGCAGGCGCGACTCGCCGCCGGGAGCCTCCCGCCGGTGCCTGCGGCAACGCTCCCGCCGGTGGCCCCGCCCCCCGTGCCGCAGACGCTCCCGCCGCCCCAGTACCCGCCGCAGTACCAGGGTGCGCCGCTCCTGCAAGCGCCCGCCGGCCCGCTCCAGTTCCCCGGGCAGTCGCTCCAGCCGCCGATTCAAAACGCGCCCTCCCAGGGGATCCCCGGCTTGGGCGCGCCCCGGGCTGGCTTGTGAACCTCTCTCCCGCCGGCATGCCATAATCCCGGCATGGCGACCTCCCCGGGCATGACGGCCGACGATCCGACACCGGGAGCGGTCCGCACCCGCGCCGACCTCGATCGACTCAAGCTCGCCCGTCTCCGCGCCTGCCTGGCCGAGGTGCTCCCGGCGAATGCCTTCTATGCCTCGAAGCTCGGTGCGGCCCGGCCTCTGCCCGACTCGCTCTCCGAATTCGCCACCTGGCCATCGACCTCGAAAGAGGAATTCGTCGCCGGCGCCGCCTTGACCGGCCTCCCAGCGAACCTCACCTTTCCTCCGGAACAGTATGTCCGCTGCCATCGCACCAGCGGGACGCACGGGCGGCCGATGCCGGTCTTCGACACCGCCGCCGACTGGGTCTGGTGGATGGACTGCTGGCGGGCGATCCTCGCCCGGGCCGACGTCGGCCCCGGCGACCGGGTGCTCGTCGCCTCGTCGTTCGGCCCCTTCCTCGGATTCTGGAGCGGCTTCGACGGTGTCCTCGCCTGCGGCGCGATGGCGATCCCGACCGGGGGCATGTCCAGCCTTGCGCGCCTGGAGATGGCGCGGAGCCTCGCCGCCACCGTCCTGATGGCGACGCCGAGCTACGCCCTTCATCTGGCGGAGGTGGCGGCCGAGGCGAAGATCGACATCGCCTCGCTGCCGATCGGCACGGTGATCGTCGCCGGCGAGCCGGGGGGCTCGATCCCGGCTGTCCGCGAGCGGATCGGCGTCGCCTGGGACGCACGGGTGCTCGATCACGCTGGCGCGAGCGAAGTCGGCCCGGGGGGAGGGGGCGACCGGCATGGAAAGGATCTCGAGGTCCTCGAGCCCTGGTTCCACCCCGAGTTTCTGGGCGTAGAGTCAGGGCAGCCGGCGGCCGACGGCGAGCTTGCCGAGCTCGTCCTCACGACGCTCGGGCGGGTCGGCGCTCCGGTCATCCGCTACCGCACCGGCGACGTCGTCAGGCCGCGCTTCCCCACCGACGACGAG
>Ga0114977_10003519_pt1 | contig 10053 bp, 10 predicted proteins | sample S_130805_MF_Meta_FD_87026 | JGI IMG/M metagenome (GOLD analysis project Ga0114977, IMG submission 87026) | Freshwater microbial communities from Lake Simoncouche, Canada to study carbon cycling - S_130805_MF_MetaG | ecosystem: Environmental > Aquatic > Freshwater > Lake | place: Lake...
CAGTTGACTATAAATTACCCAACAACGGCGGAATAATTTATAATTTTAACACGGGATCTTTTGAATTACATAAAGAAGACTGGTCTATAAAATTAGATAAGTTAACATCTGTTAGAAATCAAATGCTGAGTAACACTGACAAATATATGTTAATTCCGGATTTGCCTGATGATATTCAAAATGAATTGATAGTTTATAGACAGACACTGAGAGATGCAACAAGCAAAGTTGGAAATGAATGGAATACTATTCATGATATTGAATGGCCAGAATTTCCACAAAAATTATTACCACAGTTTATTAAGTTTCCAGAAGTTGATTCAAATGTAGACACTAATTTAGAATAAGATTTTAAATCTTAATAAAAATAAAGGGGCTTATAGCCCCTTCATTGTTTCTGGATCGTCTAATAAAACAAACGGCCTCCACGGATTGCCTAATTTTTCTTCTTCTGATACTATATCAAACGCTATACTAAATCGCTGACAATCAGTTATTTCACTATAATGCGAAACCCAGCTAGGAAAAAGTACAATAACATTTTCTAATGACTGTATTTCTAAAATATCAGTTGGTTGAGTCGGGTGTCTAAACATTAAATTTGCATTAGAAGACCGAGGGTAGTAGCACCCTGATAAGTATGTAGTATGTGTTGATGTATGGCAATGTTCACTGATAAATTCACCATCACGTAAAATGTTAGCCCACACATGCATCCACACTTTAGTGCGTTTTGATTTCATTTCAGATAAAAACAACAAATAATTTTCTCTAATTTTATCAAACAATTTTTTTTGAATTGGATCATTAGGAAATTTATCTAAATGATCACCATTTAATCTTTTTCCTAAATCGTCTACCAAATTGTGTTGTTTCCAAAATTGAGTAAATCTGTACGGATCACTATTGCTTTTTACTACTTCGCTTACTAAACTTTCTTTTTCAAGAATAGTTTCACAGCTAACGCAGTAATCAATAAGTTCGTTATTTACTTGTCGATTGCCGTCAACGGCTCGATAAAATGGAGCGTTTATATCTAATGCAAACCTATTTTGAGGAACATTATTGCCCCTCCATATAAAAGAATTATTCATTGGGCACCTTTACTAATTTATTAATTTCTGGTAAGTACAAATATTGTATCTCACTTCTTCTTAAGGTATCTAATGCATCATCAATTGTTTCAACTAATGGGTCACCACCAAGGTTAAATGATGTATTAAATAAAATTGGAACATCTGTAATTTTTCTAAATTCTTCGATCAGTTCGTAATAATGTTTATTTTGTTCTACGGTTACTGTTTGAATTCTGCAAGATCCGTCGACATGCATTATACTAGGAATTTTTTCTTCAATCCCCGGTAAACAATTAACGGCATACATCATTGTAGGTGATTCATCTAGCCCTCTTAAATCAAACCAGTCATGCACATGCTCTTGTAAAATAGAACCAGCAAATGGTCTAAACCATTCTCTATTTTTAACTTCGTTAACTATATCCTTACCATTTATTACAGTTGGATCAAACAAGATAGAACGATTACCAAGTGCGCGAGGACCACCTTCTGATCCGCCTTGGTACATTGCTACTATATTTTTTTCTCGAATCAATTTAGCAATATCGGCTTTGGTTGTATCAACCATAGTTTCATTATCAGTTAATTGAATATCATAACTGCCATTTTTTTCAAAATAGTTTGGTCCGTGATAAATTGTAGTTTGTTTTCTAATTGTATAATCTAAATTTTCTGTATGATGCACTAATTTTGCAGCACCGATACAAGTACCGCCGTCGTGACTAATTGGTTCATTATATAATTTAACATCGGCTGGTAAATGTTTTAAATATTCATAATTTGCAACACAATTTAGTCCATAACCTCCGGCAAGCACAACGTTTTTTGATCCGGTAATTTCTACTGCTTTTAAAATTAATGCAAGTACTTCTTCTTGTGTTGCTTTTTGAACCGCGTATGCAAAATTTTTCTTAATTGTTAGATTATCAGTATCTAAATACGGGAATGCAACTTTGTCTACATTTGCTCCATTTGGATAGTTTGGGACAAATAAGTTTCTATTACTGAATCTACGTCCAGATTGTCCGTGAAATATAAATGGAATATTTTCATCAGGTTTACCATACGGAGCAAGCCCCATGGCTTTTCCGGCTTCGATAAATGGGAATCCACAATAATCGGTCATTGCTTCGTAGCATTTTGTAATTCCAGGTTTATCTGAAAATATAACATCGTGCAATCCTTCTCTGCCTCTATGAGTATGTGGCACTTGTGTTTTTTCAAATGTAGGTTGTGGCCCGCGAACTCCGATATGTTTGTACTTAGTAATAATTTCTCCAGGATAAGTAGCATGAAAAATACTTTCTAATTCCCAGCCAGTATTATTATCGCCTAATGGGACAAAAGTGCCTGCACCATCAACTACTACGCACGCTGCTTCTTCAAAACCAGAATTAAAAAACGCACATGCCGCATGTAATTCATGATGAATCATTCCTAAATCAACTACTTGCGGATGAGATTCTCCGTTAAATTTTTGATCAATTAACCCAATTTTGCGAGCAAATCCGGTATATATATCATCGCCAGTAAAATCAATTTTACCAGCAGATAGCTCGAGTGAATTAGTATGTGCAACTACTAAAAAATCAATTTTATCTGTATACTCTTTAATCTTTAACAATCCGGCAAGCGGGCCACCGTCGTATTTCTTTTTAGATAAGCGTTCTTCTTCAATATAAAAAACTAACTCTCCGTCTTTTAATAAACAAGTTGCTCCATTGTGTCCTCGTGTTATTCCTGCAATCCACTGTGTCATATAAGTCCTTAATTAGTTTGTTGTTTGTTTAATGTGATGTTCAATACTTGTGTACAATAACTCAAATTCTTCATCAGATAAAGATAAAGCAGGATCGTTGTATCTATCAGCTAAATGTCCGTCAAATTCACTAATTCGTATAGGTGCATACCTTTTTTTAAAGTTAGGTTTCTCCCAGATATTAAAATGATCAGGATATGTTACATTTACTGCAAATGTACTGCCTAAAATTACAGTACCTGGTGTATTAAATCCGTATGCAAAATGTTGACCTACACTATCGCAGCCAATAAAATAGTCAGCCATATCGATAACAGCTGCCCATTTTCTTAAATTTAAATCTTTAGGATGTATTGAAAAGTTATCGTTTGGTGTAGGAAATTCACTCATACACAATACATTGTAATCCTTTCTTAATCTTTCAATAAGTTTTAAATAATCTCGTTGTTCAAAACTACGTGTCCCAGTATCAACTACGACACCGATATCAGTGTTTACCTGAGCGCCGCGACCATACGGTTGAATTACAATAGTTTTTTCTTTTTGATGTTCTTTTCTCGCTAGTGCAATCGCAGCAACTCCATGTAACTCTTCATCTTTATTTAAAAATAATGTAGGACGAGGTAATTGTCTAACTTCGGTAATACCATTTATTTGCTTATCAAATGCTTGCGAAATACTGCATCTTTGATTATAATAATCATTATCTCGATATGGTTCTAAGGAAACAATTTCTCCGTTTTTAATAATTAAATCAAATATACCTTTGTGATTAACATCGTATGCTTTGTCTTGTAAAACAGGATGACTCCAAAATATGTCTAAACCTGATTCGCAAATAATGTAAAACTCATCATGTGTTTCAGCATATAATTCTAATGCAGGTAATGCACTAACTACTCGGCCAGTACCGCCGTTAATAAAAAATATTTTATACATATAATTCCTAATGGTGTGTTGCATCTATTTATAGTATCATTTTTGTACAATTTTTAAATCTGATTAAGAGTCTGCCCATTCTAAAATTGATTTAAATGACGTAAATGATTTATTTTTGTTGCTACCAATTTTAATAGGAATAGCTTTTACCTTTTTAGCAGCTACTAAATCATCATCAAATGCAGATAATACTTTAATGTTAGACCAATTAATTCCAATATTTTCAGTTGCACGACGAAACATGCCCGGGTTTGGAACAACATAAGGATCGTGTTGATCAAACCCGGGTGCCCAGTATGTGCCTTTAACTGTAACACCATGTTGCTTAACTAAGCCTTCTATTGAGTTGGCTAATTCTTGAAAATCCGCCATTGATAGTGGTGTTAATTTAAATTGATTAATAAACAACACCACAGATGTTGTGGATGCAATTTTATTTAAGAAATGTGATCCTTCGTCGCTACATACAAAGTATTGATCAGTTATATTTGATGCTGCACTATCAATAATAGTACCCCATGGGAAAAGTCCAATAGTGTCTGATGGTACAACTGGTTGATTTAATAAAAATTTATATCGATTCATAGTCTGCCTATTAAGTTTTTTTAATATTTATAATAGTAATAATGCAGGTGTACTAATTTTGAATAGTAAGTATTTACAATAAATCGATAATATCAATAACAGTTTGAATCTTAGTTTGAATAACTTTATTACGCAAGCTAAGATTTAAACCGCGATGTATAGGTTTAGGTAATGCTTGTAAACTAAACCAACCCCAAGCAATATGTTCATCACTTAAAGTCGGTACAAACTCATTATCTACTAAACAAAAGTAAGTATGAAAATTAAAGACATTATCGTTAGATACAAATTTTTCTAACGGTAATGTTTTTTTAATGGCTGGTAAAAATCCAATTTCTTCTTCAATTTCACGTTGTAATCCCTGCCATGGGGTTTCGTCAATTAAGTTAGTACCGCCGACTAATCCCCATGTACCTTGATGTTTTCCTGCTGATTTTTGAATTAATAGCACTCTATGAGTAATTTGTGAATAGATCAATGCACCACTACAAATTACATTGTCTGTTACAGTTCTAATCGCCATTTGCCCACCTTGTATATGCCTTCAAAGCTCTTAACCCATGACACACCATTCCACATGTATTGAATTTTAGATTCCGGATAGGTGTTAGTTTGCCATATAATCACATCAGTTTCATTAATAGAACTAAAGATAATACTCCATTTAGTACCATCCCATTCAACAATATCATTGGCATGTGCAACTAAGTCGTGTCCGTTAGCACTTTTCCATCCGTCCGGACCATCCTGATTACTACTGTCACCAATACTAGCTGTTAACAAATAACGAAGTCCGACAGTTATTGGATGATCTTTTGGGTTAAATGTTTGCGGATTAATGATTGCATCAACTGTTCCAGGTGCACCTGGTTTATAGTTTGGCCCATCATTATATCTTGGATCAAAATCAAAAAGTCCAACACTATTAATGCCAGTATTTGGATTAAGACTATCTAGGTCCCATTCGGCAATTAATATAGAATCGTTAATAGTATCTCTAGTTAATGTTCCATTAACTTCAGTTCCATCAGGTTGTGTTAAAAATAACCGTGCTATACCTGGAATAAATTTATTTGGGAACATGTCTAACAATAAATCCCACAGTAACTCTTTGTTTACACGTTGAGGCATATCAATTGATAAATCATTAGATAATCCACTGTTATGTGAATCTAATAATGTAATTTTATTATTAAACACTTCGATTGTATAATCTTCTGTAACTGTGATCACGTTGGTCATTATTGAAGATATAGTAGTATCGGGTATAACTGCATCATTACCAAACCCGGATATTTCTGGAGAGTTTGCATCGTGTATGTTTGAAATAATTTTTCTAATAATGCCAAGTTGTTTAACTTTTACCGGTGGACTAATCCATATTGGTGCTTCTAATGTTAATGTACCAATGTCAATCGGAGTATCATTACCAACTGGAATTGCCCTACTTGACCAGTTAACACTGTTTAAGTATAGTACTGAAAGGCTGCTCCAATCAAGATAATTATCAGAAGTTTGTATTTCTAAACTTGGATTAAAGAGCATAAAGATTTGCTCCATAAGTTGTAACTTTTGATCAGTACTTGCAGTCCATATGTCAACTTTCATAGTTAACTTAAATGGCGTTGGCATTATCTTTTCTACTGTATAACTTCTACCTAAGTTACTTGTATATTCACCGTTAACAATTTCTCGTTCTCTATACTGTGTTTTTTTAACAAAAGTTGGATCTTGAATTCTTTCACGATCTAAATCTAATGCATGTATGTAAACACTTATCTTTGGTATAGAGTTCATAGTGTTTTCTGAATTTTGTCTTATAATGGTTGCAGCTTGTCTATCAGCATCACCATAGGCTACTGGAACACGATGTAAGGTTCCGTCACTATATCTAACAGTAAAGCTACTAAACACACGTATTGTCTGTGTAAGGTACCGTCTAATAGCACCGTCATAAAAATGTTGCATATATTCTCCTATTCCAATATTTATTGCAGTGCTATTTTAAAAATCTGCGTCTGGCATGCTAGCTTTTGGGCGTAACGCTTGTGTAATACTTTGACGTTCATTTTCTCTATGATTAAACAACATTACTCGCCATGCACCTGCATACGGAACAGTAATCTGAGACGCATCAACTATAGGTAAGGTGACTTTAATTTTGTTTACACCAATATCTGTATATGACTGTATTAAGTCCGGATGATCTGCAATTACAAACTCTAATCGAGTTGTTTCAAATTTAAGTACAAGGTATAACGCAGTAGTTGGATATGTAAATTGTGTATTAAATTCAAAATCACCCACTTCAAATCTAACATAATCAACTGCAACTTCGTCCACGTATGTAAACTTGTTATTGTTAATGAAACTAGTTTTTAATGTTTGTCTACTATCAGTATTTGTCATTGTCATACGTATGTTATCTTCAACTTTTATCCAACGCTGTCCGTTAAATGTAAACAACCTATTTGGTAAAAAATCAACCCTTAGGTAATAATCATTTGCTGCTGCATTTGATGGGAACCGGATTCCTGTGCCAAACACATAGCCATTTGGAGGATATCCATCACCAAACAGATAACCGTTATAACCAGTTCTTAATGGTACTGCGTTAACACTATTAACATTAATATTTGATAATCCGTTAATTGTTTGACTACTGTAACTTGTATCAATCTCATCCGTATCAACAGTTAACAATAATTTTCCACCGGTATCTGGATCAATTGCTAATGTATAGAATTGTCTAGTTTCATATCCACACAACGGTACATCAAGTTCTGATTGTCTTACAATTGCATCAGTAATTTCAAGTTCTTTGTTGCGGGTACTTAACAATTCACGTAATGCAAACGGCACATCTTCTCCTGCAGGTTTATCAAGTATGTCAGAATACTGTTGTGTATCTGTAAGTTTTTTAAGTTTTAATCGGTATAGATGAGGATACCATGTAGCACTGTATCCTTCACTAGGACGATCTACTTCTTCAACTACAAAGAATCTAGGCATGCTAAGATCTAAGTCGTTTAATGCAAAGTCATCTTTTAAATGCGGTAGTTCCATAACATCACCTGCAATTGGTTTACGACCTAATGCAGAAATCATGTCATTAATATGAACAGTCATAAAGACAGTGTCGTTATCTATAAACAAACCAAATTGGCTTAAATTAAAATTAAGATTTTGTAGTTGATAATGACCGCGCACACGATAAATTTCTTGGTCATATTTGCGATCGCGATTTTCTAAGAATAGTAAATCTTGAATATTTGTTTCTTTAATTACATCATATATTGGCTGATCTGCAGTTCCTTCAGTAGGATTTTTAGGACCTAAATATTTATGAAGATGAACATCTGTGCAACCAACTTGGAACATTCTTGATATCTGACGATCAATAAATCTGTAATTATTTCCTTTCTCCGGCTTATAAAGACTAAGTCTCGGCATATTACTTCTCCTTGGGTATTATCATATTTATCGCAATATAGATTTACAGTTCGCACCGTGCCATCTAGTGTAATTACATTTAACACATTCTACACCACAATATTCGCATTTATATTTTGTTCTTTGTAATGCTAATACTGACATTTTCTGTTTTACCTCATCAGTATGAGTAACACCTAAATTCCATGGTGTTCTACCTTGTGCTTTTTCTGATATCTTCTTTCTAGATTCTGCAGTATGAGTATTGCCATACATTGGGTTGTTTTTACCTGCTAATCTTCCTTTATTTGCTTTAGAGATTTTTTGCTTAACTTCGTCAGGGGTAGTTATGCCTTTTCTTAGTGATCCGTATTTCTTTCTTAATGAATCATATGTATGAGAATTTGGTTTATATCTTATTTGAAAATCTCTTCCTTGAACTAGCATTCTCCAAATTGCATGTTTCATTTTTCTAAGATCATCTCCTTCTACCATTTTAGTAAGTAACCAATGGCATATAAAATGTTCTCTTGCAGTTAACATAACTAAGTTGTCTTTTTTATTAGATCCGCCTAAACTTTTTGGTATAATATGATGTTTTTCAGAATATCCGGATAACAGATCTCGTATTTGTGCTGATTTAATTATATTAAAATAGATGTTGGTATATTTATTATTGATAAATATCATTGTTGATGTCCTCCTGAGGCATTAAGGTAGCTGGGAATTGCAGTTCCGCGAGCTACATTTTTATTTATCATAACGATTAACATGGAGTAGCAATATATGTCTGATGAAACATCTGCATTAATAGAAAGAAACAAAGTATTTGAATATGTACGAGTAATGCTTGGCGACGAGATGATTGACATAGATTTAAGCCCGATTCATTACGAAACTGCATTAGATAGAGCGTTAACTCGCTTTAGACAACGCAGTCCGAATGCAGTAGAAGAAAGTTATAGCTTTTTAGAACTAGTACAAGATCAAAACGAATACAGATTACCTGATGAAATTATAGAAGTACAAAGTGTATTTAGACGTGCTATTGGATCAAGGTCTGGTATAGGTGCAGGCGGTACATTATTCGAACCATTCAACCTAGCATATACTAACACATATATGATGAGCGGTAGTATGATGGGTGGACTTGCAACTTACGAATTATTTGCAGGTTATCAAAAATTAGTTGGTAAAATGTTTGGTAGTTATATTGAGTTTAAATGGAAGCCTACTAGTCATGTACTGACAATTTTACAACGTCCATTTGCACAAGGTGAACAAATTTTAATTAAATCACACAACTTCCGACCTGATTTTGTGTTGTTAACTGATATCTATGCTAAACAATGGTTGCGTGATTATACACTTGCAACTTGTAAAATTATGTTAGGTGAAGCACGTAGTTTGTTTTCGCAAATTGCAGGACCGGGTGGTGGCATTACATTAAATGGTAATGACATGAAAACTGCAGGTAAAGAAGAACTTATTGCTCTTGACAAAGAACTTGAAACTTTAATATCTGGTGGGACTGGGTATACGTTTGTAATAGGATAAGTTGACATTCTTCTAAAACTAGTGTATAATATAATTTTAGGAGAATATTATGATAATTGGTATTGTAGGAAATATAGGCGAAGGCAAAGATACTATCGCAGATTACTTAGTTAATCAACATAACTTTAAACGTGAAAGCTTTGCAGGCACATTAAAAGATGCAGTTGCTGCAGTATTTGGATGGGATAGATCAATGCTTGAAGGACAAACTAAAGAGTCTAGAGAATGGCGTGAACAAGTTGATCAATGGTGGGCAGATAAGTTAAATATTCCAAACTTAACCCCTCGTTATGTATTGCAGCAATGGGGTACAGAAGTATGTAGAAGAAGTTTTCATGACGCTATTTGGGTTGCAAGTTTAGAAAATAAGTTAAGAAATGTAGATACTAATGTTGTTATAAGTGATTGCAGATTTCCAAATGAGTTTGACACTATTAAAAATTTAGGTGGTATAATTGTTCGTGTAAAACGCGGTCCTGAACCAGAGTGGCATACACATGCACAAGGTGCGTTAGCTGGTAATATTGAAGATATGTTAATCTTAAAAGAATTTGAAATCCACGAAAGTGAGTGGGCATGGTATGGTTTAGAAGTTGATCATACTATAGAAAATAATGATACGCTAGACGCATTATACGCAAAAGTAATAGAAATAGTTAAGGTTTAATGCTATAAAATTACAATTTACTATAAATACAGTTAGAA
>Ga0114977_10003524_pt1 | contig 10046 bp, 8 predicted proteins | sample S_130805_MF_Meta_FD_87026 | JGI IMG/M metagenome (GOLD analysis project Ga0114977, IMG submission 87026) | Freshwater microbial communities from Lake Simoncouche, Canada to study carbon cycling - S_130805_MF_MetaG | ecosystem: Environmental > Aquatic > Freshwater > Lake | place: Lake...
CGCATTTTAAATTCTCCCGGGAAATTAATGTTGAATGTTATTGAAAAGTGCAAATGAAAAGATTTTTTCCATGCAAAATGATTCATTTTACGAGAACCACTTCATAAAAAACTTCAGCGCCTTCATTTTATCGCCGTAAGGCGCATACCGTACCGGCAGGTCTAACCAGTTATAGCGTGTAGTAATTCCTTTTTTAAAGCTGAACGTATTAAAGGAGTGTTTGCCATGATAGGCTCCAACACCGCTGTAGCCTACGCCCCCGAAAGGCAGACGGTGGTTCGCAAAATGAACAATGGTGTCGTTCACCGTTCCTCCGCCAAATGAATGATTCCGGATTATTCTGTTAATAAATCTGACATGATTCGAAAAAACATACAAGGCCAGTGATTTTTCGTATGAATGTATAAAAAGGGTAAGATCTTCTTCGGTTTTATATCCGATAACAGGGAGGATGGGGCCGAATATCTCATGCTTCATCACAGGACTGTCGGGTCCCGGATTGTCGAGCAGGGTGGGTGAAAAATAGAGGTCGCTGCTGTCGGTATCCCCGCCTGTTAATATTTTTTCGCCAACCAGCAATTTACGCAGAACTTCAAAATTACTAAGGTTGATAATCCTTGCATAATCAGGCGATTGCTGGGCATTTTCGCCGTAGGTTAATCGGATTTCTTTCTTGCACTGTTCCACAAAATTATCTTTTACACTTTCGTGCACCAGCACATAATCAGGAGCGATGCAGGTTTGACCGCAATTGATGAATTTTCCCCACAAAATACGACGGGCAGCCAGTTTTATGTTGGCAGTTTCATCAACAATACATGGATTCTTTCCGCCCAGTTCAAGGGTAACGGGAGTGAGGTGCTCGGCTGCAGCTTTTGCCACAATTTTCCCAACTGTTATGCTTCCGGTAAAAAATATGTAATCCCATCGTTCGCGCAGCAGTTTTGCCGCTACCGCCACTTCCCCTTCAATAACACTCACATGCCCCGGATCAAAAACAGCTGCAATAATCTCTGCAATAATCCGGCTTGTATTCGACGAATGTTCCGAAGGTTTTATTACAATAGTATTACCTGCCGCTATGGCTCCGATAAGTGGCGAAAATACCAGTTGAAAAGGATAATTCCATGGAGCAATGATCAGTACAGTGCCGTAAGGTTCTTTGTAAAGCCTGTTTGTTGAAGGGAAGTTCACCATCACAGGCCTGATATACCGGGATCTTGACCAGGAATGCAGTTTCCGGATTGCCAGTTTCAGTTCGTTGATCACAATGCCGGTTTCAGTCATCACGCTTTCGAATTCAGGTTTCCTGAAATCGTCGTACATGGCACGGGCAATGTCCTTTTCGCGTTTCACCAGCTCTTCAAGCAGGCGTTTCAGGCAAGCTTTTCGGAAGGCAATATCCTTAGTTTGCTTGCTTTTAAAAAAGTCTTTCTGGCGATCTACTATTGCTTGAACTTCCATTAGAGAAAACTGTTTTAGGCGGATTTAAATGTACTTATTTGTGCCGGGTGCCGGGTGCCTGGTGCCTGTGGATCGGCACTTCGACTCCGCTCAGTGCCCGGAGAACTTTCAGTGCCAGGGGAACCTGGAACCCGGAACCCGGAACAAACTCCGTCAACTCAGCTTCCCATCTTACTCGCAATCCTGTTCATTCCCCTCTCGGAAATAGCTGTTATTGTTAACGATGGATTTACCCCGGGGTTTGCTGAAATCATAGAGCCATCAAAAACATACATATTTTCATAGCCGAAAACCTTATTGTTGCTGTCGATTACCCCTTCCTCCGGTGTACTGCCCATGCATGCTCCGCCCAGGATATGCGCTGTTGATGGAATTCCTGCCAGTACCTCATTCACCATGATCTGAGGTTTCGCTTTAATAAGTGCCGAAAACATATGAGCTAACCGATGTGCCTCGGGAATAAACGGGGTAGGGGCCTTGCCCTTTTCTATCAGCGTCTTGGTGCCAAACAGCCCGATTCGCAATTTCAGTGTGCTGTCGAGGTGCTGCATAAATAACAGTACTGTGCTGCTGCGGGCAAAATCGCGTACAAAAAACACTTTGAACCAGCTTACAGGTGCCGAAAAGGGCAATGCTATCAGTTTTAAAATGCGTAACAATGGATTCTTCTCACTTACCATGGGCATCATGGTTAAGCGCCAGAAACCTGAACCTTCGCCGTAGCGAACCGGCTCGAGATGGCTGTTTTCGTCCACTTCCAGTATGGAGCCGATAGCGATGCCCTTGTGTAATTCGAGGGTTTTGTCGGTGGAAGTATTATAAATAAGTGCTTCGTTATTGGTACGGAGCATATCGCCAACTCTCGGACTCAGGCCTGGTAGTGTGGTTTTTTTTAGTTTCAGCAATAAAGGAACTGTCCCCAGAACACCACCTGCAAATATTATATTTTTAGCCTCAAGGGTCTGATTTTTCGAAAAATAAGTTGTCGACTTCCGTAAGCCTACCGTATACCCGGCATTCCCTTTTTCGCCAATAGGATTAACGGAGGTAACTAGATGTTCAGCTAAAATAGTAACGCCAAGCTGTCGCGCCAGGTGGAGATAGTTTTTATCGAGCGTGTTTTTTGCATTGTGACGGCAGCCGGTCATACAGGCACCGCAATGCTGGCATCCGGTCCGGTCGGGGCCTTTCCCTCCGAAATACGGGTCTTTGACTGTTACATCAGGTTCTCCAAAATAAATAGCTGCCGTAGTGGGCGAAAAGTGCGCTGCTTTGCCAATCTGCTCTGCTAGCTTCTGCATCACACGGTCGCTTTCAGCAAGTACTGGATTTACTGCAGCTCCAAGCATCTTCCAGGCTGTTTCGTAAAAAGGTGCAAGTTCTTCTTCCCAGTTTTCAAGTCCAGCCCAGGAACCATTTACGAAAAAAGGGGACCTGGGTTTAGGCAGTGTATTTGCGTACACCAACGATCCGCCACCCACACCCACACCACTGAGTATGCTGGCATGCCTGAAAAAATTAAGTTTCTGGATACCAAAACATTTTAATGCAGGAATCCATAGCCATTTTCGAAGGTCCCAGTTGGTTTTGGCAAAATCGCTGCTCCCGAATTCTTTGCCCTTTTCAATAACCAGGACAGAATACCCTTTTTCGGCTAACCGAAGGGCAGAAACAGATCCTCCGAAACCGGAGCCTATTATGATGTAGTCGTAATTTTCCTGTAGCTGCATAGTGGGATATTTTGAGTTTGACGAGTTTGAAGGGTTTTGGGGTTGAAGGGTTTTGGGGTTGAAGGGTTTTGGGTTTGAAGAGTTTCGGGTTTAAAGAGTTTCGGGTTTGAAGGGTTTCGGGTTTGAAGAGTTTAATGTTCACATATAAACTTTATGATTTTATTTCGGGCTGAACAATTTAAAACCTTTTAACTCTTCAAACTCTTCAAGCCCTTCAAACCATTTCAACCCCTTCAACCCTTTTCAACCTCTTCAAACATCTCAACCTCCATATTCCTTCGCCATTTCATGAAGTGTTTTCCCGGCAAGTCTGTATACAGTCCAGTCATCCAATGACTTAGCGCCTAAGCCTCTGTAAAAGCAGATGGAAGGTTCGTTCCAGTCGAGGCAGGCCCATTCGAGCCGGCCACAGCCTCTTTCAACAGCAATTTTAGCCAGGTATTTCAGCATATTTTTGCCAAACCCTTTACCGCGCATGTCTGGTTTAATATACAGATCTTCGAGGTAAATCCCGGCCTGGCCTAAAAACGTTGAAAAGTTATGAAAAAATAAGGCAAACCCAACAGGCAGACCGTTAAATTCTCCGATTATCACTTCTGCCATTTTTTGTTGAAACAGTGTTTTACGCAGGTTCTCTTCTGTGGCAACCACTTCATGGCTTAGTTTTTCGTATTCGCCCAGTTCAGTAATAAACTGAAGAATAAGTTTTACATCAGCTTCTTTGGCTGGGCGGATTTCAAAATGGTCAATTAATGATTGGTCAGATTCATTCATCGTTCCTAATTAGTGTTAGATTAGTTCAATTACTGCTATAACCTACGGATATTATCGCATCAAGATTATAGAATTTAATTTTTCGCTTTACACTTCGCTGACCTTCCTTTTGAACTACCGAGAATTCCCCGGTAGTTGCAAGTTCTTCTAATTCCCCTGTTTCAAAGACGTTTTTTAGATGAATGCTAATAGTATCAGGATCTTTGTCAAATAATTCTGCCATCTGTTTTTGTGACAGCCAAACGGTATCATTCTCCAGTTTCACCTGAATCTCTGTTTTCCCGTCTTCTAATTGAAAAATAGTAACTTCGGAATCAGTCATTACCTATATTTCTTCAAAAATAGCAATTTTTTCAGGATCCAGAGTATTAAAGAAAGTCTTTGGATTATCTCTGAAATACAAAATCCCCTATATTCCTTCAATCCGTATCTTTGCATAAACTTTCAATTGTCCATGGATCAACTCCCACTTAAAGCCTGGCTTCCGATTACCCGCGACGAAATGCTCGCCCGAGGCTGGGACGAAGTGGACGTTGTGATAATTTCGGGCGATGCCTATGTGGATCATCCTGCTTTTGGCACGGCTGTAATAGCCAGGGTTATTGAAAATGCTGGATTCACGGTTGCCATAGTTCCTCAACCCAACTGGAAAGATGATCTGCGCGACTTCCGCAAATTTGGCAGGCCAAGACTTTGCTTTGCAGTTGCAGCAGGCAATATGGACAGCATGGTGAATCACTACACTGCCGGCAAACGTCTTCGTTCGGATGATGCATACACTCCCGGAGGAAAGGCGGGTTTCAGGCCCGATTATGCTACCGTTGTTTATTCGCAGATACTCAAAAAAATATACCCCGATGTCCCGGTCGTTATCGGCGGCATCGAAGCCAGCATGCGCCGGCTGGCCCATTACGATTACTGGTCGGATACGCTCAAACCTTCGGTTCTAATCGACAGCGGTGCCGATATCCTTGTTTATGGTATGGCCGAAAAAGGAATTGTGGAGGTTTTGAAAAAGTTGAATGAGAACCCGGAAATCGGGTGGCTGACTGATATCCCTCAAACGGGTTTTGTTGTGCCTCTGGCAGCAGCAAAGGGATTTGAAAACAAAGAGAAATCGATAACACTTCCTTCGTATACAGCGTGTCTTCACGACAAAAAAGCATTCGGAGAGTCATTCAAACACATTGAGCAGGAAAGTAATAAGGCTTCGGCCAAAAGGCTTATTCAGCATTCGGGTGAACAGGCGGTTATCATCAATCCGCCTTTTCCCCTAATGACATCGGCTGAACTGGATGCCGTTTATGCTTTGCCATACACTCGCCTTCCGCATCCGAAATACAAAAAACGCGGAACAGTTCCGGCTTACGAAATGATCCGACATTCGGTAACCATGCACCGCGGTTGTTTTGGTGGCTGCGCCTTTTGCACGCTCAGTGCACACCAGGGGAAATTTATCTCGAGCCGTTCAGAGAAATCCATACTTAATGAAGTGAAATCCATTACAGAAATGCCCGACTTTAGCGGTAATGTTTCCGATCTGGGTGGTCCTTCTGCCAATATGTATAAAATGCAAGGCTTCGATCTCGATATTTGTGAAAAATGTAAAAGGCCATCCTGTATTTTCCCTGCAATATGTAGCAACCTGAATACCGACCATAAGCCGCTCACCAATCTTTACAAACAGGCTGCAGCTATTAAAGGCATTAAAAAAATATACATCGGCAGCGGGATACGTTACGATATGCTTACCGGCCGGAGCCCGGAAGAGGATAAAAGGTTCGGATTAACCGATTATACCCGCAACCTGGTGAAATACCATGTTTCGGGCCGTTTAAAAGTAGCCCCTGAACATACCAGCGATCATATCCTCAAAATCATGCGGAAGCCTTCTTTTAAATTGTTTCATCAGTTCAAGCAAACTTTTGACAAGTTGAACCAGCAGGAAGGCTTAAGGCAACAAATCATTCCGTATTTTATTTCGAGTCACCCCGGAAGCAACCTCACCGATATGGCCCATTTAGCCTGCGAAACCCGCGAAATGGGATTTCAACTGGAACAGGTACAGGATTTTACGCCTACACCTCTCACCCTGGCTAGTGCCATTTATTATTCAGGCATACACCCGTATACTGGCGAACAGGTGTTTACGGCCCGCAACCGGCAGGAAAAGGAAGATCAGCGAAAATTTTTCTTCTGGTATAAACCCGAAAACCGGCAGTGGATCAGGCAGTCGTTGGCCAAAATGGGAGAATCTTCCCTTGCCGATCGTTTACTGGGAAGCGGAAAACGTTAATACATAAAAATTGCAGTAAGTTACATTCGGGCGTTACCGCTTTACAGTATGCTGTAAAATTAATAAAGGGGAAAGGAAACTCCATACCGGCTTAGTTTTCTTCTAGCCTTTTACCAAATTTTCTTCCGGATTTTTAAGCTTTTTGCATGGCAGGCAATATCCGGTATGTACACAAATTGTTCCTCCACAGGAATGGCATCTCCACCTGTTGAGCTCCTTTTGTAGAAAGCTTTCCAATCCCGATTTCTCAATAAAGCCAAGGTTTTCGATCATACTCATCTGATACCTTAATCTGTACCTTTTATCCAGTTGTTTTAAACGTTTACAAGGAAATTTTTGGCAGCCATAACAGTATTTTGACTCAGTTTCCCTTATAAATTCACAATTCCTGATGGCGCACCTTGTGCAATAATTTACCGTTTGGGTATTTTCACCCCAACAACCTGCACATTTATTTTTATCCCTCAGGTATGCAAGGCAAATTCCGCAATTCATCCCACAAGGGGCGATCATTGATGGAGTTGCTTGGACCGGCATGGCGGCAGATCTTTAAATTGTCCAAATAGCATGAATATCAATACTCTCAGTACAAAATACCAGGGGAAGGGAGTGAAGAATAACCAACAGAATCTGAAAAATTTATTTTGCCGGGATAATAATAACCGGGCAAGGAGCATGTTTGATCACTCCAGAGCATACACTGCCAATAAAAGCCCTGTAAAGGAAACCATGATTGTGGGCTCCCAGTACAATAAGATCAGCATTGTAGCTGGTGGCTTTTTCGACAATGGTTTCTACCACCGGACCTTTCACAAGCTCATAATCGGCTTTTACGCCTCGCTGGTGAAGGTATTCAGCCATCGAAGCCAGATCCTTCCTGATGCGTTCGAATTCTTCATCCGTATCGGCAGGAATTACAGGCTGAACAATTTCGTTCCCTATGTAAGCAGGAACAGGTACTTCAACATGAAGAATGTGGACATGACTTTTAAAAGCCCCTGCAAATGTAGCAGCATAATCAATAGCTATACTTGCAATATCCGAAAGGTCAACAGCAACTAATATCTTATCCATGGGTCAGATTTTTGATATGTTTGCGGATTCAGGTCCACAAATATACTGAATATTGAGGGCAGAAGCAAGCCTTTTAGAAAGGAAGAAATGGTAAAATCTGAAATTGTTTCGTAGAACTTCGCACTTATCTTTCTGCAGTGTCATGTCTGGCATTGTTAGCCAAAGGTAATGGATAGAATATGAAAATTATTGCAGTTATAAGGCAAAGAAGCCTGTTTATTGAGAACCTATACCATGAGGGCATAGCACAAACGTGAATTTTAAGATACTCTTCAGATCACAGTTATTGTTTGGTTAATCCTTTCCGGTTTCACTTATACGCACAATGAAACAGACCAGATGTACATTCAATATACCACTGCTGTTGAAATCTGAAAAGCTGTGGAAAGTTGCAACTGGATTTAAAAGTCAAATTTCATACCCGTTCTGAATCCCAGGGTAAGTTCATCCGTAGCCTGGCTGTCCTTCATGAGCACCGGTTTAAAATACCAGCGGCTGGTTGGAGTAAAGGTAAGGCTGATCCTGTTCAGGATCCTATAGTTAAAATCGATGCCGGTAACAAAGTTCACATTCACATCATTATACACCGGTTTGCTGATGTTCACACTTGTTATCAGGGCGTTGTACTGACCTTTTATCGTTTTTTCGGTTTTTGATATCAGGTCAGGATTGTTTAGCCTGATTCCAAAACCGGCTCCTGCATTGATCCAGGATGAGAATTTCCCTATACTGAATAGCTTTCTGCCGATTCCGAGGTTGTATGTGAGGTATTGATGCTTTTCGGTTCCCTGGTATTGCGACTCAATGCTGGCAACGTCATAGCTAAGGGTATCAATTTTACCTCCGGGTCCAACAGCAGTTACAGGGGTTTTAATATCATAGTTCATATCAAAATTAAGCTGCTCTTGGTTGTAAGCCATACCCAGGCTGGTATTAAACCTGACTTTTTCCTTGTTATAACTTGCGGTAAGATCAACATTATGAAAGAGTGAATTGTCAGTACCATTATTGATATTTTCGGGCAGATAATTCATGGCCACGGCAAAATGATTGGCACTTCCGGCTTGTTTAAGTTCTTTTGGAGTATAATATTTTACAGCAGGCCGGACTGATGAGTTTTTCTGCTCTTCCTGCAGTGCTGCAATTTTTGGTTCAATGGCGGTATTTGCAATTTCCTGGAGTGTTACCGTTGCATCGTGAATAGCTGTATTTTGGGCTAATGGTTCTGCTGTGTTTTCTGCAGGAACCTGTACTTTAATCTCCTGAGGTGTTATATTTTCTGTAATGTTGCTGGCAATTTCTGTCTCAGGCGGAACTGAATTTTGTGAACCTGAAGAATAGGCCGGGGAATGATTTTCTTTTTGGATCCTTTTATTGTATTTACGCTGTACCTGAGGTTCCGGCGTTTCAGATGTTAAAATAGTGGATTGTTCGCCGGCAGCAGGAGGAACTTCTTTCAGTACATGACTTGCAATACCTGGTACTGATATTTTTTGCTGTTTGGTATCTGTAAAGCGTGAAATGCCAAAAAATAAAAGCAGCACAGCAGCAGCTGAGAAGGCTATCCGGGCAGCAATTTTTAAATTGGCAGCGCGGTTGAGTCTGCCATAAATCACATTCCAGGCTCCCTGGTCAGGGGAGTGAAGAGGCAATTGATTCAGTTTATCCTGATAGGCTGCGTCAGCATCCATAGCATCAAGCTTTGCCGATAGGCGCTGCCATGATCCCGCATCAGGGGAATGCGATGGAAGTTGTTCACTCAACCTCTTTTTAATAGAGTTCCTGTTTTCGTCCATGTTCATTAGTCCATCAAGGCTGAAAGTCGGTTTTTAAGCATTTTTTTAGCATGATGAAGCTGCGATTTTGAAGTTCCTGTCGAAATGCCAAGCATTCGGGCAGTTTCTTCATGGGTATACCCTTCAACTTCGGTCAGCAGGAAAACGGTTCTGTATCCATCAGGTAATGAAAGAATTACCTTTTCGAGATACTCGCTGTTCAGGGTATCAGGGATCAGAATCATTTCATCGCTTTTTGCTTCATCCATATCGGCAAATGCCAGAGTTCGGTTTTTCGAAAGCTGCCTTAATGAAGTACGTACGACTATTGTTTTTATCCAGGCACCTAATGTTGAATCGAACCTGTATTGTCCGATATCGCGGAATACCTGTATAAAGGCATCCTGCAGGGCGTCGTGGGCATCGTCGCGGTTGTTAACAATGCGGTAAGCAATGGTGAACATGGCATCGCAATACTTGTGGTAGAGGTCGCGCTGGGCAATACGATCATTACGGGTGCAACCGTGCACTAGCTCCCGCTCTGTTTCGCTTTTATTCCCGGTAATAAGTCGTACTACGGTCCTCAATACTGTATTGGTTTAGCCTTTCACAAAAGTAATACTTAATTTGCCAATATTGACACTTTTGCTTAACTGCTTCGCTTTCTTCAGCTTTCTGAACAGTAAAGGGAACAGGATTGACCAAAGGGTTGTATCTCCTTTAACAATTCCTTCTTTTCGACTTTACAGTGAACAAATCAGTGTTTTATTTTTTACATATGTCTAGCGATCTTCAAAGGATTAGGGATATAAAAAGGACGTCTGGTATAGCTGAACTTTATGTGAAGTACCATTTGTACATATTGCAAATCAGATTATTAGGACAATTTGAATTTGTATTACGGTTGTAATGGAGCTGAAAGCAATTCACAGC
>Ga0114977_10003528_pt1 | contig 10044 bp, 12 predicted proteins | sample S_130805_MF_Meta_FD_87026 | JGI IMG/M metagenome (GOLD analysis project Ga0114977, IMG submission 87026) | Freshwater microbial communities from Lake Simoncouche, Canada to study carbon cycling - S_130805_MF_MetaG | ecosystem: Environmental > Aquatic > Freshwater > Lake | place: Lake...
ACGTTGGAAGAGACGCGCACCGAGCGCCTGATTGGGATTGCGGGGCGAGGCAAGATACCTGTTCCCCTGTCCTACTACGCTGCACACACCGGGCGTTGGGGTGGGGCTGACAAGATCAACTTCCAAAACTTTCCTTCACGTGGCACAAACGCAGGGAAGCTCAAGAAGGCTATCCTTGCACCCGAGGGTCACGTGATCATTGACTGCGATTCTGCACAGATTGAGGCGCGGGTACTCGCGTGGTTTGCAGGACAAGATGATTTGGTGGAGGCGTTCCGAAATGGCGAAGACGTATACAAGATCATGGCATCGGCTATCTACCATAAGGAGAAGGAAGAGATTACTACGCCTGAAAGATTTGTTGGCAAGACCACCATTCTTGGAGCGGGTTATGGCATGGGCGGTGCGAAGTTCCAAACGCAACTCAAGACTGTCGGTGTGTCGATCAGTACAGAGGAGTCTGCAAGGATTATCGCTACCTATCGTGGAACCTATCCTAGTATCCCCACCCTATGGAAGTCAGGCTCCACGGCGATTGACGCTATGAGCAAGGGGCGTACCGCTACGTGGGGTAACGGGTGTATCAGTATTGGTGCAGAGGGAATCCTCATGCCTAACGGGTTGTATCAAAGATACCCAAACCTGCGAAAAGTACGAGACAAAGACGGCAAAGACCAGTACATTTATGATTCACGCAAAGGGCCAGTGAAGCTGTACGGTGGCAAGTTAACAGAGAACATTTGTCAGGGCTTGGCACGTTGCATCATCGGTGAACAGCTAATCAAGATCAGCAATAAGTACCGCGTTGTGCTCACTGTTCATGACGCTGTGGCATGTGTTGTACCAAAGGAAGAAGCGCAAGAAGCCATGGACTACGTGATGAAGTGCATGCGGTTTGTACCATCATGGGCAGAGGGCATTCCGTTGAACTGCGAAGCGGGGATGGGGGATAGCTATGGCGATTGTTAAGAGGATAGTTATGGATGATGACGACGATACCCAGCAATACGTTATTGCGAGGGAGAGAGCTTTTGAACATGCGTTTTACCAAATTGTCCGCAACCGCACACTTGAAGAAGTAGCCCAAGAGATTGAAGGAATGAAAGCGTTTGGCAACGATACGATTGCCAGTTTTACTCTGCATATACGGAACATGAAGAAATGACCACTCTGGACACAGTACTAGTTGATTACGCATGGCCCTGCATGATGGCAGAGCGGGCATTGAAAGAGCTACATGAGGCGATGTTGTCACGTAACTATGACGCAGCGTTGGAGCAGGCGCTTATAGCGATGGCTGAAGCCAAGTTAACGTATCACGCGATACGCCACGAGATGGAGAAAAAATGAAAGCCCCTGCATGGAGTTACTCAGGCATCACACTGTTTGATCAGTGCCCTAAAAAGTACTACCACCTGCGGGTGGCTAAAGATTTGAGGGAGCCTGAGAGTGAAGCCATGCTATACGGCACAGCGGTGCACCTCGCCGCTGAAGAGTACGTGCGAGACGGTAAGCCCATACCCGAGCAATACAAGTACATGCAGCCTCTACTTGAGAAGCTGATGAAGATTGATGGGGAAAAGATTTGCGAACAGAAGATGGGGTTGAAGAAAGAAGATGGGCGGCTGGTGGCATGCGCGTTTGATGACCCGCAAGTTTGGTACAGGGGCATAGCTGACCTGTTGATCATTGACCGCAAGAAGAAGGAAGCCCGAATCATTGACTACAAGACAGGCAAGAGCAGCCGCTATGCAGACCCTAAGCAGTTGGCATTGATGGCAGCATGTGTCTTTGTGCACTATCCTGAGGTTGAGTTCGTGCGATCAGGGTTGTTGTTCGTGGTTTGCAGGGACTTCATACCTGTGGACTTCTCTATGCACAACAAGTTTGACATCTTTGCAAAGTTGGACGGTGTGATCGTTTCACGTGAAACAGCATACGAGACCGGGGTGTTCAACGCCAAGAAAAATTTCACTTGCAAAGCATGGTGTCCTGTATCAGAATGTAATCATAACGGAAGGAATTGACATGCCATACAAGAACCCCGCTGACCGTAACGTCAAGCGTGAATACGATTTGGAACAGCAACGTGCAGGTGCACACGAAGCGCGAATGGAGCGACAACGTGCACGGCGTAAGCTGGACAAAGAAGGCAAGGATGCCAACAGCAACGGCAAGGCTGACATGCGTGAAGGCAAAGATGTTGCCCACGTGAAAGCCCTGTCCAAGGGTGGCAGTAACAAGAACGGTGTGCGCATCGAGAGCGCATCGACAAACAGATCATTTAAGCGCGGGGCTAACCACAAGGTGGTGTCCGAGACAAGTGCGAAGGAGCGCAAAAAATCATGAGTTGTCATGAAGTCTGCAAGGTAAGGTACGAGTAGCAGCAGACAGGGTATTCGCACTAGCCCAACATAACCGTATCAGTCAACGCCGTTTTATACTTTCAAGCGGAGAGTTGACCGTCTAGGACACGCAGACGTTAAAGCGAAGTGGGGTCAGGTGGAATCCCTGACACTATAAAAAGAACCTGACGCACACTGTGTTCAGGATGTTTCGCATTGGAGATTAGAGTGCAGATCATAGAAAACAGGGCGTTACTGCTGAAGGTACGCAACCCTGACCGGATCACTACGGTGATTCCGAAGAGCAAAGTTTTGTCAGAGGATGATGGAGTTTCAGAGGTCTTGGTGAATTGGGATTTGGAGGAGGCCATTGTCCTGAAGAACCTCAAGATCAAAGATGTACCCTCGCCCATCAACGCTTCATACAACTGGCCGGGACTTTATAAACCTTTTGCCCATCAAAAAGTTACATCGTCTTTCCTAACGATGCACCGCCGGTCATTCTGTTTTAACGAACAGGGCACGGGCAAAACTGGCTCAGTCATCTGGGCATCGGACTACCTGCTGTCAAAGGGCGTCATCAAGCGGGTGCTGGTCATCTGTCCGCTGTCCATCATGGAGTCGGCATGGCGCAATGAGTTGTTCAGGCTGGCTATGCACCGTAGGGTAGACGTTGCCTACGGCAAGGCAGAGAAGCGCAAGGAGATCATTGCAGGGGATGCTGAGTACGTCATCATCAACTACGATGGTTTGGAGATCGTTGCCAACGATATCCTTAAAAGCAAGTTTGATCTTATCGTCATTGACGAGGCTAACGCCTATAAAAACCCTTCTACAAGACGTTGGAAGGTGCTCAACAACTTGATCAAACCGAGCACGTGGTTGTGGATGCTGACGGGCACACCTGCATCGCAGTCCCCCTTGGATGCCTATGGCATCGCCAAGCTGGTAAACCCCGAAGGGATTCCACGGTTCTATGGTGGGTTCCGCGATCAGGTTATGCACAGAGTCACACAGTTTAAGTGGGTTCCTAAGTTAGATTCAGAACAAGTTGTCCACAGGGCGTTACAGCCCGCTATAAGATTTACTAAGGAACAATGTTTAGACCTACCAGAGATGACCTATGTAACCCGTGATGTACCACTTACTGCACAGCAAGAGAAGTACTATGAGCTACTACGTAGGCGTCTTATCGTACAAGCGGCAGGTGAAGAGATAACAACAGTCAACGCTGCTGCTAACTTAAATAAGTTGTTGCAATTATCAGGTGGTGCGGTATACTCTGATACAGGTGAAGTGATCCAGTTCGATGCAAGCAATCGACTGGCGGTGTTACGCGAAGTGGTTGAGGAGTCTAGTCACAAGGTGCTGGTGTTTGTGCCGTACAGACATTCCATCGAAGTGGTTGCAGACGATTTGCGTAAGCACGGGTACTCGACAGCCGTCATTCATGGTGGTGTGTCGGCGGGAAAACGGTCGGAGATTTTTGATCGTTTCCAAACGAAGGATGACCTACGGGTACTGGTCATTCAACCACAAGCGGCATCGCATGGGGTAACTCTGCATGCCGCCAATACGATTGTCTACTGGAGTCCGGTGATGTCCGTCGAGACCTACCTACAAGCCAACGCACGTGTGCACCGAGCAGGGCAGAAAAATCCCTCAGTGGTGGTGCACTTGCAAGGCAGTGGGGTAGAGCGCCGTATGTACAAGATGCTGGAGAACAAGATGGACATACACAACCGGATCATCGACTTATACGGGGAACTACTTACATAAAAAAGACTTGACACTGTTAATTTTTAGGTTATTATCCAAACACAAACAACAAAGGAGAGCGTTATGACCGAGACAATATCGGTTGATAAACTCGTCGCCGTCTACATCAAGATGCGTGACAAACGTGCCGAACTTCTACGTGAATACGAAGAAGCTGATAGCGCGGTGAAGACACAGATGGAGCTTGTGGAGTCCAAACTACTGGACACCTGCAAGGAGATCGGTGCTGACCGTCTGGGTAGCAAGCACGGTACGGTAATGCGTACTGTGAGGACACGCTACTGGACAAGTGACTGGGAGTCCATGCACAAGTTCATCTTGGAACACAAGATGCCCGAACTGCTTGAACGCCGTATCAGTCAAACTACCATGAAACAACTGTTGGAAGAGAACCCCGAGCTTATGCCCATGGGGTTGAACACTGACAGCAAATACAGCGTAACCATAAGGAGAACTACAAGTGGAACTTGAAGCATCTATGACTGTGCCAGAAGTGGCAAAGCTGTTGAGGATGTCACGTCAGACAATCTACAACATGATCCGCGAGGGAAAAATCCCTCATTTCCGTATAGGCACAAAAGTGCGTTTCAATCGCGCCGACCTTGATGCCCTAATGCAAACCAAACCTGTAACAACTGGAGAACCCAAATGAGTGAAATGACTTTGTTTTCTAAAGGCGGCAACACACTACCTGCCCACCTGAAGAACCTGCAACTTGATGCTACAACCAAAGCCCTAATGGGTGGCAACGGCATGGGTGGCAAGCGTATCTCTATTCGCGGCAACGTATTCCGCATGATGGTCGATGGCAAAGAGATTGCACAGAACGAAGACCGTGCAATGAACATCATCATTGCGGCGGCGAACGCCAACGTATCGAGAACATACTATGCAGGAACCTATCAAGAAGGCCAAGCCACGGCCCCCTCATGCTGGTCGAACGATGGTGTTACCCCTGATGTCAAGTCTGAGTCACCACAAGCAAGCAAGTGCGCCTCGTGTGCACAGAACATCAAAGGCTCCGGTCAAGGTGATTCCCGTGCATGCCGATTCAGTCAGCGCCTTGCCGTCCTCTTGGAGAACGATATTCGTGGAGACATTTATCAATTGACGCTACCCGCGCAGTCTATCTTTGGTGCGGCTGAGAACGGCAAGATGCCCTTGCAGTCATATGCAAAGTTCTTGGGCGGTCACGGTTTGCCAGTGACGGCGGTTGTTACTGAAATGCGTTTCGATACCGCAAGCGCAACACCACGCTTGACCTTCAAGGCAGTGCGTCCATTGGATGAAGATGAGTTGACCATGACCCAAGAGAAAGGTCAGTCCGCTGAAGCCAAGGCCGCTATTGCATCTACTGCTGCCCAAGCTGATGGTGTTACTAAGGTTTCTGCACCTACTGTTGTAGATACCGTTACGGGTGTTACCGTGACTCCTGAAATGGCACATGCAGTTGCCTCTGGCCGCAAAGAACAGCCCAAGGTACAGGCTGAAGAAGTTGAGGCAGAGCCAACTAAGCGCACCAGCAAAAAAGCTGCACCAAAAGATGTGGCTGACATCTTGGACGATTGGGCTGACGTTTAATAAAAGATGGGGGGCAACCCCCATCTAACAGGAGAACAACATGCAACAAGAACTTTTCCCCGGCCTAGCACGTAACACCGACCCATCTACAAGCCATGAAGCCGCCGAGTCAATAGATACCACTGAGTTAGAGCGGATCGTTTATGAAGTTATCAAGCAGTTCCCCAACGGGTGCATCGGTGATGACGTTGTAAAAATGTTGCCTGAGTTTGGTATCCAAACGATTAGCCCCCGCTACGCTCCACTGATTCGCAAGGGTTGGGTGGTTGATACAGGCGAGAGACGTCAAGCGCGTTCAGGTCGTGGCCAGCGCGTAATGAAGGTAGTTAAAAAAGAAGAATATGAACAACAGAGGCTATTCTCGTAAGTTTGTAGATGCGAACAATAAGGCAGACCCATTCCATGTGGGTGTGCAACTTGGTCGCATTTGCATTGAGCGTGACATCCCCGTACAAGATGTGGCGGAGCACGTAGGAGTATCACGGCAAGCCATTTATGCGTGGTTCTTAGGGAAAACAGTGCCTCACCCACCAAAGCGCAAAGTATTATGGGAACTGCTTGATCGTCTAGCGGCAAACACCGCGAATTGATTCCCCGCCCATGGTCTATCGCCAGTAGACCGGAAGGCATACCTGTCTGTAAAAGAGAGAACAATGACAACACGGAACCCCTTTCTCACATCTGTGCTTGCCCCCGAAGGCTTGTACTGTGTGGTTGGTTTGAAGAAGGGTGCGCCGAGGCAGACTTTTGTAGAAACGATTGATGAGATTGATGGAGTCGTAGATGGGCTTATCTCGCAGGGGTATGACGCATATTTTGGATGCGCTAAGTATCTTTTGGAGACCGAAGGCCGCACAGCGAAGAACGCAAAATGGTTCAGGGCTTTTTGGCTTGACCTAGATTGCGGGGAGAACAAACCATACGACACGCAAGCATCTGCACTGGATGCGCTCAGACTATTTGTTAAAGCAACAGGGTTACCTCGACCCACTATTGTTAACTCAGGACGTGGCGTACACGTTTACTGGACGCTGAAGGAGACCATCGGTTATAACGATTGGAAGCCAACAGCCGAGACACTGAAGAAATTCTGTGCCTCATACAACCTGCTTGCTGACCCTTCCGTCACAGCAGACGCCGCCCGAATACTACGCATCCCCGAGACGCTGAACTTCAAGGACAACCCGCCTAAGCCAGTGAGCATACTGGTGGAATCGCAGCCCGTAGAGTTCACACGCTTCAAGACGTTGATAGGTATGGAAGTGGAGGAGGATGACGAACCGCAGGGTTTGTTTGGTTCCGATTCCCCACCACGCCGCCCAATAGATGCAACGACCCGCGCTTTGATGGGTAACAGCATCTCGCGGTTTTCGATGATCATGCGAAAGAGTGCTGAAGGTGAAGGGTGTGCACAGCTACTGCGTATATACAAGGAGCAAGAGACTGTTGAGGAACCGCTATGGAGAGCGGGGCTATCAATCGCAATCAACTGTGAAGACGGTGAGAAAGCAATCCACAAGATTAGCAATCAGCATTCAGAATACGACCCACAAGAGACGTTCAACAAAGCACATGCCCTGATAGAGAAGCCATACAAGTGCGCTACGTTTGCAAGCATTAACGCAACACCATGCCAAGACTGCCCCCATAAGAACAAGATTACTTCCCCGATTCAGATCGGTTCACGCATTGCCGAAGCCAAGGCAGAAGACAACATCGTTGTCATGCGTAACGCCATACTGGAAGAAGAGGTCACGGTTGAAATCCCTGACTACCCGTACCCATATTTCCGGGGCAAGAACGGCGGTGTGTACAAGCGTGGGTACGGCAAGGACGAGAAGGGGGAAGATCATAAGGATGAGTTGGTCTATGAGTACGACTTCTATGTCGTCAAGAGGCTGAATGATCCTGACACTGGAGAATCTTTGTGGATGCGTCTGCACATGCCCAAGGACGGGATCCGTGAATTCTCTGCGCCACTATCGAGCGTTTTATCTAAGGACAAACTGCGGGACGTTCTTGCATACCAAGGGGTTGCCGCATACAACAAAAGATTGGATTTACTTATGGGATACATCACCAAGTGGGTGCAAGAACTTCAGCACCTGTCAGAGGCAGAAAAGGCACGGCAACAATTTGGTTGGCATGAAAATGATACCAAGTTCATATTGGGTAACCGTGAGATCACAGCAGAAGGTGTGAACTACAGCCCGTCATCAAACGCCACTGCGGAGATTGCCGCCTACTACACCAAGAAGGGCACGGTTGCTGAGTGGAAGAAAGTTGCCAACATCTATGGAGCACCGGGGAATGAGGTACGTGCATTCACTTTGTTCGCAGGGTTTGGTTCAGCGTTGTTTAAGTTCACGAAGCTCAACGGCGCAATCATTCACCTGACAAACAATGGCTCCGGTGTAGGCAAGACAACCATCCAGTACATGGTCAATAGCATCTGGGGTAGACCCGTTGAACCGTTGCTGAACCAAGAGGATAAGTACTTGGCACGTATGCACCGTATCTCGGTGCTTGGCAATTTGCCGGGGACTATTGACGAACTTACCAACATGGTTGACGAGGAAGTCAGCGCGATGGCTTATGCCATTACGCATGGCCGGGGCCGCAACCGCATGCAGTCACAGACTAATGCTGAACGTAGCAATTTGCTGCGTTGGTATTTGATTGCGATTACATCAGGCAACAAGAGCCTATACGACCAGTTGTACAACCTCAAAGACTTTCCAGAAGGCGAACTGATGCGGATACTGGAGTTCGCGGTATCTAAGAACGACAGCTTCAGCAAGGCTGAGTCTGATGCGATGTTCAACCCCATGTACGAGAACTATGGTGTAGCAGGTGAAATCTTCATACGGTATGTAATTGCCAACCTGCCTGAAGTTCAGCGGCTATTAGAGAAGGTTCAGCGCAAGTTTGACAAGGCCGCAGGGTTCACACAGCGTGAGCGGTTCTGGTCAGCAACAGCAGCATGCGCTCTGACATCAGGCATCATTGCCAAGAAGTTAGGCTTGCACGACATTGACGTTTCGGCAGTCTACAAGTGGGCGGTGGAGACCCTGAGCAATATGCGCCTTGAAGTGCGCTCTGATGGCATGACACCTTTGAGTCGCATCGGCCAGTTCTTGAACGAGAAGAACAACAACATGTTGATCGTAAAAAGCACGGTTGATAAGCGGTCAGGGTTGTTTGAAGCGCCAATCAGGGAACCCCGTGGGGAGTTGATGACCCGTTACGAACCCGATAAAAAGATGTTGTACATCTCTGCAAAAGCATTGCGTGAATGGTGCAGTGATAGCCAAATCTCTTATAAGATGTTGTGCTCTGACCTTCAAAAGAATAACATCACCAAAGGTGTTATTAAGAAGAGTTTATCCAAAGGTTCAGATATCACTACACCGTCCGTGTTCGCACTAATGATTGACTGCTCTGTTGCTACTGAACTTGATCCAGAAGTAGAAACTACCAAACATGACGCTAACGGCTGATACTGTACCAGTTGCTGTAGAATGGCATAAGTTTGTAGTGGGTAGCTCCTTCTACATCCCGTGCCTAGATCGCCAAGGTATTGCGGATCAAATTACCGCCTCGGCCAACGAGCGCGGCATGAACATCAAGTTCCGTTTTGTTTTGGAGAATGGCACCCAAGGCGTGAGATTCTGGCGAATCACTTAACAATGTGCTAGAGTTCTCCCTAGCAACATGTTACTCTCTCCTTTGGTTGCTATCTCCTTGAACCCCGACCTAGTGTCGGGGTCTTTTTTTAATCGCCGTATGCTTCTGCGGCGGCTTGCTTCAAATAGGGAGCCAGCTTACGGTCAAGTTGAACCCCATGGTGCATTTCATTTGTGATGCGTTCACGTGCTTTCACTGACTGCGTGATTGTCTTCTCACTGATCTTGAGGTCAGGGTACTTAGCACCAAGCTCAAACAATTTCTCACGTGCACTCGCCATGCTGTCAGCATCACCCTCACGCATCGCTGCATAGTACTTCTTCAGCGCGTTCTTCTCTATAGACCTGATGGCCTTACCCTTTTCGCTCAAGTACGCATTCTCTTCGTACTGCTTCATCAAGTCAGCAGGAGCAAAGCCAAGCACTTGCATAGCAGCGTTAGCGCCATTCACGTCTCCAACTGCATCACCACGTAGAGTGTTAGCTCCTTCGGTGGCATAACGATAACCCTTCAAGATGTTGCGCAGACCCACAGGAAGCATAGCCTCAACACCACGCTCCATCTGACCTTCGGCAATCAAGTCTTTTGCACGGAACAAACTGTCAGCAATCGAGTACGGCGCACCCAATGCGGTTTCAAGGATTTGGGACAA
>Ga0114977_10003529_pt1 | contig 10044 bp, 10 predicted proteins | sample S_130805_MF_Meta_FD_87026 | JGI IMG/M metagenome (GOLD analysis project Ga0114977, IMG submission 87026) | Freshwater microbial communities from Lake Simoncouche, Canada to study carbon cycling - S_130805_MF_MetaG | ecosystem: Environmental > Aquatic > Freshwater > Lake | place: Lake...
CGCGGAGGATCGGTCCCGCGGAGCTCCAAATACGCCAAGCGGAGCGGGACCGGGCCGGAGCAAGCATTGGAAGCGATCAAACCCTCCCCTCGCGCACAGCGCGAAAGCCCCATCCTCCCCCAAGCTTCCTCGCGCGCGCAGGACCGGTCCCGCGGAGCCTTATCACTCAGCACGCCGCAAAACGCTTCCCTTCAGGGCCCGTCGCCCATCAATAAAATATGCAACAGTGTCCCCTTTTGTGTAAATAGGTGGGACCGACCCCGCAGCGCAGGACCGGTCCCGCGGAGCCCCACCGGCCCGGGCACCTAACCCTCCGATTTGGAGCCTGTCCCTTGCTCTCTTTGGAGCCCGTCTCCAAAGCCTGACAATTGTGCCCTTGAATCCTCGGGTTTTGAGCCGAAACTCCGCCCCTCTTACTTATGGCACACGTGAAGTTGCACATCCCCGGACCCGTTGAGGTGAGCGCCAAGACCTTTCAAGCAATGACCCAGCCCATGATCGGGCACCGCGGTCAGGGCTTCAAAGACCTCTACGGCCGCATCCAACCGCAGCTTCAGTCCATGCTGTCCACCCAACAGCGCGTCTACCTCTCGACCTCCAGCGCCTGGGGCGTCATGGAAGGAGCACTGACCAACCTCTGCACCAAAAAGGTCCTCAACTGCATGTGCGGAGCCTTCTCCGACAAGTGGTTCGACGTATCCAAGAAGCTCGGCAAAGACGCCGAAGCCCTCCAAGTCCCCTGGGGCTCCCCCATCCGGGCCGAACAAATCGACGCCCGCCTCGCCACCGGCCACTTCGACGCCCTCACCCTCATTCATAACGAAACCAGCACCGGCACTATGAGCCCGCTGGACGAGATCGCCGCGCTCAAGCGGAAGTATCCCGATGTGATGTTCATCATCGACGCCGTCAGCTCCCTGACCGCCTTGCCCCACCGCTTCGACGACCTCGGCATCGACCTCCTCCTCGCCGGCACCCAGAAAGCCTTCGCCCTCCCCCCCGGACTGGCCGTCTTTGTCGCCTCCCCCGCCGCTCTGGCTAAGGCCGCCACCATCAAGACCCGCGGCTACTACTTCGACCTCCTCGAGTTCGAGAAGAACGCGCTCGAGAACATGACCCCCAGCACCCCAGCCATTTCGCTCATCTACGCGCTGGAGTCCAAACTGGGAGAGTTCTTCGCCGAAGGACTCGAAGCACGCTACGCCCGGCACACCCAGACTAACCAAATGCTCAAAGACTGGGCATCCCGCCAAGGATTCACCCTGTTCCCGGAAACCGGGTTCGAATCCAAGACACTGGTTTGCGTCAACAACGGCGCCAAACCCGGCGGTCGCGTCATCGACGTAGCCACCTTCCAAAAGCGCATCAAAGACCACGGCATCCTCATCGACGGCGGCTACGGGAAAATCAAGGGCACCACCTTCCGCATCTCCAACATGGGCGACGAAACTCCGGAGACCATCGGTGCCTTGATCGAGATCCTCGACACCGCCATCGCCGGACTCTAACCCCACCGACCCCACGTCCCGCCCCGCCGGCATGTCAGCGCAACCGCACGACAATCCAGGGCAAGCCTCCGACAATCGCCCTCCTTGCCGCTCCCCGGAGGGCACGGTAATTTTGGACTCGATGACCGAGGCTTGCCCAGTCCCCTATTGCGCACCCGATCGGTGCGCAGCCCCGGCGGTGTGCCCACTGAATCGAGTGCTGGCCGGCACCACGGTGGTGGTCAAGCAACTGACGGCCTCCCCAGACATGAATCGGCGGCTGCGGGAAATGGGATTTGGCGAAGAGCAACGCGTCAAAGTACTCAGCCTCGCCAACAACCTACTGTGTCAGGTTTGCAATTCCCGACTCGGACTCAGTGATCGTCTGGCAGAAACCATTCTCGTTCAGCCCCTCAGCCCCTCGGGTCCGGTCCGTTTGGCAGCCTGAATCACGACTCTTCATCGATGAGTGCTCGCTGGATTCGTCTCGAACGGCAGCCCCTCTCCCTAGCCCCCTTTTCACGATGCGCCCCCTGTCCACATTGATTCCCGGCGAACGGGCGGTGGTCGCCCGAATCGACATTCCGCCAGAACAGCGCGGGCGCCTGCTAGAAATGGGACTGCTTCCCGGCACCCCCGTCGAATTGGTGCGCTTTGCTCCACTCGGGGACCCGGTAGAAATCAAGCTGCGCAACTACCACCTCTCCTTGCGCAAGCTCGAGGCCGACAAAATCCAGGTCCACTGACACGATGAAACCCTTCACCGTCGTCCTCACCGGCAACCCCAACTGCGGCAAGACCACACTGTTCAATGCCCTGACCGGCCTCCGCGGCCGCGTCGGCAATTATGCCGGGGTCACGGTGGAGCGAAAAGAAGGCTCCCTCACCGGAGCTGACGCACGCTTTCCGGTCACCATCCTCGACCTTCCAGGCACCTATGCACTGAGCCCCCAGTCGCCCGACGAACAAATCGCGCGAGACATCCTCTTCCAGCGCGTCGCCGACGTGCCGGCCCCGGATCTAGTGGTGGTGGTGGTCGACGCGTCCAACCTCCAGCGCAACCTCTACTTCGCGACCCAAGTCATCGAATTGGGTCACCCCACACTGTTGACGCTCAACATGGTGGACGTCGCCCGAGATCGAGGTCACGACATCGATACCGATGCTCTGTCTAAGGCGTTGGGCGTGCCGGTCATCCCCATGGTGGCCAGTCAGGGCGAGGGCTTGGAACCCCTTCGCCAGTCCATTCGATCCCAAGCCAGCAGCCCGGGCACTCGCCATGTTATTCCCCGCGAGTTCAACGAACTACCCGAAGCCTTCGGCCGCGAGGCTCAAGCCATCGAAACCGCCCTCGAACGCCATTTCCCCCATCGCTCCCGTCTGGCTGCCGCCGAAGCTCTGCTGCTCCTGAGCGACGAGCGGGCCTTGCCCACTGACAAAACCAACACCGACGGAAATACCAACGGAAACACAGCCAACACCCGCTATCCCGAGGCGCTTATCGAGCAGGTTTTATCTGCGCGTCGACGTCTCGAAGCAGCCGGCGTGGACTGGCGCAGCACCGCCATCGAAGCCCGCTACGCCCGGCTCTTCGCTATCGAGCAGCACGTCACCCGCGAGACCCCGCCCCCGGACGAACTGCTCTCCGACCGGATCGACCGCGTGGTGACCCACCGCGTCTGGGGCCCCCTCATTTTTGTCACGGTGATGGCGTTGATGTTTCAGTCCATCTTCTGGCTGGCGAAGTACCCTATGGACGGCATCGAGGCGGCTGTCGATGCCCTGGCCCAATGGGTCGGCTCGAGCATGCCCCCGGGCGATCTCAACGACCTGATCACCCGAGGCGCTATCGCCGGTGTCGGGTCGGTGGTGATTTTCCTCCCTCAAATCTGCCTGCTCTTCCTCTTCATCGGCCTGTTAGAAGACACCGGCTACATGTCTAGGGCCGCCTTCTTGATGGACCGCCTGATGAGCCGGGTTGGCCTGCACGGCAAGAGCTTCATCCCGATGCTGTCGTCCTTTGCGTGCGCCATCCCGGGCATCATGGCCACCCGGACCATTGAGACCCGACAAGATCGCTTGGCCACGATCTTAGTGGCGCCTCTCATGAGCTGCTCGGCCCGTCTGCCGGTGTACACGGTGCTCATCGCCGCCTGTATCCCGCAGCACAACGGCTGGCCCGGACTGACCTTACTAATGATGTACCTGCTCGGCATCGCCGGAGCGCTGGGCATGGCTTGGATCTTCAAAAAGACCCTCCTCCGCGGCGAACCGCCCATGCTCATCCTCGAATTGCCGCCCTACAAACGGCCCATGCTGGGCGCGGTGCTTCGGCAAATGTGGGATCGTTCCAAGCTCTTCCTGAAACGGGCCGGCACGGTGATCTTGGGAATCAACATCCTCCTCTGGTTCCTGGCTACCTACCCCCGCTCGAGCGAGCTCCAACACCAGTTCGACCAGCGACACGCCCAGTGGAAACAAGCGGCCTCAAATCCGCCAACACCCGCAGAGACCGAGACCCTGAAGCGGCTGGACCAAGAAGAAGCCGGCGAGAAGCTGCGACAATCCTTCGCCGGGCGACTGGGCCGGGCCATCGAACCCGCACTAAAGCCGCTGGGCTTCGATTGGAAGATCGGCATCGGTATCGTCACCTCCTTCGCCGCCCGGGAGGTCTTCGTCAGCACGTTGTCCGTGGTCTACAATGTGGGTGGTGACAGCGAAAACACGGCTAGCCTCGCCGAGGTAATGAAATCGGAACGCCGCGATGACGGCCGCAAGACCTACACACCCCTGACGGGCCTCACCCTCATGGTGTTCTACGTCTTCGCCATGCAATGCGTGAGCACCGTGGCCGTGGTGCGCCGCGAGACCAACTCCTGGAAGTGGCCGCTCTTCCAAACCGTGTACATGACCTCGCTGGCCTGGATCTTGGCCTTCTTGACCTACCAGGTGGGAACACGACTGGGATTCTGATCCCACCAAACACTCAAGGCCGCCAACGCCCGGGCCCGGTGACTCAGCTGATTCTTCACTTCGGCCCCCAGCTCAGCGAACGGACGATCCCATCCCAGAGGCACGAAGAGCGGATCGTACCCGAAGCCACCCGCTCCCGAAGCCTGGTCGAGCAATCGACCTTCACACACCCCATCAAAGTCCCGCGTGGCCGCCGCCATGGCCGCCGCATCCGCTCCGGCCAAGACCGGAGTCAGGGCCAGCGCACACCGGAAACGGGCCGTCCGACGCTCCGGGGCGACCTTGGCCAGCAGGCGCAAGAGCTTGGCATTGTTTTCGGAGTCGGGTGAGTTGCCCGGTCGACCTGTGTCCACCGCAGCAAAACGGGCCGAGTGAACTCCGGGCGCGCCCTCCAAGGCATCGACTTCGAGGCCCGAATCATCTGCCAACACCCACTGTGCGCCGAGATGGCAGACCTCCATCGCCAAGAAGGTCGCCCACGTCAGAGACTTGATGCGCGCGTTTTCCCGGAAGGTGCTCCCAGTCTCCTCTGGCTCGAGCCGAACCGAAGCGTCTTGCTGAGACAAGAACACCCGCCCGGATCCACCCAACACGGAGCGAATTTCTTCCACCTTATGAGCGTTGCCCGTCGCGATGAACACCGTCGTCATGCCGGTCATTGAAGCTAGACACCCCTCGCAGGTCTCGCCCGAATTGCGCAATTCACCGAAAACCAATCACAGCCCGATCGATGGCGGCCGCTTTTTAACCAACCCCGGACCACCGCCCGGTTCTCCATCCGTACCAGACTTCTGAACCAACAAGCCGTGAGCCTGGGCGACCGTCATCAATTCTTGCAGCGAGTGAGTCTGAACCAGTCCCAACAGCGTGGAGAGCTGCTGGTGATCGGCCCAAGTGTCCAAGCAAAACCGCCACTGGGAGTGATCCACCGCCTGCACCACATCGACCCTGCGGCAATGACTCAAATCGCCCCGACGCAGCAGGCGCGTGGGATCCCTGAAATCAGACCACTGGCTGGCCGCCAGGTAGGCTTCGCTCAGTAACTCCACTCGGGTGATCTCGACCTCCATGCCCTCGGGGTAAGTCCGCTTCAGTCGATTACTGACATACTGGTTTACCTCACCGCCTCTGAGATATTTAGCAATAACTTCTACCATCAGCGCGGGATCGATGAGGGGACTGTCTGAACGGAGGATCATTACACTACGGAAGCCCTGCCCCTGGGCGGCTCGAATGCAATTGCGCAGGGCGTCGTCGCGATCACCCACGTAACAGGACACTCCCAGATTCTGACAGAGAGCGACGATCGAACGGTCTTCGCCCAACTCAGTGGTCACCACCACGCACTCGGCACGACGAACGGCGACCAACACCCGATCGAGCTGGTGTTGGAGGTAGGATTTCCCGCCGACCGGCTGCGCCACAAGGCCGGGCACCGTGCCCGAGACCATGCTGGCCTGGATTAAAACTCCGACCGGTTCCAATTGGAACTGGCTCAGAACTTTTCCCCAAACCCTTCGCAGGATATGTTTCCAGCTTCCAATCACAGCAAACTATTCCGATCCTCCGGAGCGTACTCGACCCAATGGGTGAAACTGAGTTTTTTAGCCAACTCTCTTAAAAACATGCGTCCACCCAGCTCGTTACACGCCTGATCCGTTTCCTTCAATTACTGCGCCCCTCCGGTTCACACAATTATAAATACGCCCTGTTGGGGCGTGTTGTTTTAAACCTTTCAGTGCTGATATATCTCCAATTCGATTTAATGCTAATTCAGCATAAATAATTCGATCGATTTAATGCTCGTATCACATACATGAGAATTTCCACTGTTGAATTTGGAAAACGCGTTCGCTCTCTGCGTCGTGCCCGAGGTCTAACACAGGAACAGTTGGCGGAGGCGGCGGACCTCAACCCAAGGACCGTGCAAAAGATCGAGGCGGGCCAAATCAACATCCTGCTGACCACCTTGGCTCGAATTCAATCGGCCCTGAACTGCGCGGCCGGGGAGCTCTTCGATGCGGAACGGTGACCTCTCCGACAGAATTTACCTCCAACTCCCAGGGCTCAACCCGAACCCGTGTTGCAGACTAAAAAAACGGATTTCAGCGAAAATTCTCGGAAGTGAGTTCTCCGGTGGCGGCCTCCGAAGCGCATTCGTCGTGCAGTGCGGCTTGCCCCTGGACCGAGAATTGTGCCATCCATCCCTGCAATGAATTCTGGAGTGCCCGCCTTGAATGCTGCTGTGCAGGAGGCCAGCGCCTTCCTGCCGACCTTGATGACGGAGATCAACCGCTGTGTCGTCGGCCAAAAGTACCTCATTGAACGCCTGGTCATCGGACTTTTGGCCAACGGCCATGTCCTCCTCGAAGGCGTGCCAGGTCTGGCCAAGACCCTCTCGGTCAAGACGCTGGCCACGGCCATGCACGTGAAGTTTTCACGACTTCAGTTCACGCCGGACATGCTGCCAGCAGACGTGGTTGGCACACAAATCTACAACCCGGCCGGCGGCTTCACCACGCGCAAAGGCCCGGTCTTCGCCAACCTAGTCCTTGCCGACGAAATCAATCGCGCACCGGCCAAGGTGCAGTCAGCCCTGCTGGAGGCCATGCAGGAACGGCAGGTCACCATCGGTGACCAAACATACAAACTGCCCGACCCGTTCTTGGTGCTGGCCACTCAGAATCCCATCGAACAAGAAGGCACCTACGCGCTGCCCGAAGCGCAAGTCGACCGCTTCATGCTCAAGCTGAAGGTCGGCTATCCCTCTCGTGAGGAGGAGCGCATGATCCTTGATCTCATGGCGCGCACCTCGGGTCATCCGACCGTAGAACCCGTGGTCCAGCCCGAGACCCTTCTCAAGGCCCGACAGGTCATCAACGAGCTCTACATCGACGATAAAGTGAAGGACTACATCGTGGATGTGGTTTGCGCGACCCGCGATCCCGAGGCCTACAAACTCAAGTTCAAAGACCTCATCCAAATGGGCGCAAGCCCCCGGGCCACCATTGCGCTGACCTTGGCCGCCAAGGCTCACGCCTTCCTCCGTGGCCGCGGCTATGTGACGCCGCAAGACGTGAAGAGCATCGGTATGGATGTGCTGCGTCACCGGATCACGCTGACCTACGAAGCCGAGGCCGAAGAAAAGACCCCCGAAGACATCGTCCAGCGCCTCTTCGACGAACTGCCCGTTCCCTGAAGTCCGGAGTGCCCGTCACCCCGCTTGGCCCATGCCCCTACCCTTGTGCGTCGTGGACGCATTCACTCAGGAAGCCTTTCGAGGCAATCCGGCGGCCGTTTGCCTGCCCGGCCTTGAGGCCACCTCGTCTTGGATGCAATTGGTGGCCGCCGAACTGAACCTGTCCGAGACAGCCTTTGCGATACCCTTAGGGCCCGGCCGTTGGCGGCTCCGCTGGTTCACGCCCAAGGCCGAAGTGGACTTGTGCGGCCACGCCACCCTCGCCACGGCGCACGCCTTGTGGGAAGCGGGAGATGCGACCGCCTCACAGCCCCTGTGTTTTGAAACCCGAAGCGGCCCACTCCATTGCTGCCGGGAAGACGGTCCATCCGGCAACGCCCGCATCGCCATGGATTTTCCAGCCCAACCCGCTCGGGCAATACCCGTTCCTTCCGGGCTGGAGGAGGCTCTGGGAGTTCCCGCTGTCTGGACGGGCCGCAGTCGGGAAGATCTCATAGTCGAAGTGGCCTCGGCCGAAGTGGTTCGCGGCCTGAAACCCAACTTCAGCGCACTGGCCGCATTCCCCGTGCGTGGGATCATTGTCACGGCCCGCTCCGACCGTGATGACGCCGATTTTGTCAGCCGCTTCTTCGCGCCGGCCTTGGGGATCGACGAAGACCCTGTCACTGGCTCCGCCCATTGCACCCTGGCCTGCCATTGGGCGGATCGGCTGGGACGCACCTCCCTGAGCGGTTTTCAGGCCAGCGCCCGAGGCGGCACCGTGGGGGTTGAGCTCCGGGGCGATCGAGTTCGACTCCTAGGGCACGCGGTCACGGCTTGGCGCGGCCAATGGCTGGGCCCAGTTGGCTGAGCTAGAGGGAGTTCAAATTTCAATTCAGCGCGGTCGAAATGGGCTCTCGCTCTCTCCGTCTTCGATGCGCCTTCACGGCCCCTTGCGACTCTGAATCCAGTGGAGACTGCCGTCGGCCTCGCTGACCACTAAATCACTGACGCCATCCCCGTTCCAATCGTCAGCCACCACATCGCGCGGTTCTCCCAACAGGCGGAACCCCAGCGATCCGGAAGGCACCGAGTCCCACGTTCCGTCGCCGCGCCCCATTAAGAACACGGCCTCACCAGCATCGTCCCTCGGCCCACGAAAGCCGTGACCTGCAAAGCCCATGGCCACGAAGAGGTCGCGCCGTCCGTCGCCATTGAAATCACCCACGGCCATGGCCCGGATGGGGCCCAATTGAGCGGCATCTGGCAGAGGGCGCGCCTCAAATCCCTCACCGCGGCGCAGCAGCACGAGCGAGGTCAACCAGCGTGCCGAGACTTTGGCCGAGGGCAGGCCTTCGAGAAGGGCATCGACGGTGGCCAGTGCGTAGGCCCGATGGGTGGTGAAGCGGGCGGCGATGGCTGGAAACAATGGCCCGATCTCCTGCAATCCCCGCATAGGGAGGATGCGCCCATCGGGAGCCGTGTAGGCCTCCAGGCATCCGGTGGTCCCATCCTGGTTCCAGTCACCATGGAAGAGATGCACCTCTCGGACCGGACCGGCGGGCGAACGCGGAGGCCCCGTCATCAAAGACTGCCACCCATTGAGCCCCCAGTTCCCGAGGATCAAATCCTCCCGTCCATCGCCGTCCACGTCGCTCAGCTCCAGGCACTGCCATTGGCCTGTCCATTGACTCAGCGGCACGGCGGCTTCGCCCGGCGCAGACACAATCGGATCTATCGCCTCCCAGGTGTCTCCGCGACGACGGAACATCCGGGGAGCCCCCCAGTCGGACACGCACACCAACTCGCTCGCAAGACCCGACGGCCCATTAATAAACCGCGCGCCCGACACCAAGCCCAACGGGGCCGCCAAGACCAAACGGTATCCATCGCCCACGCGGCGAAACCATTGACTGGGGGCCGCGCTGGGAAATTGCCCGGGCAACGCAGCACCACCGAGAAAGATCTCGGAGGGCATTCCGTGTGATTGGCCAGAAACCGCAGCCACCGAAACGTTTCCCGTGGCCACGATTTGACGCTGACCGTCGGCCTTCGAGACCCAATCCACGCGGCCCGTGGAGCCGGTTGCAGAGCCGGTTGCAGAGCCGCTCACAGAACTGCCTGTGATTTTACCCGAAAAAGTGACCACCAGAACGCCATCCACTCCCGACGCCAGCGACACCTCCGCAGAGGCAGGTCCCACCTCGCGAACGGGGGCCTCGGTCGACGGCACCCGGTATTGCAGTCCGTGAGCACCGGATCCCCCGACCCAAAGCCCCCGTTGAGAAGCCTCACCGCGATCCACCGCCAAGGCCGGACCCAATCGCCGCCAACGCCGCGGGAGCGAGGGCTGTTGGGCAAACGTCTCCGCGCTCGCACTGCCAACAGACGCCGGAGAACGCTCCG